>Ga0163144_10002450_pt1 | contig 42812 bp, 45 predicted proteins | sample OliLak19BULKMAT1_FD_123175 | JGI IMG/M metagenome (GOLD analysis project Ga0163144, IMG submission 123175) | Freshwater microbial mat bacterial communities from Lake Vanda, McMurdo Dry Valleys, Antarctica - Oligotrophic Lake LV.19.BULKMAT1 | ecosystem: Environmental > Aquatic > Freshwater >...
CCGGCCATGGAAGCCGCCGGCCACGGCCGCATCCTCAACATTGCATCACTGGCAGGACTGGTACCCGCCTCGGCCGGGCATACGATGTACGGCGCGACCAAGGCCTGGCTGATCCGCTTTTCCGAATGCCTTGCGCTGGAGGTGGCCGCCAAGGGCATCAATGTCACTGCCCTGTGCCCGGGCTTCACTTACAGCGAATTCCATGACGTCAACGGCATGCGCGAAAAGATTTCGAAGATGCCGAAATTCCTGTGGCTGGACAGCGAAGCTGTTGCGCGCATCGGCGTCGATGCGGTCGAATCGGGCAAGATGCGAGTGGTCACCGGTGTGCCAAACAAGGTCGTGGCCTTGTTATGCAAATATTTGCCAGATGCCTTGACTCGGGCACTGGTGGCGAGCAAGTCCAATGATTTCCGCGACGCGGAATAAACAAACCAACAAGCTGGCGGCGCGCCGAAACCGGTCCGCGAGCATGGCCAACCAATCCAGCGGAGGCTGGCCAGGCAATGGCCCGGCCCCGCCTCAGACCAGCTTGATCTCCCGCAACCGTTCCATCAGGTAATCGTGTGCCGTGATCGGCGTCGGATAGCGATTGGGATTGTCGGCGCTGATGCAGCCCGGCAGGGTTTCGATCAGGTAATCGGGATTCGGATGCAGGAAATACGGCGTCGAATAGCGCGGATTACGCGCGGCCTCGCCGGGCGGGTTCACCACCCGATGCGTGGTCGATGGATAGACATGGTTGCTCAGGCGCTGCAGCATGTCGCCGATATTGACCACGATGGTGTCAGCCTCGGCGGTGAACGGCACCCATTCGCCCGCATGCGATTTCACTTCCAGGCCGGCGGCGCTGGCACCGACTAGCAGGGTGATGAAGTTGATGTCCTCGTGGGCACCGGCGCGTACGTTCGGGATGTCCGGCGCGGTGATTGGCGGGTAGTGGATCGGGCGAAGGATAGAGTTGCCGACGTTGGTCTTGTCGGCGAAAAAATCCTCCGGCAGGTCGATATGCAGGGCCAGTGCCGACAACACCCGCGAGCCGAGCGCGTCCAGCGCCTCGAACAGGCCATAGGCGTACTGCCTGAACTCCGGCACTTCCTCCGGCCACAGGTTGGGCGGCATCACCTCGGCATAGTGCGAGCCGGCAGGCAGCTCGCGACCGACGTGGTAGAACTCCTTGAGGTCGGGATACTTCGAGTCCTTGGCGGTCTCGATGCCGAACGGCGTATAGCCGCGGGCGCCACCGCTGCCGGGCACGTGGTATTTGCGCTTGGTCGCTTCGGGCAGGGCGAAATAGGCCTGGAAAGCACGATAGGCACCGCTGATCAGCTCATCGGAAATACCGTGGCCGCTGATGCCGCAAAAACCCCATTCGCGATAGGCAGCGCCCAACTCGGCGACGAAGGCGCTGCGGTCGCTATTGAAACGGCGAATGTCGAGGGAAGGAATCTGGCTCACGGGCGCGTCTCGCGATGTCGGGTGGGATAAGGATAATGCCAAGACCCATCGAGGGCTTGACTTGGCTCAAGTGGCGCTACGAACAACCTCGGACAAGCGCTCCAGCACCTGCTGGACAAGGCTTGCGTCATCAGCCTCCACTGTCACCCGCACCACCGGTTCAGTGCCGGAGGCGCGCAGGACCAACCGGCCTTTTCCGACCAGAGCAGCTTCAGCCTCGGCACGTGCGGCTTGCACGCTGGCAGCTGCCAACGGTTTGCTCCCGGGTGCAATGCGCACGTTGACTGTTTTCTGCGGCAGCGGCTGGTAACCAGACCAGGCCTCGCGGGCAGCCATGCCCTTGCGCTGCAACGCTTCCAGCACTTGCAGGGCCGCCACGATGGCATCACCGGTGCTGGCACTGTCCAGGCACAGCAAATGCCCTGATGCTTCGCCGCCAAGGACGCCGTTGCCTTCAACCAAGGCCTGGTGCACGAAACGATCGCCGACCCTGGCGCGCACGAACTGAATGCCACGCTCGCCCAGCGCCTTTTCCAGCGCGTAGTTGGTCATCAGCGTGCCGACGACCGGCCCTCGCAGGCGGCCGCTCTGCTGCCAATCCAGCGCCAGCAGGTAGATCAGCGCGTCGCCATCGAGCACGCGGCCTTCGCCATCCACCATCAGCACACGATCGCCGTCACCATCAAAGCCGATGCCCAGATCGGCACCGGACTCGCGCACATGTGCAGCCAGGCTTTCAGGGTGGGTGGAACCCACGCCACGGTTGATGTTCAGCCCATCCGGCTGCACACCGATGGCAGTGACCACGGCCCCCAATTCGGAAAACACTTTCGGAGCCACCTGATACGTGGCGCCATGCGCGCAGTCGAGCGCGATCTTCATGCCCGCCAGCGAAAATGACTCCGGTACCGATGCTTTGCAGAATTCGGCGTAGCGGGTAAGCGCGTCGGAAACCCGCTGCACCTTGCCCAGCCGTTCGGAAGCGACGGTGGCGAACGGCTGGTCAAGCTCGGCCTCGATAGCGAGCTCGACCGCATCGCTGAGCTTCTCGCCCTGTCCCGAGAAAAACTTGATGCCATTGTCCTCGTGCGGATTGTGCGAGGCCGAGATCACGATGCCGGCATCAGCTCGCAACGAGCGCGTGAGCAGGGCCACCGCAGGCGTCGGCATCGGCCCGAGCATGCGCACGTCGGCGCCTGCCGCGACCAGCCCGGCTTCCAGCGCCGATTCGAACATGTAGCCGGAGATGCGCGTGTCCTTGCCGATCACCACGATCGCATGCGGCTTGCTGCCGGCCAGTACGCGACCAGCGGCATTGCCCAGTCGCAGCATGAAGTCCGCCGAAATAATGCCCTCTCCGACCCGGCCGCGGATACCGTCGGTACCGAAATATCTCCGGGCCGAAATGCTCACTCGGCGGTGGTGGCGCTGTCGGCTTCCGGCAGCGGCTGGCGCATCATCAGCGCCAGCAGCGCGGCGATCCTGCCGCGCATTTCGCGACGGTCGATAATGACATCGACGGTGCCATGCTCGAGCAGGAACTCCGAACGCTGGAAGCCTTCGGGCAAAGTTTCCCGGACCGTCTGTTCGATCACGCGCGGGCCAGCGAAACCGATCAGGGCCTGCGGCTCGCCAACATTGATATCGCCCAGCATCGCCAGCGAAGCCGTGACGCCGCCGGTGGTCGGATGGGTCATCACCGAAATGAACGGCAAACCGGCTGCACGCATGCGGCCCAGCGCTGCCGAGGTTTTTGCCATCTGCATCAGCGAGAACAGGCTTTCCTGCATGCGCGCGCCACCCGAGGACGAAAAGCAGACGAACGGGCAGCGCATCTCCAGCGCCCGCTCTGCCGCCAACGCGAAACGCTCGCCAACCACCGAGCCCATCGAGCCGCCCATGAATCGGAACTCGAAGGCGCTCACGCAGATGTCGCGACCCTTCAACTTGCCCTGTATGGACACCAGCGCATCCTTTTCGCCCACAGCGTTCTGTGAGGATTTGATGCGATCGGCATAGCGCTTCTGGTCCTTGAACTTCAGCGCATCGGTGGGGCCCAGCTCATCGCCCAGTTCGAACACCTCGCCTTCGTCGAGGAAGGCGGCCAGTCGTTCACGTGCGCCAATGCTCATGTGGTGGCTGCACTTGGGGCAGACGCGGAGGTTTTTTTCCAGCTCGGTTGCATACAGGGCGGTTCCGCACTTGTCGCATTTTTCCCACAGGCCCTCGGGCACGGCGCGCTTGCCGCCGCCCTCGGTGCGGATGCGCGCAGGCATCAATTTGGTCAGCCAGCTCATTCAGGCACCAGAACAGGAAGATTCAGGCCGGGAGTTTAGCCGGAAAGCCGGGGAACTTGCCCGGCAGGCAGCGTCAGGGAATTCGGCCTGCCGACGCCGCATCCAACGCTGCTCGCAGCGGGCGCAGGAAATCCCCGGCCGCAAGCGCTGGATCCATCGATTGCGCCATGGCCTCGACCAAGGCACTGCCGACTACCACGCCATCAGCACAAGGTGCCAATGCGGCCGCCGATTCGGCATCACGGATACCAAAACCGACCAAGACCGGCACCCTGGATTGGGCACGCAGCGCGCCAGCCTTGGCGGCTACTTCATCGGCATCAAACTTGCCCGCGCCGGTGACACCGGCAAAGGAGACGTAATACAGGTAGCCCTGCGCGTCATTCGCAAGCCGCGCCATTCGTTCCGGCGTGGTCGTGGGTGCCGCCAATGAAATCAGCTGCACGCCATGGGCGTTGAACATGGCGCGGATCGGACCGGCTTCTTCCGGCGGCAGATCCACCAGCAGGACGCCGTCAACGCCCGCCGCTGCCGCGTCGATGGCATAGCGTTCGATGCCGCGTATCTCGACCGGATTCAGGTAGCCCATCAGCACCACCGGTGTTTCATTGTCGCTGCTACGAAACGTACGCACGCAGTCGAAAACGAACGAGGTGTTGACACCGCGCGCCAGCGCCCGCTCGGAGCTGCGCTGGATGGTTGGGCCATCGGCCATCGGATCGGAAAATGGCACGCCGAGTTCAATCACGTCGGCACCCGCCGCGACCAACGCGTGCATCACCGGCACGGTGGCTGAACGCGAAGGATCTCCGGTCGTGATGAAGGGGACCAGCGCCTTGCGGGCCGTGGCTGCGAGCAGGGTGAAGCGGACATCAATGCGATTCATGGAAACCAGCAGCCTTGATAGCGGCATTCGCCGCGAATGGGGGAGTCGGCAATGCGCAGGCTGCGACTCAAGTCACTCCTACAGCGAAATGCCTTCACGCTTGGCGATGGTGAAGATGTCCTTGTCGCCGCGGCCAGACAGGTTGGCCAGCACCAGAGCGTCCTTGGGCAACTCGCGCGCCAGCTTCATGGCCTGGGCGATGGCGTGGCTGGATTCCAGCGCAGCGAGGATGCCCTCAGTGCGCGCCAGCAGATGGAAGGCTTCCATGGCCTCATCGTCAGTGATGCCGACATAATGCGCGCGGCCGCTGTCCTTGAGGAAGGAATGCTCGGGGCCGACGCCGGGGTAGTCGAGGCCGGCGGAAATCGAGTGTGTCTCGGTGATCTGGCCGTCCTCGTCGCAGATCACATAGGTGCGGTTGCCGTGCAGCACGCCGGGCCGGCCGGCGCACAGCGATGCAGCATGGCGGCCAGTCTCGATGCCGTCACCGGCCGCTTCAGCGCCGTAAATAGCTACGTCTCGGTCATTGAGAAAAGCATGAAACAGGCCAATGGCGTTGGATCCGCCACCAACACAAGCGGTGATGGCATCGGGCAATCGTCCGTAATCAGCCAGCATCTGCGCCCTCGCCTCGCGCCCGACCACGGCATTGAAATCGCGCACCAGCTTCGGATAGGGGTGCGGGCCGGCTACCGTGCCGATGATGTAGAAGGTGTCGTGGACGTTGCTGACCCAGTCGCGCATCGCTTCATTGAGGGCGTCCTTGAGCGTCTTCGAGCCTGACTCCACCGGCACCACTCGGGCGCCGAGCAGCTTCATGCGGAACACGTTCGGCGCCTGCCGCTCGATGTCCACCGAACCCATGTAGACCACACATTCCAACCCGAGCCGGGCCGCGACCGTGGCGCTGGCGACGCCGTGCTGGCCGGCGCCGGTCTCGGCGATGATCCGGGTCTTGCCCATGCGCTTGGCCAGCATGGCCTGGCCGATGGTGTTGTTGATCTTGTGCGCGCCGGTGTGGTTCAAGTCCTCGCGCTTGAGCAGGATGCGGGCGCCGCCGACATGCCGGGACAGGCGCTCTGCTTCATAGATCGGGCTGGGCCGGCCGACGTAGTGCTTGTAGTCGTGTTCGAGTTCGGCCAGGAATTCCGGGTCGACCCGGTAGCGTTGATAGGCCGCCTCCAGTTCGCGCAGCGGTTCGATCAGCGTTTCCGAGACGAAGACGCCGCCGTAGGGGCCGAAGTGGCCAGTGGCGTCCGGGTATGCGTGGTAATCCTCGACGCCGCTGGCGGCGTCATTCGAAATTGCTTCGGTCTGCACGTCTAGCCTCTTCAACGAATTGCTGCATTTTTTCGCCGTCCTTGAGGCCCGGCGCGCTTTCGATACCGCTCGACACGTCCACGGCGTATGGCCGGGCGGCGCGTATGGCTTGGCCCACCGTGGAGGGCGTCAATCCACCGGCCAGAAACACCGGACGAGCAAGCGCCGGAATGCGGTTCCAGTCGAAGCGTTCGCCGCGACCGCCCATCTGGCCGGGACCATGGCCATCGAGCAGGAATGCGGAGGCCGAAGGATAGCGTTTTCTGGCGCTCAGCGGGTCTTCGGCACCCTCACCCATCGGCAGGGTCTTGATGAAAGGCAGACCGAAACTGCGGCAGAAAGCGTCGTTCTCGCTGCCGTGGAACTGCAGCAGGGTCGGCCGCAGTGCGCGCACGACTTCAGCGACGCGGCTTCCGCCGATATCCATGAACAGGGCCACCACATCCACCAATGGCGGCACCGCTGCACGCAGGCCATCGAGTTGGTTCATCTCCAGCCGGCGCGGACTTTGTGGCACGAAGATGAAGCCAAGGGCGTCTACCCCCAACTCGACCGCGAGGCGGACATCGCCAGGCCGGGTGAAGCCGCAGAACTTTATGCGGGTGCGGATCATGGGCGAGTGTCTTCAACCAAGGCAAACCTCGGCGGGCAGGCCCCATTCGGCGGGATATTTTGGCCCCAGAAACACCAGGCCTTCGGCCGGCGCGGTCGGCCCGGCGACGTTGCGATCACGGCCATTGAGCAACTCGTGCATCCAGTCCAGAGGCTTCTCACCGCGCCCGATCGGCACCAGGCTGCCGACGATGTTGCGCACCATGTGGTGCAGGAAGGCGTTGGCCTGCACGTCGATGACCACCTGATCGCCCTCTGCGCGCACCGAAATATCGTGCAGGTTGCGACGCGGATGCTTGGCCTGGCACTGGGCGGTACGGAAGGCGCTGAAGTCGTGTTCGCCGACCAGCTTCTGCGCCGACTCGTGCATCGCCGCGGCATCCAGCGGCAGGCGTTCCCAGCTTAAATAGTTACGCAGCATTGCGGGCGGTACCGGGCGGATCAAGATCCTGTAGCGGTATCGTCGCGCGCGCGCCGCGTAGCGGGCGTGAAAGCCGTCGTCGATCGGCTGGCACCAGAGGATACGGACGGAACCCGGCAGACGGGTATTGCCACCCATCATCCAGGCGCGCGGCGAACGCGGAGCGTCGGAATCGAAATGCACCACCTGGCAGGCGGCATGCACGCCGGCATCGGTGCGGCCGGAGCAGACCACGTTGACCGGATGGTCGGCCACAAATGCCAAGGCATCCTCCACAGCACCCTGCACCGTCGCGCCGCCGTTGTGGCGCTGCCAGCCGAGGAAACCGCTGCCGTCGTATTCGATACCTAGCGCATGGCGCATGCCGGGGAGAGTCCTCGTTGGGGATGTCGTGTGTGCCAAAACTGATGTCGATCGCATCGGCCAAGTCACGCCGGAAAGATCGCACCATCCATAAAAAGTTGCACCCGGCGCGGGCCGGGTGCATTGCCGTCCGTGGACGGAACCGGGGACCGCTACATCGTATGCGTGGGCTTGTCCGATTCCAACGAACCGGCCAGCAGGGTCTCGATCTTGGTCTTGACCATCTCCGCCTCGCTGGTGTCGGCGAACTGAACGCCGATGCCAGCCGCACGGTTGCCCTGCGCACCTGGAGGCGTAACCCAGATCACTTTGCCCGCTACCGGCAGGCGGTCCTTGTCCTCAAGCAGCGACAGCAGGATGAAGACCTCATCGCCGAGTCCATAACGCTTGGTGGTCGGAATGAAGATCCCACCGCCCTTCACGAACGGCATGTAGGCCTGATAAAGCGAGGCCTTGTCCTTGATCGCCAGCGACAGGATGCCCTGTCTCGCGCCTGCTCCACCGATCATCGCCGTCCCCTGTCCGCAATGTTCACAGCATCATCGTACGCCATTCCCGCAGCAAGCCGGCCAGAACCAGATCATTGCGGACCGGTGCGCGCAGCTGCTCGCGGGTCCGGTTCATGGCGTCGAACCATGCCGAGAGCTTCGTGAAATCCTTGGGCACGGTCAAGCCGCCCGGCTTGCTGACACCAGCGCCAGTCGTCAGCCGCGCTGCTTCCAGCGCAAATTCAGCGGCAAAACGCAGGCGCAGTTCAGCCTGATCATCGGCCAGCCAGCGCTGCGCCAGTTCCACCGGTCCCATCTTGTTGGCGGCTACGGCATTCAGCTCCGCTTGAAGCTCGCGGCGCAGTTGCAGGCCGCCGTGCGCGAGCCAATCGTCAGCCAGCCCAGGATGGCCGCGCGCTGCATCCAGCGCCGTGTCGATGGCATCAGGCGAGTGGCCCTGCCCGAGCAGCCATGCCTGCGATTCAACACGTGCCGGCACCCTGAATTCCAAGCGCTGGCAGCGGCTGCGGATGGTCGCGGGCAGGCGCCCGGGTTTAGAGGTGACCAGCAGCAGGTAACGATTGGACGAGGGCTCTTCCAGCGTCTTGAGCAAGGCGTTGTTCGCGGCGAAATTCACCGCGTCTGCCGGCTCGATGATCGCCACCTGCGCGCCGCCCAACTGCGGCGTCAGCGAGAACCACTGGCCAAGCTGGCGGATCTGCTCAATCACGATCTCACTGCGCAGTTTGTCGCCTTTGTCATTGGGTTCAAGGGTGAGCAATCGGAAATCACCGTGTGTCCCGGCAGCGAAACGCTGGCAAGCGGTGCACTTGCCGCAGGCCTGCTGTTGCCCGGCCGCCGACCTGCACAACAGACGCTGGGCCAGTGCCGTGGCGACCTGCATCTTGCCGAGCAAGGGCGCGCCCTGCAGCAGCAGCGCGTGGCCAAGCCGATGCTCTTGCAGTGCATTGCAGGCACCCTCGAATACCCGCTGCTGCCAGGGCGAAAACACGCTCATGGCAAACACTCCAGCCACTCCGACAGCGCAGTGAGCACAGCGGCCACCACCTCGATCTGCGGCTTGGACGCATCGATCATCCGGAAACGGGCAGGCTCGGCGGCAGCGCGCGCCAGATACACCGCACGCACCCGTTCAAAAAAATCGTCGCGCTCGCGTTCGATGCGGTCAGGCTCGCCGCCGCGCGAGCGCGCACGCGACAGGCCTTCGTCGATGTCGACATCGAGCAGGAAGGTGAGATCGGGCTTGATGCCGGCTGCCCAGCGCTCGATCTCGGCGATGTGGCCCATGTCCAGTCCGCGACCGCCCCCCTGATAGGCGAAGCTGGCGTCGGTAAAGCGATCACTGACCACAACCGCACCGCGCTCCATCGCAGGAAAAACAACCTCGCGCACCAGTTGCGCCCGCGCAGCGAACATCAGCAGCAGTTCGGTCTCCGCAGCCAGATGATTTGAAGGGTTCAGCAGCAGCGCGCGTATTGCTTCACCGGGCAGGGTTCCGCCGGGCTCGCGCGTCTGCACGACCTCAAAACCGCGGGTTGACAGCGCTTCGCAGATGGCTGACATCACCGTCGACTTGCCGGCGCCCTCGCCGCCTTCGATGGAGATGAAACGACCTCCTCGGCGGGCCCTGGACATCAGCGGCCCAACTGGAACTTGCGCACGGCCGCGTTGTGCTCGGCCAGTGTCGCGGAAAATTGATGGGCGCCGTTGCCGCGCGCGACGAAATACAAGGCGTTGCCGACGGCCGGGTTTGCGGCCGCCAGCAGTGCGTCCATGCCGGGCATGGCAATCGGCGTCGGCGGCAGGCCGGCGCGGGTATAGGTGTTGTAGGGCGTATCCGTCAGCAGATCGGCCCTGCGGATGTTGCCGTCGTAGGCGCTGCCCATGCCGTAAATCACGGTCGGGTCGGTCTGCAGGCGCATGCCTATCTGCATCCTGCGGACGAACACGCCGGCAATCAGCGGCCGCTCGCGCGCTTGGCCGGTTTCCTTTTCGACGATCGATGCCAGAGTCAGCAGTTCGTCGGCCGTGGCCAGCGGCAAATCCTTGCTGCGCCCTTCCCAAGCCTGCGCCAGCGCCTCGTCCATGGCCTTGGCGGCACGATCAAGAACGGCAAGATCGCTGGTGCCGCGCGTGTAGACATAAGTTTCCGGCAAGAAGCGGCCCTCCGGAAACACACCGTCGCGATCGAGCCTGGCCATGAGTTCGGCATCGGACAAACCGCCGCTTTCTTGGCCGAGCCTGGCATGGACAGACAGCGCCTTGCGCAGGTCGCCGAAATTCCAACCTTCGATGATGGTGAACTTGCGCTGGATCACCTCGCCGCTGCGCAGCCTTTCCAGCAAGGCCTGTGGCGTCATGCCGGAGGTGATCGCGTAGTCACCCACCTGCAGGCGCTGCGCCGTCTTCGAACTCCTGGCCAACACCTGCCATTCCAGATCACTGCCCTGGGCCACGCCCAGCGCGCGGATCTTCGCCAGTACCGTGTTGAAACCATCGCCACGCTCGACTATCAACACCCGCTCGACATGATCGAGCAACAGCGGCCGGTCGGCGAATGCCAGAGTCCGCATCCAGAACAGGCCCGTAGCGGCGACCGTCGCCACCAGAAGTAGCGCGAACAGCAGCTTGATTCTTCCGATGCCACGATTACGCGCCACGCCTTGCCCCAAAACCGATCAATTGGGCGATTGTCGCCGATGGGCGGGCTGAAAGAAACGCGGCATGGCTGCTAATCAGCCGGGGACGCACTTAGTCGATGCAACACACAAACCGCGATTGCAGATGGCTCGGTCGCGGCTTGGCCGTTCCTACAAAGGCAGGTGGAAGGCTGGCTCAGCCTCGGCCAGCCGCTGCCGGAGTTGCGCGATGCCTGCATCATCCGGCCATTCGCGCTGCCCGAGGCTTCGCACCGGCAGGATGCCACGAAGCGAATTGCACAGGAACAGCGCTTCGCAGCCCAGCAGCCCATCGGCACTGATATCGGCCTCCTCAACATCGTCGAGGTTCAAAAGCAGCCAGCCGCGGGTGATGCCGGCGATGCCGCAGCGATCCACGCGCGGCGTCAGCCATCGGCCATGAATGCGCATGAAGATGTTGGCGGCGGTCGCGCAGACGACGCGACCCGCGTTGTCGCACATCAGCCCTTCGAATATCGACGGGTCGCGCCATTCGGAACGCGCCAGCACCTGTTCGAGGCGATTGAGGTGTTTGAAGCCGGCCAACCGGGGCTGGATCGCGAGCGTGGTTTCGCACCATTGAACTCTAATGGCTCCGGCTACGAGCCCGGGCGCATCGTGCAGCGACAGGATGATCGTTGGAACGGGCTTTTCCAGCGGCAAATACCCGCGCCCGCCGCCGCCGCGCGTAACCACCAGCTTGAGCACGGCGCGGGTTTGTCCCCGCGCCAGTTCCAGCGCCTGTGCAAGCACGTTCGCTTCTTCGGGTACGGGAATCTCCAGCAGCTTGGCGCCCAGCGTCAGCCGTTGCCAATGCTCCGGCCACCAGACAGGCCGGCCCTGGTGCACAAGAATCGTTTCAAAGACGCCGTCGCCGTAATTGAGGCCACGGTCGTCAACATCGAGTGCCGCGACAGGCTCATTGCCACGGAGAATGCGGACACTCATTCCACGTCTCCCAGCGCGCGAAGCAGTCCGCGCGCCTTGGCGCGGGTTTCCAGCAGTTCGCTCTCGGCGATCGAGTCCACGACCAGGCCGGCGCCGGCACGTAATTGCAGCTGCGCCCCGGACAGCCAGGCGCTGCGGATCAGGATGTTCAGGTCCATGTCGCCATCACGGTTGAGGTAGCCAAGAGCGCCGGTGTAGGGCCCACGACCCTCGCCTTCAAGCTCGGCAATGATCTGCATGCAGCGCACTTTGGGGCAGCCGGTGATGGTGCCACCGGGAAACACGGCGCGGATCACCTCGCCCGGCGTCACGCCCGCGCGCAGCTCGCCGCGCACGTTGGACACGATGTGGTGCACGTGCGCGTAGCTCTCGACCGTCATCAGCTCGTCCACACGCACGCTGCCGGGCGTGCAGACGCGGCCGAGGTCGTTGCGCTCGAGGTCAATCAGCATCACGTGCTCAGCGCGCTCCTTGGGATGGCCGACCAGTTCGCGGATGCGCTCGGCATCATCGTCACCGGGAAACCGCGGTCGCGTGCCGGCAATCGGACGAGTTTCCACCACACTGTCGCGCACCGACACCAAGCGCTCAGGCGATGAACTGGCCAGCGCCCAATCCTCAAACGCGAGCAAGCCCGCGAACGGTGCCGGATTGGCAACACGCAGGCGCTGGTAGAGCGCAGCGGGCTCGGGTGCTTCGGAAAATCCGGCGCGCCAGGCCCGGGACAGGTTGACCTGGAAGACATCGCCGGCGCGGAGGTAGTCGCGTACGGCGGTGACGCCATCGAGAAATGCCTCGGGCGCATCCTCGACAATGGCAACAGGCGAACGCCATGGGGAAAATGCAGGCTGTCTCGACGCGCGCGGCAAATCGCTCTCGAGGTCTGCGATCAACGATTCATGGCCGACCTCGGAAACTGCAAAGCATCGGCCGTTGCTGCGATCACGCAGGATCGCCGCCGGACAGCGCAGGGCCAGCGCTACCGGCAGGGGACCCGGAGCGGGCGGCAAAACGAGCACGGGCTCAATCTGCGCCGCAAGTTCGTACCCGAGGAACAGCGCCCAGCCACTGCGGAAGGGCAGCGAGGCGTCGCCTGGCCCGCAGCGCAACGACTGCCATTCGGCGTCGAGGGCATCGAGGAAGCTGCCGGCCAACGCCGCGCCAGTCAAGGTCCGGGTGATGCCGTCGGCCGATAGCCGCAGTCCTTGGCCATTGGCAACCAGCAGCAGGTCCCAGCGCGTTAGGGCGTTGGTCGTACCTGCGCCTCCCGTGCCAGCGACGCTTTCCAACAGCAGCGGGTAGCGCTTGCTATCGACGCGATGCAGGGCCAGCAGGTCAACGTCGGCCGGCAGTTCGCGCTGGATCAACATCGCGGGCTGCCGCTGCGCGGTCAGAGGCGCTTGAATACCAGCGTGCCGTTGGTGCCGCCGAAGCCGAAGCCGTTGGACATGACCACGTCCACCTTCTTTTCGCGCGCCACGTTGGGCACGTAGTCCAGGTCGCAGCCTTCGCTGGCGTTTTCCAGATTGATGGTCGGCGGAATGATGCCGGCATGCATGGCCAGGATCGAATACACCGCCTCCACGCCGCCGGCGGCGCCGAGCAAGTGGCCGGTCATCGACTTGGTCGAGCTGACCATGGTCTTGTAGGCATGGTCGCCCAGCGCACGCTTCATCGCCTGGGTTTCGGCGAGATCGCCGAGCGGCGTGGAGGTGCCGTGGGCGTTGAGATAGTCGATCTGGTCCGGGTTGACCTTGGCGTCGCGCATGGCCATGGCCATGCAGCGGGCCGGGCCATCGCCATTCTCACTGGGCGCGGTCATGTGGTAAGCGTCGGAACTGGCGCCGAAGCCGGCGAGTTCGCAGTAGATACGTGCGCCGCGCGCCTTGGCCGACTCGTACTCCTCAAGGATAAGGATGCCGGCACCGTCGCCGAGCACGAAGCCGTCGCGGTCACGGTCCCAGGGCCGGCTGGCGCGAGTCGGGTCGTCGTTGCGGGTGGACAGCGCCTTCATCGAGCAGAAGCCGGCCACTGAGGTCGGGGTGCAGCCGTGCTCGGCGCCACCGGCAACCATGATGTCGGCGTCGCCGTACTGGATCATGCGCATGGCCATGCCGATGGAATGATTGGACGAGGCGCAGGCCGAAACGGCGGAGAAGTTCGGGCCCTTGAATCCCTTGATGATGCACAACTGGCCGGAAATCATGTTGATGATGGTGCTGGGCACGTAGAACGGCGAGACCTTGCGCGGACCGCCCAGGTGCAGGTCGACCGCGGTTTCCTCGATGCCACGGATGCCGCCGATGCCGGATCCGATCAGCACGCCGGCACGCTCGGCGTTGGCTTCGGTGATCTCCAGGCCGGCGTCGTCGATGGCCATCATCGCCGCGGCCAGGCCGTAGTGGATGAAGGTGTCCATCTTCTTGGCGTCTTTCGGATTAACCCATGCTTTGGGGTCAAAACCGCGCACTTCACCGGCGATGCGCGCGGTGTAGGCGCTGACGTCGAAATGGCTGATCGGGCCGATGCCCGAGCGTCCATTGATGATGCTGTCCCAGTTGTCGGCAAGGTTGTTGCCTACCGGGGACAGGATGCCCATACCGGTGACGACGACACGACGCTGGCTCATGACTTGGCTCCGTGTGGGTGGCGCGCGGCCGGGCCGCGCAATCGATTGGACCCGGTGCTGACGGCTTCTGCCATCAAGCACGCGTATCCAGCTTGTGCCGGCTGCTGCTGAAACTTGTCGCTACGCAAGCGCTGCAGCATGAATTTGAATTGCACGGGGCCGCGCAAGCGCGGCGCCCTATTTACAAACACGCGGGGCCTCGCACGCGCGGCACCTGGTTTTTCAAACACGCGGGGCCGCGCAAGCGCGGCACCTGGTTTTTCAAACACGCGGGGCCGCGCAAGCGCGGCCCCGATGCAACGCAAGTCCCGGAGATCAGGCCTTGACGTGGGCCTTGATGTAGTCGATCGCCTGCTGCACGGAGGTGATCTTCTCGGCTTCCTCGTCCGGGATTTCGCACTCGAACTCTTCTTCGAGGGCCATCACCAGCTCGACGGTGTCGAGCGAGTCTGCGCCCAGGTCGTCCACGAACGAGGCATTGTTGGTGGCTTCTTCTTCTTTCACGCCCAGCTGTTCTACGACGATTTTCTTGACGCGCTCTTCAATGGTGCTCATGGAACTGTCTCCTCCCGGAGGGATACGAACGGACGCATTTAATCACATGCCTGCCCCGGCGGGCGCCCCTGACCACCGGAACCTTGGTATCGCAAGCATTGCAATGCCGATATTTTACCTGAATTCGCCCGAGCGCAAGCTCAGGCCATGTACATGCCGCCGTTGACGTGCAGGGTTTCGCCAGTGATGTAGGCGCCGGACGGCCCGGCCAGGAAGGCTACGGCCTCGGCGATGTCCTGCGGCTGGCCAAGGCGGCCGAGGGCAATCTGGCCCATCATCGCAGTCTTGGCGTCCCCGGGCAGATCCTTGGTCATGTCGGTTTCGATGAAGCCGGGCGCGACCACGTTGACGGTAATGCCGCGGCTGCCGATCTCTTTGGCCAGCGATTTGCTGAAGGCGATGATGCCGGCTTTGGCCGCCGCGTAGTTGGACTGCCCGGCATTGCCGGTAAGGCCAATCACCGAGGCAATGGAGATGATGCGTCCCTTGCGCGCCTTCATCATCCCGCGCATCACCGCCTTGGATGTACGGAAAACCGAGCTCAGGTTGGTGTCCAGGATGGCGTTCCAATCTTCATCCTTCATACGCATCAGAAGCTGGTCACGGGTGATGCCGGCGTTGTTGACCAGGATGGAAACTGGGCCAAATTCCTTGGCGATGCCGTCGACCAGGGCATCAACACCAGCGCCGTCGGTGACGTTGAGCACGCGACCGACGCCGCCCGTCGCCGCCATGCGCTCGCTGATCGCCTGCGCGCCACTTTCGCTGGTGGCTGTGCCGATCACCTTGGCGCCGAGCGCGGCGAGCGTATCAGCGATGGCCGCGCCAATGCCGCGGCTGGCGCCGGTGACCAGGACGATTTCGCCGGTGAGTTGCTTGCTCATGACTCGATTCCCCATGTTTCGCAGGTGCGGCGCAAGCCGCGATTATGTCTGGTCGCGGCCGGGCCGCTCCGACGCTGGATCAGCACAACCCGGCGAGCGCTGCATCGAAATCCGCCGGCAAGCCTATGGCACGGGCTTCCAGCGACTTGTCAATGCGCTTGCTCAAACCAGTCAGTACCTTGCCTGGGCCGCATTCGATCATCCGTGTCGCGCCTCCCGTCGCCAAAGCCTGCACGCATTCGGTCCAGCGCACCGGCAGGTAAAGCTGGCGAACCAGCGCTTCGCGGATGGCTTCGACGGAAGCATGGGCCTGGGCATCGGCATTCTGGATGATCGGGCGATCCGGCATACGCCAAGCCATAGCCGCCATCACCTCGCCCATTTGCTGAGCGGCTTCGCGCATCAAAGGCGTGTGCGAGGGCACGCTGACCGCCAGCTTTACCACCTTGCGCACGCCGCGAACGCCCAATTCAGCAATCGCTCGGTCCAGTGCAGCAGCGTGCCCGCCAATCACTATCTGACCGGGCGAATTGTAATTGGCGGGAACCACGACATCGTCGGCGGATACCAGCAGGCAGACTTCGGCCACCAAAGCGTCGTCCGCACCGAGCACCGCCGCCATCGCGCCGCTACCGTTGGGCACGGCCGCCTTCATCAATCGACCTCGCTCGCGCACTAGCCCGGCGGCATCAGCCAAGGTGATCGCACCTGCAGCCACCAGGGCCGCGTATTCGCCGAGACTATGACCGGCGAACTGCGCCGGTTGCGCCCCGCCCCGCTGCAGCCAAAGCCGCCATACGGCAACGCCCGCTGCGAGCAGGGCCGGTTGGGTGAACTCGGTCTGGTTGAGCAATTCTTCCGGGCCCTGTTGGGAAATCGCCCAGAGATCCGCGCCAGCGCCATTCGAGGCTTCATCAAAACTGGAGCGGACCAGCGCATGAATTTCTGCCAGTTCCGACAGCATGCCCAGTGATTGCGAACCCTGTCCCGGGAATACGAATGCGAGTGTCTGGTTCATGGCAGGACCGATGACGGAAAGCGGCATGATACTGGAGGCCGGTGACGCTGCGTCTGTACTGCTGCGTAGGGTCAGTCGTGCCGCTGTTCAAGCAGGAGTTCCAGCGCCACAGCTACGCCACGCGCACGTTCGCCGAACGGCCGCGCCAGTGGCGGCAGCCGGGACAGCTTGCCTACGGTGTAAAATAATTCCCTGCGCAACTCGGCTGATTCCGATTGGAGGTGCCGGCTGAGCAATTGCCGGTAACGGGGCAGATCCTGGCGCAAGAAGCGCGCCGTCGAGTGCACATACAGCAAGGTATCCCGGGCTTGAGCGGCCACCAGCGGCATGGCCGTAGCCGGGTCTTCCTCCAGGTCAATGAAGCCGACCAGACCATCGCGAAAGGTCAGGTTTCGGGCGAAGGCCTGGCTGACGTAGCCACCGCGATGATGAAGGTCGGCGACGGCAGCGAAACCCGCCTCAAGCAAGGCGGCAATCTGCTCGCTTGATTTCGCATCACGGCATTGCCCGGCCAGCGTCAGCCCGAGATCAGACAGCACCAATTGCCGAGGTCCGGCATCGATAATGTCGGGAACGAGTACGCCAACAGCATGCAGGCGCTCGATCATGCGGCGTTCGGTCGCGCAGGCGGTTTCCGCATCCAGCGGCACTGGCGCCAGCAGCGCATTGACGCCCAAGTAGCGCGCCAGCCGCCGCAGCATGGCCATGCGCAGATGGCGGGTATTGTCGGAATAACGCTTGATCCACACCACGCGACCATCGCGCATGTCACGCTGGATACGCTGCAATTTCATGGCCCCGGCAGCTCAGTAGCGGAGCAGCGCCGAGCCCCAGGTGAAGCCGCCGCCGAAGGCTTCCAGTAAAAGCAACTGGCCGCGCTGCACCTTGCCTGAGCGCACGGCTTCGTCCAGCGCCAGCGGCACCGATCCAGCCGAGGTGTTGCCGGTGCGATCCACGGTGACAATGACCCGATCCATCGACATCTGCAGGCGCTTGGCCGTGGCTTCGATGATGCGCAGGTTGGCTTGGTGCGGGATCAGCCAGTCGAGGTCGGACTTGTCGAGGCCATTGGCGGCCAGAGTCTCATCGACCACCGAGTCCAGCGCCTTGACCGCGTACTTGAACACGTCGCTGCCGGCCATCATCACCTTCACGCCACAGTTGGGCAGTTCGGCATCGAAGCCGACCGAAACACCCACCGGGTTGTACAGCAGGTGCTTCTTGCCGCCGTCGGCGTGCAGGTGGGTGGACAGGATGCCGGCTTCGCTGGCGGCTCTGAGCACGACGGCGCCGGCAGCATCACCAAACAGCACGCAGGTAGATCGATCAGTCCAGTCGACCATGCGGCTAAGCGTCTCAGCGCCGATCACCAGCGCATTCTTGACCGTGCCGGTCTTGATGAACTTGTCGGCGACACTGAGCGCATAGATGAAACCCGAGCAGGCCGCGTTGACGTCGAAAGCCGCGCAACCATTGGCGCCCAGACGATGCTGCACCAGACAGGCGGTGGACGGGAAAATGATGTCGGGTGTCGTGGTGCCTACGACAATCAACTCGACGTCGCTGGCAGCAAGGCCGGCAGCTTCCAGGGCACGCGTGGCGGCATGGAAGGCAAGGTCGCTGGTGGTCTCGCCGTCAGCGGCGATGTGCCTCTCGCGGATGCCGCTGCGGCTGACGATCCATTCGTCGTTGGTATCGACCATCCGCTCGAGGTCGGCATTGGTCAGCACTTTTTCCGGCAGGTAGCTGCCGGTACCGGCGATACGCGAATAGATGCCCATGCCCAGCTCCCGGACGAATACGGCCCGACGGGCGGGCCAGAAATGCACACGGCGGGCTGGTGCCCGCCGTGTTCAGGATAGCGTCAGTCCGCGTGGGCGGACAGGCGCATCACTCTTCGGTTTCGACCGCCGACTTCACGTCCACGACCTTGCGGCCGCGATAGAAGCCGTCCTTGGTGACGTGGTGGCGCAGGTGCGTCTCGCCCGTGGTCGGGTCGGTGGCCAACTGCTTGGCCGAGAGGGCGTCGTGGGAACGACGCATGCCGCGGGTGGAAGGGGTACGACGGGATTTCTGGACTGCCATGACTTTGACTCCAACGTGGTCTTGCTTATTTGCGATCTTTCAGCGCGGCAAGCGCGGCGAAAGGGTTCGGTTTGTCTTCCGGTTCATCCAGCTCCGCTGCCCATTCGGGCGACAGTTCCGGCGCATCGGGGTTTATCGGTACTACCGGTAAAGCCAGCAGCAGTTCGTCCTCGATCAGGTCGGCGGGATGCAGCTCGCCGTCGTCACCAATCAACACAGCCTCCATGCCCTCGGGCAAGGCAGCTTCCTGCGCTTCGTCCCTGATCAGGCCCAACGACTGGTCGACGCTGACCGAGTACAGGAAGCGCTCGAGGCTGCGCTGGCACTGCAGGGGCAACGCGGCCTTGACGCGCACCTGGAGCACGTTGTGCCCAAGCGGGTGGCGGCCAAAATCCAGTTCGTAATGGCACTCGCCATCGACATCCATCAAGGACTGCTTGAGCCTCGGCATGGCGGCCAAGGGCAGCGTCCCTTCAAAATGTCGCTGGCTTGACACCATGCGCCAAGCATCAAGCACCGGGGGCAAGGTGACGGACATAAGCGCGAAATTGTAGGAGCCATGCTCGCCCTTGTCAAACAAAAATTCCCAGATGCGACATGGGTTTGCCCATCTTCGGGGCACTGGTGCAGACTGCCGGCCTAGTCTACGGCCCGCACTGGGAGCCGCTCCATGTCCACCGCCCTGTTGCTGGCATTCCTGCCACTGGCCCTGATCGCGCTCGCGGTGTTTTGGTGGCGGCATCGGCTACGCCGGCGCGAGCGCACCCTGTTCCACATGCTGGACTTGGCCGACGAGGTCGAGCGCCTGCTTGATCGCAGCCAGGAACGGATGGCGGCCATGCAGTCGGTGGTCGGCCGGGTGCCGGCCGATATCGGCGCCGTGGCCCAGGCTTCGCTGGAAAGCTCGCTGCCGGTGAAAAAAGCCAAGCGGGACGTGTTGCAGCACCGGCTGTGGATCCAGCGGCATGGCAATACTGCCGGCCAAGACGAACTGGATCTGGCCAGCGTCGCCCTGACGCGCGTCCGCGACCGCCTCGCCGGCCAACTCAAGCAGCTCGACGAAGCCGGCGCCGAACTGGCCAGTGCCACCGCCGCCGAACAGGCCGCGGCCCAGCGTGAGCCCGCCTCGCTGCGGCGCGCCAATCCACCTTGATGCTGGTTTTGGCCTCCACCTCGGTCTACCGGCGCGAATTGCTGTCGCGGCTGCGTCTGCCGTTCGAAGTGGTTCGCCCGGAAGTGGACGAAAGCCCGCATGGCGATGAAAAACCGCACCCACTGGCGGAACGGCTGGCCTTCGAGAAAGCACGCGCCGTCGCCAGCCGTTTCTCCGATGACTGGATCATCGGCTCCGACCAGGTCGCCGACCTCGACGGCCAGTCGCTGGGCAAGCCCGGAAGCTTCGAGCGGGCGGCCGACCAGCTAAGCGCCGCGTCCGGCCGCCGCGTCGTTTTCCACACGGCCATCTGCCTGCTGCGGCAGCGGGATGGTCGCTGCCTGCGCGCTTGCGACCTGACCACGGTGCAGTTCCGCAAACTCACGCCAGGCGACATCGAACGCTACCTGCACGCCGAGCAGCCCTACGACTGCGCCGGCAGCTTCAAGAGCGAGGGTCTGGGAATCACCCTGTTCAAAGCGATCGAGTCCCGCGACCCCACCGCCCTCATCGGCCTGCCCTTGATCGCACTTTCCGACGCCCTGCGCGAGGCTGGTTTCAAACTGCCCTGAAGATCCCGTTCAGCGCGACAGATCCAGCGGCTGCTCCGGCCAGTCTTCCCGGCTGCCGTCTTCGCCATGCAGGCGCAAGCCGAGCCAGTGCCGGCCGGGCCTGCTGTCGGCAAGATTAATGTGGGCGCGAAAACCGACCCCCGGATGGGCCGGATCATTGGAAATTTTCCAGTAGGCCGCCACGTTCGGCATGCTCGCACCATAGTCCGCTTCGGTAACAACCACGCCATCAAGCAGGATTTCGACCCGGGCGATGCCGGCGCCGTCCTTGAACGCCCAGCCTCTGATGTCGATGGCCGATCGCTGTACTGCGCCCGATTGCGGCGTATCGATCCAGGCCAGCGCCGGCAGGACGCATCGGCGTGCTTTTTGCCCGGATTCGATGCGGAACAACAGGTAGCGCTTGCGGCCATGGTCGACGTTGAACACTTCGACTGGCGGCAGGCCGGCCATCGCCGCGCACAGCGCGTGGTAGGCCACAAGCCGCTGTTTGAGTGGTCGCGCGCTGTCTTCCAGCACCAGCACGCTGGGCCGATCATCGGCCTCGGTCGAAGCTTCGAGTTGCTGGCCCCAAAGTTGCAGTTGGGTCGCACGGCCGTGCTTGTGGTTGCGCGGATGGTCAAGCACCTGGATGTCACGCTCCGGCATGGCAAAGGCGAACTGCGCCGCCAGCCCGACGTTGTCGGCGACCAGGCGCGTGGACGCCGGAATTTTCTCGCGACGAATCTTGGCAACGATCTCGTCGCTGCCGGCAAACGCGGACGGGTACCACCACCGGCCAGCGCTGGTATTTCGCAACGTCGGTGACGCGGCAATGACCAGCAACGCCAAGGTTGCCGACAGGCCAGCGAGGGTAGTTGCCGTCACCACGGTTCGAAGCCAGCGCGCCAGCGACTGCAGCAGCACGGGAGCCGCGACCACCCAGACCAGCCAACCCGCCAGCGGCCAATGGAAACTGACCCGCTCGCGATCGGCAAAAAAACCGAGGATAAAAAACCCCCAGACCGCAAAACCGCCCACGCCCAGAAAAAGCCGCCATGGCCCGTCCGGCTCGATCCAAGACCGCTGCCAGGCCTCGCGCATGGTCGCCAAAAGCAGGATGAACAATGCCGGCGTTACCAGCAGGAACTGAATCGGCAGCCACCAGGCACCGGCGATATCCCAGGCCCATGGATTGCGTTCGACCACATGGAACCGGATGCCGGCGCCGTCGTGCTGCAGGTTCCAAAGCAGCAGGGGCAGCCAGGCGAACATGCCCACGAGCAAGGCCCACCAAAAGCGGGCATCGGTGAACATTCGCCTCGCCCGGGGATCAAGGCAAAGGCCAAGCCCACCGGCGACGATCACCAGGGCGAACCGGTAATGCGTGAACGCACCCATTACCAAGGCCAGGGCCAGCAACGACAGGGCCGGCCACGAAATGCGTTCGCGCAGGCGCGCCACGGCCTCCAGGCACAGCAGGCTGGCGATCACCAGCGGCACGTCCGGCACCGCAAGCACCCCAAGCAGGCCAGACAGCGGCATCAACATGGACAGGATGCCGGCCGACCAGCCGCATCCGGCTCCAAACCAGCGCCTCGAAATGCCCACCACCAGCCAAGGCAGCCAGGCTCCCAGCAAGAGAAACGGCAGGCGCAAGGCCAGCGCGCCCTCGCCCGCCATTTCCACACCCAGCCGCGCCAGCCAAGCAGTGAGGCCGGGCAAATCCGAATAAGCAAGGGCGAGATGGCGGCCTTCCCACGCGTAGAACGCCTCGTCGACCATCAGCGGCAGTTGCACCGCCAGGGCGATTTTCACCAGGCACAACAGGATCCACAGCAGCAGGAACTTCACGCGCAACGAACCACGCGCCGTGCCAGCATCGCGGCTATCCTTGCCCAAGATCATCCGCCGGAAACCGTCCATGCACGCACAGGCCAATCAAAGCGCCATCGTAACCGACCCGACCCGGCGGGCCCTTGCCGATGCCATCGCCCAGGTCAACACGCTGGTGCTGGGCAAGCCCCGCGAGGTCGGTCTGGCCTTCGCGACCCTGCTCGCCGGCGGCCACCTGCTGGTCGAAGACCTGCCCGGCTTGGGCAAGACCACGCTGGCGCGGGCGATGGCGGCAACCTTGGGGCTGCAGTTTCAGCGCATGCAGTTCACTTCTGACCTGTTGCCTTCGGACATCATCGGCGTGTCGATATTCGACGGCACCGCGCGCGAGTTCCGCTTCCATCCCGGCCCGGTGTTCACCCAGATGCTGCTGGCGGACGAAATCAACCGCGCGCCGCCGCGCACCCAGAGCGCCTTGCTCGAAGCCATGGCCGAGCATCAGGTGACCGTCGATGGCGTCGCCCGCGCCTTGCCGCAGCCCTTCTTCGTGATGGCAACGCAGAATCCCGTGGATCTGGCTGGCACCTTTCCCCTGCCTGACTCCCAGCTCGACCGCTTCATGCTGCGGATCAGCCTCGGTTATCCGGATGCCGCGGCGGAAAAACAGATGCTGGCCGGCGAAGACCGTCGCAGCATGATCGAATCGGCGCAAACACGGCTTTCCGGAGACGACCTGCGGACGCTGCAGGCCGACGTGAACCGCATCCATGCCAGTGAGGCCCTGATCGGCTACGTGCAAGCCCTGCTTGCGCAAAGCCGCCGCCACCCCGGTGTCCGCGTCGGGTTGTCGCCGCGCGCCGGCCTGGCATTGCTCGCCGGCGCCCGCGCCAAGGCCCTGCTGCTCGGGCGCGCACACGCCTTGCCCGAGGATGTGCAGTCGCTGTTCGCCGAGGTCACAGCGCATCGACTGGTACCGGAAGCCGAAGCCAACACCCGCGAACAGCTGGCCAAGGCCATCCTGCACGCCGTGGCCGTGGACTGACGATGGCGGCGACGCGTGACGCGGTGGAGCGTTTTGGCGACCGCATGGCGGCGCTCGCCTTGGTGCGCCCAAAAAAACCGGAAGCACTGCCGGTGCGCATCACTCGACATCGCGTCTACATCCTGCCCACCGGCTTTGGCCTGTTCCTGTCTGCCATCCTCGCGGTACTGCTGCTCGGCGCCCTGAATTACAACAACAACCCGGCCCTGCTGCTGGTGTTTCTGGTGGCGGCAGTCGCGCACAACAGTCTGGTGCAGGCGCACCTGCTGCTGTCGGGCATCCAGCTCAAATCCGTGCAAGCCGATCCCGTCCACGCCGGCCAGACGATCAACCTGCGGCTGCTGTTCGATGCCCAGGGCCAGCGCCTGCGCGATGGTCTGGAGATCCTGCACGACGACCAGCAGCACGATTTCGATCTCGCCGTCGCCGGTGAATACGAAGCCAGCCTGCCGCTGACCAGCACCCGACGCGGCTGGCAGGAGGTTGGCCGGCTGCGCCTGAGCACCTTGCGCACGCTGGGCCTGGCGCGGGCCTGGTGCTGGCTGCGACCAGACACCCAATTGCTGGTCTATCCGGCCCCGGAAAGCGAGCACGTTCCGTTTCCCGAGGCCAGCAGCGGTGACGATGTCCAGCGCACGCGCCAGCACGGCGAGCAGCCGCACCACCTTCGCGACTATCGCACCGGTGATTCGCCGCGCCAGATCGCCTGGAAAACCTCAGCCCGCGCCGACCGCCTGCTGGTGCGCGAATACGAGGCCAGCGCTGCGCACGAAATAGAATTCGACTGGTATCAGCTGGCCGGTGTGGACTACGAGGCGCGCATCCGCCGCCTCACCCGCTGGGTACTCGATGCCGAATGCGCCGGCGCACGCTATGCCCTCAAGATTCCAGGTGAACAACTCGGACCGGACCGCGGCCCCGAACATCGCCACGCCTGCCTGCGCGCCCTTGCGTTGATGCCATCCTCTTCGACGGAGCCACTGCCGCATGGCTGACTTGCTCGCGCCAGCATTGCGCAAGCTTTGCGTCATCGCGGCGTTCGCCTGCGCCCTGCCGATGCTGTTCCAAGTCAGCGTGCTGCTGGTGGCCTGCTTCATCGCCATCGCCATTGCCGGCTTCATATCGAACCGTCCGTTGCCGGCGCTGCTCAGGCTGCTGCTCACCCTGCTGGTGGGCGGACTGGTGATGGTGCAATACGACTTCGACATCGGCCGCGATACCGCCAGCGCCGTCCTGGTCGCCATGCTGTTGTTGAAGACGCTGGAGACGCACAGCCGCCGCGATGCCCGTTCGCTGATCGGATTTTCGCTGTTCGCGCCCTTCGCCACCTTCCTCCAGGATCAGGGTCCCTTGATGCTGACGCTGTCGATACCGGCCGTGGCGATGATTCTGGCAGCGGCAAATGCCCTCACTGGCCAAGGCAACAATGCCTTGGTAAACCTGCCGCAGCGCCTGCGCAGCGTTGCCGCGATGCTGGCATTGGCGCTACCGCTGGCGCTGGCCGGTTTCTGGCTGTTCCCGCGGTTGGGCACCCCGCTCTGGGGGCTTCCTGGCAAATCGCAGCAAGGCAATGGCCTGGGCGATCGGATGAACCCCAACGACTGGATCGACATCCTGGTCGACGACCGCACGGTATTCCGGGTGCGCTTCATCGGCAGGGAACCCGCGCGTGAACAAATGTACTGGCGTGGCCCGGTGCTTTGGGATTTCGACGGTGAGATCTGGTCGCGCAATGAATTGGATCAGTACAGCAGTGCGCCGGACGTCTCCGCGCAGGGCGCCACTTTCCGCTATCAGCTGATGCTCGAACCCACCGAACGGCAATACCTGCCGACGCTGGATCTGCCGCTAGGCGCACCCGCTGGCAGCCGGCTCAGTGCGGAGATGACCGCTTACCGGCGCGAACCGGTGCAGAACCTGGTTTCATACGAGGCGGTTGCCGCCCCGTTGATGAAGTTCAACTCGGCCTTGCCGGCAACCCAGCGGCAACGCGCGCTGCGGCTGCCGCCCAATCGCAACCCACGAAGCCTCGCGCTTGCACGGGAATGGCGGGCCGAGAGCGCCAATGACTCGGCCTACGTCGAACGCGTGCTCGACTGGGTGCGCGCCGATTTCAAGTATTCGATTTCGGCACCTCCGCTCGGCCGCGACTCGGTGGACGACTTCCTGTTCAACACCCGCGAGGGTTTCTGCCAGCACTTCAGCTCTTCATTCGTGGTCATGATGCGCGCGGCCGGCGTGCCCGCGCGCGTGGTCACCGGTTATGCCGGCGGCTACAAGAATCTCTATGGTGGCTACTGGAGCCTCTACGTCCGCGACGGCCATGCCTGGGCGGAAATCTGGCTGGAAGGGCGCGGCTGGGTGCGCGTGGATCCCACGGCCGCCGTGGCACCCGAGAACATCCTCGACACACTGACCAGTGTGCAAGGACAGGAAGGTCTGTTCGTCGAAGGAGGCGGCCTTTCGACCCTGTTTGACTTCAACGACTCGCTCAAGCGCGGCTGGAACGAATTCGTGCTCGGCTTCGACGCCCTGCGCCAGCAGTCACTGCTCAAGCCCGTCGGCATCGACAGCGCCGAACGCTGGCAACTGCTGCTGGCACTGGGGATCGGCGCCGGCATCGCCCTGGCCATCACCCTGGCAACGTTGCTACGCCAGCAGATGACCACCCGCGACCCGGTCGAACGCGCCTGGCATCGCTTCGTCACGCGCATGGCCCGCGCTGGCCACGGCAAGCGTGTCGACGAGCCCGCACAAACTTACGGCGAACGCCTTGCCTTGAGCCTGCCTGAACAAACCGAGCAGCTGCTTTCGCTCAGCCGCCGTTATGTCCAGTGGCGCTACGGTGCCAACCAAACCGGCGCCGAAACCCTTGGCCGGCTTGCATCGGACTTGGAGCAGTTCCGGCCGGTGCGCCCACGCAGACACCAGGAGAAAAAATGAAACACCTCAACCTGATCGTTCTTGCCTGCCTTGCCGGTTGCGCCACCGCACCAAAACCGCTGCAAGGGCAGTTTTACAATGTTCTTCCCGGTGAAGCCTCGAGAACTTCGGCATCGGCACAAGCCGTGCGTTGGGGCGGCCGCATCGTCAAGGTCGAGCCACAAGCGGATCGCAGCTGTTTCGAAATCGTTGGCCAGCGTCTGGATGGCAACGGCCAGCCTCGGCGCGATGATCGCAGTGAAGGGCGCTTCATCGCCTGCCGATCCGGCTTTTACGACCCTGAGGTATTCAAGGCCGGCCGCGAGGTCACCATCACCGGGCATATCGAGGCTTTCGAGGACCGCAAGATCGGCGGCTACGACTACCGCTATCCGCGCGTGCAGGCCGACGTCGTTTACCTGTGGCCGGAACGCCGCGATGTCGATGTGATCGTCGAGCGCCTGCCCTACTGGTGATCAGCGTGTGGCGTGGCAGCAGTCTTTGCTTTGACAGCTGACTTCAGCCGAACGGACCCAGTGGCCGGCCCGCGAGCAGGTGCAAGTGGATGTGGAACACGGTCTGGCCGCCGTCGCGGTTGCAGTTCATCAGCACGCGATAGCCGTTCTCGGCAAAACCTTCCCGCTTGGCGTAGTCCGCTGCGGCCAGCAGCAGTCGGCCCAGCATGCGGGAATCATCCGCAGGCACATCGTTGAGGGTGGCGTGCGGCTGCTTGGGTACGAACAGTACATGCACCGGCGCTTGTGGCGCGATATCGCGGAAAGCGATCAGTTCATCGTCTTCGAAGACGATGTCGGCGGGGATTTCACGGCGGATGATTTTGCTGAAGAGGCTGTCGGACATGGCGGTGCCTTCAGTGAAAAAGGATCTGAGCGGAGTTACGCATTGGCGTTGGCTGCAAGGATGTTGCCGCAGTCAGGACGACGAAAACAATGCCGCCGTCGCAGCGTGGTTCGGCGATTATTGCGCAACCTCGATGCGGGAGCCGAAGGCATGGGCCAGGGTGCCGCGGTCGACGTACTCGAGTTCCCCGCCCAGGGGCACGCCGTGGGCAAGGCGACTGGGGCGCACCTCGAACTGGCGCGCCAGTTGCGCAAGATAATGTGCAGTGGCTTCGCCTTCGACCGTCGGGTTGGTGGCGATGATCAGTTCCTTCACTTCGCCCTGGGCCATGCGCGTGGCCAGAAGATCGAGCCCGAGCTCGCGCGGGCCGATGCCGTCGAGCGGCGACAGCCGGCCCTGCAGGACGAAGTACAGGCCGCGGAATCCAGTGGCCTGCTCGATCACGAAACGGTCCGCAGGTGACTCCACTGCGCAGAGCAGGCTGCGGTCGCGCGAGGCGCTGGCGCAGAGCGCACAGACTGGCGATTCGCTGAAGTCGCGGCACTGCTGGCAGTGGCCGATATGCTCCACCGCTTCGGCCAGCGCCGCTGACAGCCGCAGGCCACCCTCGCGGTTGCGCTGGAGCAGGTGGTAGGCCATGCGCTGCGCGCTCTTCTGGCCAACACCAGGCAGGCAACGCAGGGCTTCGATGAGCTGTTCGAGCAGGGACGCAGAACTCATCGGTGGCTGTCCGGATTACCGTCCGGATTACTGCAGCCGGCAAATCCAGCGCATGCGGACGTGCGCACGCCGCGCGCCACAGACGTGCAGCGACGGCGGGCGCAAACCACGTCTTTCGAACGCCGCGCCGACATGGCGGCAGGACGCCACATCATCGGCATCAAAACATACCCGGCAGCTTCATGCCCGGCGGCAGCGGCATGCCTGCGGTGGCGGCCGACATGCGCTTGGAACTCTCGGCATTGGCCTTGGCCACCGCATCGTTGAACGCAGCAGCGACCAGGTCTTCGAGCATCTCGGCATCGGCCAGCACCGAAGGATCGATGCGAACGCTGCGCGTGAGCATCTTGCCGGTGATAGTCACGCTGACCATGCCGCCGCCGGACTGGCCGGTGACTTCGAGTTCGGCAAGCTCCTGCTCGGCGCGCTTGAGGTTGTCCTGCATGCGCTGGGCCTGCTGCATCATCTGGGCGATATTTCCACGCATGGGTGTTTTCTCTCAGTCTAGTGGGCGGATGGAGCCGGGCACGATCGCCGCGCCTTGCTCGAGCAGGCGGCTGATCACGGGATCGGCGCGAAAACTGTTCTCGGCTTCTGACTGCCGCTCGCTGCGCTGGCGTTCGCCGCGCGCAAACAGGGTGTCACTCGCGCCAGCAGCGGACTTCTCGATGCGTATCTGCGGCGCCTGACCCAGCGGCAGCGCCAGTGATTGCGCCAGTTGGCGCAACAAGCTATCGGTGCGCAGATGTTCCATCGCATCGGGCAGGGCCAACCTGAGCACGCTGCCATCGAAACCAATGAAAACACTGTGCGCGGCCAGTTGCTGCACCGGCCCCTTCAGCGCCAGTCCATCGATAAGCCGCAGCCAGTCGGCAACATCGGTCAACAGCACCGTGGTCGTGACCGCCGGTTTGTGCAATGCCGGCTCGGACACGGCCATCGCGTCGGCACCAACCGGTTCGCGAACCGAATGGCGCACGGTTTTCTCAGCCGATACCGCGACGCTGGCGGCGACCGCCGGCATAGCCGGCGCAGTTCTGGCAACCGACAGCGTTGCTGCTGGCGCAGGCGGTACTTGCGTGCCTGTCACCGAAATATCGGCGGGCTTGAACGCCAGCATCCGCAGCAGCGCCATTTCGAAGCCGGCACGTGGGCTGGGCGCGAGCCCGAGGTCACGACGCCCGGAAACCGCCATCTGGTACCACAGCTGCACCAGTTCCGGCGACAGTTTTTGCGCCAGCGCCTCGATATCCACCGGCATCGCCTCGCCGCGGAAGTCCGGCACCAGTTGCTGCAGCTGGATACGGTGCAACGCAACGGCGAAATCCTCCAGCACGTGGCCGAAATCCGGTGAAAACTGCGCCAGTTCGTCGATCTTTTGCATCAGGGCCAGGCCATCGCCTGCGGCCAGAGCGTCCAGCAGGCCACCCACTTGGGCGCGATCCACCGTGCCCAGCATGACGTTGACCGCTGCTTCATCGAGTCGACCTCCGGAATAGGCAATCGCCTGGTCGAGCAGGGACAGACCATCGCGCAGGCTGCCGTCCGCGGCGCGCGCCAACAGCGTGATGGCGCCAGCTTCAGCCTCGATCTGCTCGGCCTGCAGGATTCGGGTCATCTGTCCAGCGATCTGTTCCAGCTCCAGCCGGCGCAGGTTGAACTGCAGGCAGCGGGAGAGCACGGTCACCGGCAGTTTCTGCGGGTCGGTCGTGGCGAGCAGGAACTTGACGTGACCCGGCGGCTCTTCGAGCGTCTTGAGCAGCGCGTTGAACGCGTTCTTGGACAGCATGTGCACTTCGTCGATCAGGTAGACCTTGGTGCGGCCGCGCGCCGGCATGTATTGCGCGTTCTCGATCAGGGCGCGCACGTCGTCGACGCCGGTATTGCTGGCGGCGTCGATTTCCAGCAGGTCAACATAGCGGCCGGCGTCGATGTCCAGGCAGGCCGGGCACTCGCCGCAGGGGTCGGAACTGGTGCCGCGCTCGCAGTTCAGGCTCTTGGCGAAGATGCGGGCGATGGTGGTCTTGCCGACGCCGCGGGTGCCGGTGAACAGAAAGGCGTGGTGGACGCGGCCGGTTTCCAGAGCGTTGGTGAGCGCACGCACGACGTGCTCTTGCCCGACCAGTTCGGCGAAACGCTTCGGGCGCCATTTGCGGGCAAGGACGAGATAGGACATGTGGGCACCTTGGGACAACCCCGCCATTGTGCCCATCGGGCCGGCCACGGCCAAGCGCGAAACCACCGCGCTTGTCCACATTGGCCGCCACCGGTAGAATTACGCGCTCAGTTTCCGGCTGGGGGCGCTCAGGCGTTCGTGTCATTTAGCGTCATCCCGGAGAGGTGTCCGAGTGGTTTAAGGAGCACGCCTGGAAAGTGTGTGTACGGCTTAACACCGTACCGAGGGTTCGAATCCCTCTCTCTCCGCCAGTTTTTGATGGCTTGTTCCACGCAAGCCAGGCGCAGTTCGCGCCATCGCTTTCAATGGTGGCCCTTGTCGGCCCCTCGCGACGATAGGTTGAAAACCCCGCCAGGGCCGGAAGGCAGCAACGGTATTGACTGATTCGGGTGCCGAGGCCAGCCGGCAAGGGCTGCCACCCTTCATGCGGATCCCTCCGCAACGGCCCGCACATTCATGTGCGGACTTTCCAGAAAAGCCCGTTGCAAACCAAATCAATTGCCGGGCGGCTCGGGATGCAGCCAGCCGGCTTCGCCGTCGGCGTAGTGCTCGTGCTTCCAGATCGCCACGCGCGACTTCACCTCGTCGATGATCCAGCGGCAGGCGGAAAACGCGGCGTCGCGATGCCCGGCGCTGACGCCGACCCAAACTGCCAGTTCGCCCAGCCCCAGCCGGCCGACGCGGTGCACGCAGGCAGCCTCGACGATGACGAATCTTGCGCAGGCCTCGGCCATGATTTTCTCGCCCTCGGCCTCAGCCAGGGCAATGTAAGCCTCATAGGTCAGGGCCAACACTGGCCTGCCCTCGTTAACATTGCGAACCCGGCCTTCGAAGCTGGCGTAGGCGCCCGCCTGCTGTGCGAGCAGGCACTCGCGCAGTGGCGCGATATCGAAACCGGCGTCGGCAATGGCGAACCGCTTCACGCTCAGCCTCCCGACACTGGAGGGATAAAGGCGATCTCGGCGCCGTCGCCCACGCGTGCGGACCAGTCGGAAAAGGCGCCATCCACGGCCACCCGCAGACGCTCGCGCGACAGCGCGAAACCGTGCCGTTCGCGCAAGATGTCATAAAGTTCCGCTAGTGATTCCGGCGTCGGCACCTGCTCGGAAGCCAGACCTGCGGCGTCGCGCAGGCTGGCGAAATACAGCACAGTCACGCTCACGGCTTGCCCGCCTGATGCTTGCCGCCGGTTTTTTTCAGCAGCTTTGCCGGACCGATCACGAGCGCATGGGACAGCGCCTTGCACATGTCGTACACGGTCAGTGCCGCGACCGTGGCGCCGGTCAGCGCCTCCATCTCCACCCCAGTGCGATGACTGGTGCGCACGCTGCATTCGATGCGCAGCGTATTTTCGCCGCTCCAGTCGATGGCGAAGCGGCAGCCATCGATCGGCAGCGGATGGCAGAACGGAATCAGCTCGGGAGTTTTCTTCACCGCCATTGTGCCGGCGATGATGGCGGTGTCGATCACCGGCCCCTTGGCCGTGCTGAGACCAGATTTTTTCAGCTGTGCTGCGACTGCGGCGGGAAAGCGCACGCGGCACTCCGCCACCGCCTCGCGCGTGGTCACCGGTTTGTTGGACACATCGACCATGGCGGGGCGGCCAGCTTCGTCGACATGGGTGAGTTTTCTGGTGTTCTTCATTTTGGAGAAAACGCTCCGATCCCTGTTCATGCAACCGTCCATGGTGCCGGGTGCCGGCCCGGGCATCCATGCCCGGGCGTTCGCGACGATGCGGAATGCCATTCAAGGCATTCCGCGAGCCTGTTCCTTGCAAGCAACCGTCCATGGTGCCGGGTGCCGGCCCGGGCATCCATGCCCGGGCGTTCGCGACGATGCGGAATGCCATTCAAGGCATTCCGCGAGCCTGTTCCTTGCATGCAACCGTCCATGGTGCCGGGTGCCGGCCCGGGCATCCATGCCCGGGCGTTCGCGACGATGCGGAATGCCATTCAAGGCATTCCGCGAGCATCGTCGCTCACCCACCAATAAAATACATCTCGATCTTCTTGCCTTCCCTGCCCTGCCCGGCGCGCAGTTCGCTGTAGCGATCAATGCGCCTGCCCCAAAGATCAGCGATCCGGTCGGCGAGCGCCTGTTCGCCCGCTGCGATCGCGGCACGCAAATCCTGTCCCTTCGATGCAAACAGGCAGGTGAACAACTGCCCGTCGGCGGAAAGCCGCGCACGGTGGCAATCACCACAGAATGGCTCGCTGACCGAACTGACGAAGCCGACTTCACCGCGACCATCTGCAAAGGCATAGCGCGAGGCAACTTCGCCGCGATAGGTGGGCGCCAACGCCCGTAGCGGCCAGCGCCGATGAATGGCATCGCGCAGTTCGCGCGAAGGCACCACGGCCTCGCGCCGCCAGCCGTTGCAGGTTCCGACATCCATGTATTCGATGAAGCGGATCACGTGCCGGCTGCCGCGAAAATGCTCCACCAGCGGCAACACCTGGTCTTCATTGACGCCACGTTGCACAACCGTGTTCAGCTTGATGGCAGCGAAGCCGGCCGCTTCCGCCGCCGCTAATCCAGCCAGCACGTCGGCGACTTCGCCACGTCCACCTGACATCGTGCGGAATACGCCGGGATCAAGCGCATCCAGACTGATCGTCAACCGATGCAGGCCGGCGTCGTGCAGCGCTTGCGCCTGCGCGGCCAGCAGCGAGGCATTGGTGGTCAGGGCCAGGTCCTCGACACCTTCAATGGCCACCAGGCGCGACACCAGTTCCGACAGGTTCCTGCGCAGCAGCGGCTCGCCGCCGGTCAGGCGAATCTTGCGCACGCCCATTTGCACGAAGCCGCGCACGGCGGTTTCGATCTCGTCGAAGGACAGCCGGCGCGAACGATCCAGCGCCGTTTCGTCCGGCGTCAATCCTTCCGGCATGCAGTAGGGGCAGCGATAGTTGCAGGTCTCGATCACCGACACGCGCAGGTCGCGCAGAGGACGCCCGAGCGCATCGCGCGGTTGCGTTGTTGTCTGGTCTAGAGTTTGTTTGCTGATGGCGCTCATGGCTCGCTGAAAGGCCCGGACGGCGACGACAGGGCGAGCACGTCGCCAGCCTCGGCAACGCGATGCGAACGCTGGCGCAGCGCCTGTGCATCGGCCTTCGATGCATAGTGGTAAAGCACGCAGCGGGCCAGAACCTCTTTCGGATATTCGCGCTCAAGATCATCGATACCGCTGTGCGACGGATTGCCGTGCAAGGCGCAATCGTGGGCGATCAACTCTCCTGCATCAGCGTATTTGGCCAGCATTTCCGGAATGGGCCGCGTATCCCCCGTCCACACCAGCGATCCTTGCAGACGAAGACCATAAGCCGTGTCGGGAAGATGATGGCGCACCGGGAACACTTCGAACCAGCGCCGTTCGTGCCAAAAGCCGCGCGAAACCGGCACCAGCTGGAAACCATCCCACCAGTTGGCACCACCCTCGGCCACCACACCGGGATAATCGGCAAGCCGGGACTGCAGGTGCGGCACCACGGTCGCCGGCACGTAGAGTTTCACCTTGCCGCGCCGGGCCTCATCGAAATAGATGCGATAGAACAATCGTTCAAGTCCGGCAACGTGGTCCATATGCACATGGGTGATGAACAGCGCTTCCGGCGGTGCGCCGTAGTGCGCCATGTAAGCGGTGAGGGCTTCCTGGCCACAATCGATCATCAACCGCGGTTGGCCATCACTTTCGATCACCGCAGAGGCCGAGCCCAGTTCGACCGCCTGCGAGCTTCCAACACCGAGGAAATGCAGGGCCCAGTTCATGGCATCAGCTCCACATCGTGCGCGGCGCGCAGGCGCTGCATGCCAGTGGAAATTATTTCTTCCGTCATGCCACGAAAAATTTTGCGCAATGAGCGCTCCAGCCTGGCGATCACGGCCATTTGCCACGACGCGGCGCCACCCTCGATGCGACCACGATCCCAATCAATGATCCAGACCTTGCTATCGCCATCAACCAGAATATTGTGCGCGTTGAGATCAGCATGATGGGCAGCCAGCCGGTGGAAACCGGCGAGCGTCTTCCCGGCAGCCTCCCAGGGTGCATCGGCTTTTTCCTCGCCCACGCACTGCGCGAATGAGCGCACGTCGGGTATCCGCTGGACGAGGATGGCCGCACGATAAAGCACCCCTTGGCGGCGAAAGCATGCAGCCAAGGGCGCCGGCACCGGCAACCCCGTGGCATGCAGCTTCGCGAGCAAGTCGAATTCACGCAGGCTGCGCGTGCTGCTTTCGCCGCGCCAAAGATAGGCATCGCGGCTGAATCGTGCCATCAGCCCGCCGCGCCGATAGTGGCGCAGAACCCCTTGGCCAAAACCTGCCTCGACGAACCAAGCCGAGCCACGACCGCCACTACCCTGGACCGGCTGCGCACGATCACCATAACTGCCCGGATCAAACACGGCAGCCGACACCTCAGCCATGCGCGCGGGATCAAACACGATCATGCCCGCGCCGTCTTGATCGCGACGCTGTGCCGGTGGCTTGCTGTCCAGCCGATGTGTCTGCATCGCAGGGAGTTTAGCGGAGGCCCCAGGCCCGTGCGTCAACGCCAGTGGTCCGCGACCCACTGCACAGGCAGTACGCGCCGATACCACTTGCCGCTCTTGCCGACGATGGCGTCCGGTGGATTGGGGCGGCCGTGGAAGGCCACAATCTTGGCATCCGGCGGAATACCCGCTGCCTGGAACCAGCCCTTGAGTCCGCGCGGCATGCAGTGGCGTTTGAAGCTCACGCACCAGCCCTCGGGCCAGTAGCCAAGACGCCCCTGCCGGCCGAGGAATCCGGTGACGTATTCCTGCTCGTTGCGCACTTGGCCGAGCACCTCGTCCTTGTGCTGTTTGATGCGCTCGATCAGGTCGGGGTGGGCGCCGGCTTCAAACCGGTAGACCGAGGTATTGCCGGTGCCGTCGTGCTTGTCCCACTCGCGGATGACCAGGAACTCACCCGGTTGCTTGAAGAAACAGTCGATGTTGCCAACGATGACCACATCGAGGTCGATGAACAGGGTTGGACCGACCAAGTCGTACAGAGGTGCAGCGAACGTGGTCACCTTGAGCCAGCCATGGCCAAAGGTCCACGGCAAGCGCTGATCGAAATCGCTGAAGCCGACCTTGGGAATCTCGCGGATGTCGATGTCGGCGTCGATGCCGGTGGGGTCATCGGTCAGGCAGACGAACCGGAACGGCAGCGTGAGATGCCGCGCCACCATCGAACGCAGGATGTTGACGTACTCCGGCCCGTACTTCCGGCCCCACTTCACACACAGGACGTTGACTTGCTGCATGGCGCACCCACCGGCAAAAGCGTGATGCTGCCACAACGCCTGCGTCAGCCCAAGGAATTCCAGCCGCGGGATACCCATGGCATTGAACAGCGGCCAATGGATTGCGCGTAGTCAGGCATGCAGTAGCATCTGAGCACAGCAAAAGGCGCGGGCCGCCATCGCCATCAGCGAACCTGCGCCAGCCGTGGCCAGAGCAGCAGCAGGACAGCGACCAGCGCCGGCAGCAGCAGCATATCCAGGCCCAGCACCCATTCCGGCTGCGCCACCGCTGCCAGCGGGCCTCCGCCCTGCACGGCGACATAGGCCAGCATGACCAGCAGCAGCTCGAACGGACGTGGATTCCGGAAAAGCACGCCCAGGGCAAGCCCGGCAAAAGCCACGCAGGCCGCCGTTGCCGCCAGCGCCAGCGCGACCAGCGGTTCACTGATGGCCATGCGGACCAGCGCCGGCGCGACCGAAATCCAGGCCAGCGCCAGCGCCACGCCGATGCGTGCCATCAGCAGCCGGCTCGCGGCACCCTGGGCAACGAACAGCAGCGCGCCGGTGCCGGTATCGCGTTCTCGCAGGATGGCGCGGGCGAAGACATCGGCACTGATCAGCCAAGCAAGGAGGATGGTGACGCCCACCGCCTGGTGGACACCGAAGGCCTGGATCAGGCCCAGCACGACCAGTGCCAGCCACCACCAATGGCGACGCTCGCGCAGTACCAGTTTGAGTTCAGCGACAAACACCACGCCCGTCGAAGACGATTCCAGCCAGCGCAACGGCGGGTCCAGCCAGCGCAGCCGTCGCCCCGGGTGTGCGTGAGTCCCCGCACCCGCAGTGCGCGTGCGAGCCGCGGCCCAGTCCACCGCTGGCGCCAGCAAGGCAACCAGCAACATCGACAGCAGCAGCCAAAGCCCGCGGCCGACGATATCCATCGGCCTCGGGCTCCACTGCGCCCATTCGAATACCGTGGTCTTGCTGCCGAGGATGCTCATGCCGATATTCATGCCGTGCACATCCGCCCCGGGCGCCGTCACCGCCAACTGCGCCTGCAGGTCGCGGATCGCCAGCGCGATGCCATTGGGATCGCTCAGCCAGGTGCTGCGCGCCCATGAGGTTTTTTCCGGATCGATCAGCGAGGACGTAGCCGCGAACAGGAATATCCACACGAAGAAAAACAGCACGTTGCCGCCGGTGCGGCGCAGCCAGGGCAAGAGGTCGAACAGGACGGCGAAAAAGGCCGTCAATGCCAGCGACGGCAGGCCGATGATCAGCACCGGCTTGACCAGTTCCACGAGGTCCAAGCTCCGGTCCTCGGCACGGAACCACTGCGCGGACAGGCCGACCAGCAGACCAAGCAGCATGATCAGGGTAAACACCGCCAGGTGGCTGGCCCATTTCGCCAGCAGGTAGCCGCTGCGGGTCATCGGTGTTGCCACCAGCAGTTGCCAGACCCGGGTATCGAAATCGCGCACCAAGGTGCCGCGCACCAGGTAAAACCCTAACAACGACAGCATGGTCGAATACATCAGCCCCAGCACCATGCCGACCCAGGCGCTGGAATAGCGACCGCGGGCGTTTTCGCCCAAGCCGACGGTGATGTAGCCGGCATCGCTCGGCGGGAAACACCACCAGGTGACGATGCAGACCAGAGCCAGCACCACCCAGAAGCGAGTGGCGCGGCTGCGCTCGCGCAGGTCAGCGACCAGGATGGCGGAAAAACGCCGCAACGCGTTCATGTCAGCGCAGGCCTTCGCGGGTCAGCAACCACAGGTAGGCGTCTTCCAGGTCAGGCACACAGGCATGTGCGTCATCGGACGGCGACGTCGCGCCGACGATGCGCAGGCGCACACCCTCGGGCCGGCGCAGCGAGCTGCTGATGGTGAAACTCGTGCGCGCTTCCTGCACACGCGCTTCCGGCACCAGCCAATCCCAGACATGGCCTTCGGCCTGCGCCACCAGCGGTTCCGGTGCGCCGTTGAACAGCAGTCGTCCTTTGTCCATGACCGCCAGCGCGGTGGCGCTGGCTTCGACATCGGAGACGATATGGGTGGACAGGATTACCAGCCGATGCGCGGCCAGATCGGTGATCAGGTGACGGAAGCGCAGGCGTTCTTCCGGATCAAGGCCGACAGTGGGTTCATCGACAATCAGCAACTGCGGATCATTGAGCAGGGCCTGGGCAATGCCAACGCGCTGACGCATACCGCCGGAAAAATCACCGAGACGGCGATCACCGGCGTCGGACAATCCCACCAGCCCGAGGCAGTCATCGATGCGATCGCGGGCCTTGGCCGATGGCAAACCTTTCACTGCTGCGAGATATGCGAGGAACTCGCGCGCGCTCAGCGCCGGATAGACGCCGAAATCCTGCGGCAGGTAGCCGAGTTCGGCGCGCAGCGCGTCCGGCTGCTTTGCGATGTCGACGCCATTCCAGAGCACGCGTCCACTGCTGGGCTTGACCAGCGTGGCCAGTATGCGCATCAGGGTGGATTTTCCGGCGCCGTTCGGACCCAGCAAACCGAGGATCCCCGACCCCATTTGCAGGTCGAGGCCGGACACGGCATCGTGGCCATTCGGATAGCGATAGCGGACTGTCTCGACGGTCAGTTGGCAAGCCATGTTGTCCCCATTCGACGCAAAGTCCCGAGGCGAACGCGTCATCGTGGCATCAGTATGGCGAGCTGATCGCGCTTTCTCCCGTGTCTTTGCTCAGCGTGACTTTCGGCTGGTGACGCGTCAAGGCGGTCAGTGCGGGCAGCCTTTGCGGGAAGGCCTTGAGGCTCGACTTATCCAGTGCAAACCCGCTGCAAGACCTGATCAATCGAAAGCCGTCGGACCTGAAGGCCCGGCCACATTCAGCATGGTTTCATTCAATGAGTTTCATTCAGCAGGTTTCATTCAATCGGGTTTCAGGCTGTCACCGAAGTAGTGCTCGAGCTTTTCCACCTTCGGCTGGGATACCGCTCGGATATAGGGCTGGCCGGGGTTGAGCGCCGCGTAATCGTGGTGGTAGGACTCGGCCACGAAGAACACGTCCAGCGGCTCCAGCGTGGTGGCAATGCGTGCGTTGAACAAACCAGAGGCATCCAGCTGGCGGATATAGGCATTGGCCACCTCACGCTGTGCATCGTCGATGTGGAAAATTGCCGAACGATATTGCGTGCCGACGTCATTACCTTGGCGGTTTTGCTGCGTGGGATCGTGGGCCACGGCAAAGAAAACCTTCAATAACTGCCCGTAGCTGACCTTGGCCGGATCATAGGTAATGCGGATGACTTCGGCGTGGCCGGTGCTGCCGCTGCAGACGGCCTTGTAGTTGGCAGTATCAGCGGCGCCGCCGGCATAACCCGGAAGCACCTGGCGCACGCCGTCGAGGCGGCAGAACACTGCCTCGGTGCACCAGAAACAGCCGCCAGCGAGCACGGCTTCGCCACGATCGAGATCGGGACTGATATCGCTCGCCGGTCCCGGCACGGCATCGGGCGGCACGCGCAGGCCCTGGCCGGGGATGTCGCAAGTGTTCATACAGCTACTCCTCAAGGAACGAATGCCCAACAAGAGGCAAGAATGCAGACGAAAGGTGTGCAGGAAACGTCTACGTCCTGCAGGAACGGCGCAAACCGCGGCAAGTGTATTGCGGACAGTCGCGGCTAAAGCCGCTCCTGCGCCACCGGGATACTCACTCCACCATCAGCGCTTCGGCATCTTCGGCGCTGAAATCGCCTTCCCAGCGCGCCATCAGGGCGAGGTAAAGCATCTTCTCGAACTCGGGGCGGAAGCGGCGGATCACCGAATCCGGATCCGGCATCAGCTTGGCGTCGGCGATCAGGCCGAAATGAACCTGACCGTTGTAGCTGAGAATGGAAATGCCCAGGCCAATGCTGCCGTTTTGCGGCACCCAGAACATCAGATCCTTGACCTTGCTGCCGCCCATGTACAGCGGCATCTGCGGGCCGGGCACATTGGTGGCCACCGCCGAGGCCTTGCGGCTGAACATCTCCAGCGCGAACGACTGCAGCGCCGGCGGCGCCATGCCCAGCGCCGCCAGTGCGCCGAAGGTGGCGACCGCCTGCCGCGACTTGCGCAACACGCGCATGCTGGCCGCAACTCGCTCGAGACGGCGCATCGGGTTGTCCTCGCCCACGGGCAGTTCAAGAAAAACCAGCCCGAAATGGTTGCCCAATTGCTTGGCGTGCTCGAGTGGCCGCAGGTTCACCGGCACGGTGGCGCGGATGGTGACGCCGTCTATCTGCTCGCCGCGCTCGATCATGTAGCTGCGCAGCGCGCCGCTGGCCGAGGCCATCAGGATATCGTTGACCGTGCAGCGCAGTGCGCGGCTGACCGATTTGACTTCGGAAAGATCCAGCGGCTCGGCCCAGGCCACGCGCTTGCTGACGCCAAGGCGGCCCTTGAGCACGGTGTCCGGATCGTCCGAGAGCGCCAGCGCATTGCCAACCTCGCGCGCAATCTCCATGCCTTCGTTGGCCAGCACTGCGGCCAAGGTGGGATCGCGATAAATGTCCAGGCCGCGTTCCAGCACCATGTTGCCCATCTTCATGTAGCGGTCGATCACGCCAACGCGCTTGGCCACTGGCGCGTGGTCTTTTTTCAGCCAGCGTTTGGCCAGATCAGCCTTTTTCTTCGGATCTTCAACTACCTCGGTCAGCGACAGCAGCACCTGCACCAGCGCGATGCCGTCGGCATAGCAGTGGTGGATGCGCGATACCAAGGCCGAGCCGCCGCCGAATTTTTCGACGAGGTGGAATTGCCAAAGCGGTTTGGTCTTGTCCAGTGGCGTTGAAGCCATCTGGCTGGTGAAGCGCTCCAGTTCTCGCTTGCCGGCGCGACCGGGCAAGGCGGTCAGGCGCACATGCCAGTCGAGGTCGAAATCGGCGTCGTCCTGCCAAAAAGCACCGCCCGTCGGCGTGTCTACGGCTTTCTGCCGGAAGCGCGGGTAGGCCAGGAATTTTTGCTGGATCACCTTGCGCAGGGTTTTGATGTCCATCGGCGTCTCGAACATCATCACGCCGGTGATCATCATCAGGTTGGTGGCGCGCTCCATGCGCAGCCACGCGGTGTCGACCCGCGACATTGGCGTGCGACGGACTTTCTCTTCAGCCTCGGCCATGTGCCCTCCCCGTTTGAACGGTGAGGATGCCGCCTGCCTGTTGCGGACGTCAACGCAATTCGGACCCGGTCAGTCTGGGGGCTTGGTCTTCGGCCCGGAATACGCGGCCAGGGCCGCCTCGCGGCTGGCGCGCAGGTCGACGATCGGCTGCGATGGGTAATCCGGTGCAAGACGTCTCAGCAGTTCCGGATGCTCCCACGGCGCGGCCAGCGCCGCTTCGGGAAGCCTGGCCAGCTCCGGCAGCCACCGGCGGATGTATTTGCCGGCGCTATCGAATTTCTGCGCCTGCGATACCGGGTTGAAGATACGAAAATAAGGCGCGGCATCGGCCCCGGTGCCGGCGACCCACTGCCAGCCCTGGGTGTTGTTGGCAAGATCGGCATCGACCAGGGTGTCCCAGAACCAGTCCGCACCATGGCGCCAGTGGTAGCGCAGGTTCTTGCACAGGAAACTGGCAACGACCATGCGCACGCGATTGTGCATCCAGCCGCTGTGCCAGAGCTCGCGCATGCCGGCGTCGACGATCGGCAAGCCGGTGCGGCCCTGCTGCCAGGCCTTGAGCCGTGCGGCATCAACGTCCGCCCAACGAAAGTCAGCAAAACGCGGATTGAGGTTCTGTTCGGCGGTATGTGGATAGTGGAAGAGCAGATGGTGGCTGAATTCGCGCCAGCCCAGTTCACTGTGGAAATGGCGGATGTCCGGCTCACTCGCTGCCGGCCAGGCTTCGCGACGCATGCGTTCGACAATTTGCCGGGGTGATATCTCGCCGAAATGCAGGTGGGGCGAGAGTTTCGAGGTGGCGATGCGATCCGGATAGTTGCGCTGCTCCTTGTAACCCGTCGCTGCGCCTTCGACGAAGGCATCGAGCATTTCCATCGCGCCCGCCTCGCCCGGCTGCCAGTGCTGCCAGAATTCCGTATCCCAGCGCGGCTGCGGCGATTGGGGCAGCAGGCCCAGAGATTCAAGCGGTTCTCCCGGCAGCATGGCCGGAGGTGACGGCAATCGCTCCGGAGCGGCTGAAGTGACAATCTGCTCCAGGCAGCGGCTGGCGTTTTTCCAGAAGGGTGTGAACACCCGATACGGGCCGCCGCCGCCCGTGGCGATCGTCCAGGGCTCCACCAGCAACGCGGCATTGAAGCTCTCGACCCGCAGGCCGCGCTGTTTCAGCACTTCCTTGATGCGCTTGTCGCGGGCGATCACTGCCGGCTCGTAAAGGCGGTTCCAGTACACCGCTTCGGCGCCGGTTTCAGCAGCCAATTGTTCCAGTGTCGCAAGGCTGTTGCCGGTGCGAATGATCAACCGGGAACCAAGGTCAGCCAGCGAATCAGCCAGCGTCGCCAGCGAACTATGCAGCCAAACGTGGCTGGCGGCGCCCGGCGCCCACGGCGCTTCCTCGTCTGGCGAATGGATGTAGACCGGAATTGGCGCATAGCCCGCCTCCAGCGCCGCCTGCAGCGCCGGATTATCGGCCAGCCGCAGGTCGCGGCGGAACCACACCAGAGCACTCGCCATCAGGCTGTCTTGACATAAGGACGCACGGCGGAAAAACCGCCGTCGAGACCGATCACCTGACCGGTGATCCAGCCTGCTGCATCCGAAAGCAGGAATGCCGCGAGTGCCGCGGCGTCAGCCGCTTCGCCGTGGCGACCCAGTGGGTACTGCGCGGCAATCTGCTTGGCAGCGCTTTCGTTGGCCAGCATGCGTTCGGTCAAGGGTGTGCGCATCAGGCCCGGGGCGATGGCGTTGACCCGCAAGCCCATGGCCGAGCAGTCGGCGGCCAGCGAGCGCACCAGAGCCTCAACGCCCGCCTTGGCCATCGCGATCGCGGCATGGTTGCCAACGCCGATGCCGGCGGCCACCGAGGAAAACAACAGCAGCGAGCCTGGGCGTTTGTCCTTTTGCAGCGCCGACACATAGGCCTTGCTGGTGAAAAAAGCGCTGTCGAGGTTGGCTGCGAGGCAGGCGCGATATTGGGCTTCGGTGGTGCGCGTGATCGGCGCGATCAGGATGGCGCCGACAGCATTGACCAGCGCGTCCGGAGGGCCGCCAAAATGCTCGCTGGCGCAAGCAAGCGCATGGGCCGCACCGGCTTCCGTGGCCACATCGGCCTGGACAACAAAGTCATCGCCGACGGGCTCGACCTTGGAGGCATCACGGGACACCCGCGCAAGTCGCCACCCGGCGTCACGAAGCGTATTGGAAAGGGCCGAGGCGATTCCGCCGGAGGCACCGGTAATCAGACAGGTCTTCATGCCTGCAGAATAGCCGCAGGCATCGTCCACAAGCTGTGAAGTGGCACGAGGTGACCGTTTGAGCGGGCCGGATCGTCCCAGTTCGCAGCAGCAGCGGGTAATGAAGCGGGATGGCATGACCGCAAGGACTCAGGCCAAGCGGCTTGCAGGAGTCAGTCCTGAAGGCCCTCCCACTTCGGCCGTCACTCAAGCCTCGACGAAGCGCACCCGCCGGGTGATCGAGCAGGTCA
>Ga0163144_10002452_pt1 | contig 42767 bp, 31 predicted proteins | sample OliLak19BULKMAT1_FD_123175 | JGI IMG/M metagenome (GOLD analysis project Ga0163144, IMG submission 123175) | Freshwater microbial mat bacterial communities from Lake Vanda, McMurdo Dry Valleys, Antarctica - Oligotrophic Lake LV.19.BULKMAT1 | ecosystem: Environmental > Aquatic > Freshwater >...
AAGCCGGGCCTTTCCTCCGTCCGGAGCTTGCCTTGGTTCTCGCTCCCCCTCACACCCTCAAACGTAACCCACAACCCGCTCAGACTCTCACTCGGAGTGGTCCAACAACGTGAGTCCGGTCAATGGCAATGTCCAGATACCAGGACTGGGGCTTGGTGCGGCGCGCATCGAACCGGGCCAGGGCACGCGCGCCGAAGCTCACGGGGGCGAGTCCCGGCGGGCAGCTGAGGCATTTCTGTGTGCCGCTGTAGATCGCGTCGATGCCCCAGTCGTCCATCTTCAATTCATGACCGCCCAGGCTGGTGACCGCGTCGACCATCAGCAGGGCGCCGTGGGCGCGGACAATTTCGGCGAGGCCTTCGAGCGACTGCAACGCGCCGGTGCTGGTCTCGGCCTGGACGATGCCGACCAGTTTGATCCGCGGCTGAGCTGCGAGGGCGGCACTGATCTGCTCGTGCGCGAAAACCTGCCCGAACGGCGCCTCCAATGTATGAACCGTGGCGCCGCAGCGTTCCATGACGTCCTTCATGCGGCCCCCGAAGACGCCATTGATGCAGACTAGCACTTCATCGCCCGGTTCGATCAGGTTCACCGCAATGCACTCCATGCCGGCCATTCCGGTCCCGCTCACCGGAAAAGTGAGCGCGTTGCGGGTGCGAAATACGGTGCGCAGCATCTCGCAGGCTTCATCCATGATGGCCAGGTAGGCCGGGTCGAGATGGCCGAGGGTTGGGGAAGCCATTGCCGCCAGGACGCGGGCGGGCACGGGGCTGGGCCCGGGGCCCAGGAGAAGACGTTCAGGTATGTTCATGAGAGGAAATAAATGGGACCGGCATCGGTCTTTCCGCAGGTCCCAGATGATTGAACGGTTTACGGCGGAGAGATCCTTGCAGCCCAGCAGCGCCAAGGCCATGCGCAGTTCGCGCAGGAGGATTTTCTGCACATGAGCCAAACCGGTGTAGCCACTGGTTGGTGATGGCAGGATGCTTCCACGCCTTCGCAGGCGTCGCTGAGACGAGGGCAAGCATGTCACCGTTCTAAAATCGGTGTCGTTATCCGCCCGACAATGATCTCAAGGGTTTCGCGGGCTAGCAGGTAAATTAGGCCCCTGTTCTGGGGATCCCAGGCGAAAGCTTGACCATGCGCCGGGATGGGAATGGTAGCGACCCATCTTAGCGTGGGACCGGCCGTCGGAAAAGCCAGGACGTAGAGCTGCGGGTCGTCATGACCTGTGACGTAGAGGTATTCGCCGGGCCCAATCGCGCCGCCGGAACAACTGTAGCCGCGCGCGCCCAATTGCACGATGAGGTCGGCGGGCAAGGCCCAGCCGCCAGTTTCGCGCCACTCGTCGTCGAACTCGACGAGCCGTGTCCACTCCGGGCCGCGACCGGGTTCGCCGCCCTTCTTGCCATAGTGTACGAAGCAGGCGAGCCAGCGGTTATGGCGCCTTTCAATCCAGGTGAACGAACCATCGGCCCGGCCGAAACTGTGCGAGCCCACGTGCTGGAGGGTCTTCGCATCCCAGATTTCCACCGAACTTAGGTTGGGCACTCCGGGATAGTTGGAATGTGCACAATAAAGTTTCCCCATGTGCACGATGCCGGCGTTGAGGTGGGTTAGCGGATCACCCGCAGGACATTCCCAGCCGGCGGTGCGAACGCCGGTATCCTTGCGGTATTGGCCGAGCGCATGGTTGTTGATCGCAATGAGAGTCGACTCGTCGGCGGCCACGCCCTGCCGCGCCTCGGCCGCGGGAATGCGGCGGAGTTCCTCGAAACGCCAGCCCGGGGTTGAGGCGGGGGTGACGATCATAGCGGTGGGCTCGGCGGCAAGGGCCGCCGAAGATGCGACCAGAAACAGGATATGAAGCGACGGGGGCGTCATGGCACAATGCCGGGAAAGAGATATGCTTGGGTCAGCACGAGCAAGCCAACGAGAATAGCCAGTGTGAGGCTATGCCAGAAGACGGAGCGCAGAATCTGTCCTTCCTGGCCATGCTGTCCTGTCGCGACGCCTGCGACCACAATGCTCTGGGCGTCGATCATCTTGCCCATGACTCCTCCTGTCGTATTCGCCGCCGCGGCCAGCACGGGTGAGATCCCCACTTGGTGGGCAGTAATCTGCTGAAGATTTCCAAATAATACGTTCGAGGCCGTGTCGCTACCCGTGAGAGCAACGCCCAACCAACCGAGTAACGGAGAAAAGAAGGGAAAGAGCGTCCCGGTGCTGGCGAACGCCAGTCCCAGCGTCGAATCTAGCCCCGCATAGCGTGAAGCAAATGCCAGCGCCAGCATGGCAGAGATTGTGAGGAGCGAGAGCCGGACTCGCCAAAGTGTGCGCAGCCAGGCGCGGGCTAGTGCCATTGGGCCGAGGCCGAGCAGCAATCCGGCAATCAAGGCCGACAGCAGCGGCGCCGTGCCGGTGGCCGACAGGAGATTAAAAAAGTAGATGGCATTCTCAGGGCGCAGCTCGGACGCCAACGGCGGTGCTTTCAGCACAGCCTGATGTAGACCGGGCACCGGGAACTGTTTCAGCCAAATAGTATTCAGGCAGTTCTTGGTGCTGGGTAGCGCCCACACGAAGACGACGGCCGTTAGGATCAGCCAAGGGGCCCACGCCCGCAGCAGCACGCCGCGTGAGGCCCGGGCCGGAGAGGTGCCGCCGACCACAGCCTGCTCGTGGGAAAAAAGCCATACCTCGCGAGGTCGCCAGAAGCGCAGCAGCAGCAGCAGCGCGCCGATCGACGCCAGAGCGCTCGCCGTGTCGACCAGCCAAGGGCCGTGCAGGTTGCTCATGAGGAACTGCACGACCGCGAAACTCAAACCGCTGACGAGACAGGCGGGCCAGACGGCGAGCATGGCGCGCCAGCCGGCGAGCGTGGCCACGAGCCAGAAAGGGATCAGGAGGCTGAAGAAGGGCAGCTGGCGGCCGGTCATGGCGCTGAGTTCTAGTAACGGCAGGCCGGTGACTTCGGCCAATGAGATGATGGGTATGCCCAACGAGCCGAAGGCGACAGGAGCCGTGTTGCCGATCAGCGAAAGTGTGGCTGCCTGCAACGGACGGAAGCCGAAGCCGATGAGCATAACGGCAGAGATGGCCACCGGTGCGCCGAATCCCGCTGCGCCCTCGATGAAAGCCCCGAAGCTGAAAGCAACGAGCAGCACCTGGATCCGGCGGTCGGCCGAAAGGCCGGCGATAGACTGCTTCACGAACTCGAACTGCCCAGTCTGGACTGTGATATCATATAGAAACACGACGTTGAGCACGATCCAGCCGATGGGCAAAAGGCCATAAAGCGCACCGTAACCAGCCGCGGTAAGCGCCATACGAACCGGCATGTGATAGACCAGTATGGCTGCGAGGAGGACGGCGGCGAGGCCCGCCAGCGCGGCTACATGCGCGCGGACATGGAAGAAGGCCAGCAGTCCGAGCAGGACAATGACGGGGATAAGTGCCACCAAGGTGGAGGCGACGAGACTATCGAGCAGAGGCGTGTAGTTTTGAGTCCAGGTCATCGTAGGATTCGATTTTCCGCTTGAGATGCTAAAACCTTTTATCTAATCCGTATGCGAGCCAAATTATCAGCAGTCAACTTTTAGGCTAACCCCACATGAAGAAATCAATGCCAACGCGTTCTCAGCTGTTCAGACTTATTTTTCTGCTGGCCGTAACCAGTGCTTTGGCTGCGTCAGCCGTTGAGACCTTTACTTACAAGCAAGTTGGCAGCCTGGATATCAAGGCTGACGTTTATCTGCCGCGTGGCGACGCCGGACCGAAACCTGTGCTCATCTGGATTCACGGAGGGGCTCTAATGAGCGGCTCCAGGATGCTGGCAGACGATCACCCTCTGAAAGCGGCGATGCTTGCCAGGGGTTGTGTGATCGTATCAATCGATTATCGGTTGGCACCTGAAACCAAGTTGCCGGAAATCATTGCCGATTTGGAAGACGCCTTCCGCTGGGTGCGCGAAAAGGGGCCCGGTCTCTTTTCGGCCGACCCGGCGCGCATCGTGGTCGCCGGCAGTTCCGCTGGCGGCTATCTGGCGCTTATGGCCGGTTTTCGGGTGAAACCCCAGCCGCTGGCCATAGTCAGTTTCTGGGGCTATGGTGATTTGGTAGGCCCATGGTATACGACGCCCAGCAGGGCGCCGAGGCACCAGAAGACGGTGCTGACACGGGAGGAAGCCTATCGCTTGGTATCCGGCCTGCCAGTAGCCAACAAGGCGGATCGGCCGGGCGAGGGCGGGGCAAATTTTTATCTCTATTGCCGGCAGCAGGGAATTTGGCCCAACGAGATTAGCGGCTGGGACGCCCGGACCACACCCGAGAAATTCTATCCCTATATGCCGTTGAAAAACGTCACGTCCGAGTTTCCGCCGACGCTGCTGATCCATGGCTTGAAGGACACGGACGTAGCGGTGGAAAATTCGTTTCTCATGGACGCGGAATTGCAGCGTGCCGGGGTGGAGCACCGTCTGATTACCGACCCCGAGGCCGATCACGGCGCGAACTGGTCACCCGAGGCGATGAGCCGGGTGCAGACAGCGGCGAGCGAATTCCTCATCCGACACCTACAATGACGCGCTGCCCGTCGACCACATTACTACTTTTCAGCTACATAGGCTCCACGCAGTTATCAGTTGTCGGTCAACGTGCACTAAGACTCGTTTGGCCCGCGCATGCATGGGACGGCAGCCTTCCGTCCACGGATGTGGCCAGTCTTTAGCCGAAACCTAAACCCCCAACCAGTTATGACTACCAAACAAGTCACCCCCATAAAATCCAAGCTGCTATTCGGAGTGCTGCTCCCGGCCCTTCTCTTCGCGACGAGTGCATCAGCTCAAACCGCGTCAGCAGCACCTGCCGACTCGGAAGCAACCATCGAACTCAATCCCTTTCGAGTGTCCACCAAGGGGGATGCGGGTTATTTTTCAAAGAACACTTTGATGGGCACGCGTTCCACCGAGCGTATAGTTAACATTCCCCAGAGCATTTCGGTCATCAACAGCGAGTTTTTGCGTGACCTGAACCTAGACAACGGCATCGACTCTTTCAAATACGGAGTGAGCGGCATCAACAAGCGGGAGGCCACTTCGAACGACACCTTCATCCGCGGATTCCGCGTCGGCGGAAACGCCTTCCTCCGGAATGGCGTGCGCTCACGCGGTTCCTACAACACACCCCAATACGACGTGGATCGCATTGAGGTCGTGAAGGGTCCGGCGGCATTGCTCTACGGGTTGGACAGCGGATCTGGCGGATTGGTCAACTACATCACCGGCACGGCAAGCAAGCAGGCGGAATCTTACATCAAAGGCACGGTTTCGAGCTTCAACCTTTACCGCGGAGAGGCGGCAACGGCGGGGCCGCTTCTCGGTGGGGATATGCATTACCGCGTGACGGTCGCGGCGACGAACGCGGATTCGCGCCGACGATTCGATTTCTTCAAGGATGCATTCTTCAGCCTCGCCGGGGATTACAGGCTCTCCGAGACGGCCGAGGTTAGCTACTACTACAATTACTATTACCTCAATCAAGTCATCAGTAAGGAGAGCGTCGACAGCCTGGGCAAATTGATGAATCTTCCCCGTGATTTTTCTCCTGGGGAAAAATGGGCAGACGCTCCCCGTTGGACGCAGAATTTTTACATAGCCTACACGAATGCTGTCACGCCGACATTTAAGACCAGGTTCTTTGTCAATGGCAGTGAGCAAAATTTCCATTTCTTGAACATCATCAATGCTCGGGTGCCCGATGCTCTCGGGAACATGAACCGGACTTTTCAGGATAGATCTGGCAAGGAGCGAGTGATTTCCATGCAAGTTGACGCGTTGAAGACCTTCGACACCGGCCAGGTTTCGCACAAGTTTACCTTCGGTGGCGCGGCCAAACTACAACGCCTCAATACCCGTTTCGACAATCTGGTGCTGGCCCCGATCAATGTCTTCAACCCGGTCTATGGCACCCCAATCCCGCAGTTTGTCCGCGGCGTGGTCCAGCCTGGCGGCAGTACCGCTTCCACGATCCAGCGCGCCTATGACGGCTCCATCTTCGCACAGGAGCAGGCGAGCATGTTTCACGACAAGTTAATGATCGTGGGCGGACTAGGCTGGACCGGCGTGAATAGCTGGACCTTTAACAGCTTCACCAAAGCCACCACCGCGACGCAAATTGACGGGGGTATCGTCCATCGCTATGGGGCGGTATACAAGCCGGCGCCTTGGGCCAGCGTTTATGTCAGCCAAACAGAATCGATCTCGTTCTTCAACCAGGTATTCGTCGGCGGCCCGCGCACCGGCGAGATTCTCGATCCTTCCATCACCAAGAACAAGGAATTCGGCCTGAAGGCGGAAACTTCGGATGGGTTTCTTTTCGGCAGCGTGGTGCTTTTCGACATGGACCGCACGAATGTGACATTGAATTACATCCAAGCGAACGGGCAACCTGGAGTCGGTCAGGAAGGCCGCGAGACCAACAAGGGATGGGAGGCGGACATCGGCCTCGGATTCAAGAATCCGGCGGGCCCTCTACAGTTGATCCTCACTTACTATGATGGTGACTCACGCAATATCGCCGGCGCGGTGCCCAATGGCGTTTCCAACAAGATGTGGAGTTTTTTCGCGACACAGAAGGTCACCACCGGCCCACTCAACGGGCTAAAGTTCGGCGCCGGCCTTTATTACAAGGACGACTTCGCGATGGCCAACGCAACCGGCCAGACCGTGGCCTTTGTGTCGCCCGGATTCACGACGAGCACCGCCTTTGCCAACTACACTCGTGGCAAACTCGATTTCTCAGTGAATTGCGACAACATCACTGACAAGAAGTATATCGATGGCGGTGATGGTGCCGGTGTGCTGGACATCAGCTTGGGGCGGACCTTCCGCTTCACTGTCGGCTACCGGTTCTAGATCATCCTGATCTGGTTCCCCGTTTGATAACAAATCGGGGAACATATGGTTCTTTTCCACCAGTGGGGATGCGTGCATAGTGTCCCCGCTTTTTGTATATGGGATTCTTTCGAGTGAAAATATCCGCTGCTTTTATCGGCCAGCATGAATGCATGGCCGTAGTCGTCGCGAGCTCTGGGACGATTCCAGCGTCAAATGACCGGCGCAGACCGCGCAGGGCTGAGTGCCGGTTTATTACCGCATGTGCTGCCACATCCCGTGGTTTGGTCTTTCTGTTCGCGAGCTTCGCCTTGGCGATGGGTTACGCCTCGACTAACGCAGCCCTGTCACCGCCTTCACTGCCGCTGATTGTAACGACGGAAATCCAGCCACTGCTGGTTAACGTGAGCCGGATTACCGAAGCGCTGACCTATCTTGGCGCGCCGCTCACTGCATACGAGCAGGCCCGGCTCGCGCGCGCCGCGTTGTTGGCGGACAATGCAAAAATCCTGGAGGAAATCCAATCGGTCCTCGACAGCCATTGCTTGGCATTCGTGCACCTCAATCCCGAATCGCGCGTTAAAGTCGAAGCGGGCCCCGCCGCCCGGCAGCTGGCACAAGGCGGCTGGCGGGCATTTCTGGTCAAGATCCACAACGAGGCCGCTTGGACCGGTTCGCTTGGCGTGTCGAGCCCTCAGGGTGGCATGGTGTATGACAAGGAGTATTGCGCGCCGTGGGACGACAACAGTCCCATCAATGGCCGGCAGGTGGCGGCTGATCCGGCCGCGGCCGCCGCCGTCATTCGCGACCGGTGGCTCGATCTGGAAATGTTCAACCGGCCGCCCATGGGCAACGGTTTGAGCGGTGCATCGCTCGAGTATGCGATCCTCTGCGTGCGAAGCCGTGACGCCGGCCGGCGTTCAGCCGTCATTACTTTCGACGCAGGGCAGGGCACGCAGGACTTGGGGTTTCGTGGTGAACTGCTGCTCACCTTTATCAGCACCGCAGACACGGAGCTAAAGCTTAGGGTCAAGGACCAGGACGGCCGTTCCGCGATGGGCGCATTTCTCGTGCGCGACGCACTGGGCCGCATCTATCCGTCGCCCTTCAAACGACTGGCGCCGGATTTCTTCTTCCAACCTCAGGTCTACCGCGCCGATGGCGAGACCCTGTCGCTTGCGCCGGGCGGATACATCGTCGAATTCAGCCGTGGCCCGGAGTCGGTGAAGCAGACGCGCCGGATCCTGGTCGGAGCGGTGCCGAAGACGATCGAGTTTCGCGACCGGAAGTGGATCGATCCAGCGAGGTTTGGCTACTACTCCGGCGACCATCATATCCATGGGGCCGGCTGCGCGCATTATACGTCGCCGTCTCTCGGCGTTAATCCCGCTCACATCGCGCGGCAGATCCAAGGCGAGGATCTGCGAGTGGGGGCGGTGCTGACCTGGGGGCCGTGTTTTGATTTCCAAAAACAATATTTTACCGGTCGTCAGGATACGATATCGAATGAGCGGCATGTGTTGCGCTACGACATTGAGGTATCAGGTTTCGGCTCCTACCGCACCGGCCATCTGTGCCTGCTGCGGTTGAAAGACCAGTTCTTTCCGGGGACCGACTCGGTGGGGCACTGGCCGACGCTAGGTCTGACTATTCTAAAATGGGCTAAGCGCCAGGGGGCTGTCACCGGCAGCCCGCACTCCGGTGGCGGACTGCAGATCGGTGGAGAGATGAGGAATAATACCGCGACCTTGGCGACGACTATTCCCTTCTATGAAATTCCCAATTTTGACGGCACGGGGGCCGTAGAGTATCTCATCAACATCACTCACCAGGTCCCGGGGGCAGATGGGCGGTTAATTCCGGCGGTTGATTTCATTGCGCTGGGCAACACGCCCTATGTGAACGAGCTGACGATGTGGTATCATACCCTCAATTGCGGGTTTCGCCCGCGAGCCGCAGGTGAGACCGATTTCCCCTGTCTCAGTGGGGACCGCGTCGGTTACGGGCGCTCCTATATTCGGATCGCTGGGGCCTTGAACTACAACGACTGGTGTCAGGGGTTGGCCGAGGGGCGCGGCTACATGTCCGAAGGGAACAGCCATCTCATCGACTTCCAGGTCGGTGACGCGTTGGTGGGCGAGAATGGCAGTGAGGTCCGTTTGGCCGGCCCCGCTACCCTGAAGGCGCGGGTCAAGGTTGCGGCCCTGCTTGAGGAAACGGCACGAGAGGAGAACCTTGCGTGGACCATTGCCCGTTCCCAGACGGAGATCACCCCTCCGCCGGGCGCCTTGGTAAGCGTGCGGAAGCCGGTATATGATACGAGGGTCCGACCGTATTTCTGGCATATCGAACGCGCCCGGATCGCCGGCACCCGGCGCGTGCCGGTCGAACTCGTCGTGAATGGCCAACCCGTCGCGCGAAAGGAAGTGACCGCCGATGGCGTGCTGCGCGATTTGGAATTCGATCTGCCGATCGCGTTCAGCAGTTGGGTGGCGGTGCGGATTCTCGGCTCGTCGCACACCAACCCGATATTCATCGTGGTTGACGGCCAGCCGATCCGGCCGTCTCGCCGGAGTGCCCAGTGGGGCCTTGATGGGGTGGATGCCGTCTGGAACCGGAAAGAGCGTTTCTATGCCGACAGTGAGAAGGCTGCGGCGCGGGCGGCCTATGACCACGCCCGCGAAACCTATCGCCGGATCGTCGCTGAATCCGTCAGGGACTAGATTCCGCCCACGGGTCCCCGCGCACCGGGCTCGGCGGGGCGTAGACCGGTCGGTGGGTTATGCAGAGCGGGGGCGGGGAAAGTCCCAAACATCCGGGAAACTGTCCCCGTAGTCGATGCGCGCAAGGTAGATGCCGTGGGCTTCGCGCTCGTGGTCGGTGACAGCGGGGGAGATCTGGAACTGGGGCTCGGGGTTGGTCGAGGCAGGGCGTTCGCGGCGGTAATTGATCGATTCCGTTCGGAACCGATGCGCGATCCACTGCGTGCTGCCGCCGCTATGCGGGAGGAGCTTGCACATGTCGGCGATTGGTTCGGATTCTGGCCGAATCCGCGGGTCGGTTGCGAGGATGTCGAACACAACTTGCCGCTTAGAAAGTGCGAAATCTGCCGCGGGATCCGCTTCCCAGCAATATAGGGGATGACGGCGATTGGCGTAGGGCGAGATTTCGCGGGAGCCGGTGAAAACGCGGATTCGGCCGTCGGCGCAGCGATATGCTGTTACCGGGCCGCGGACGATGGGCTGGCCGGCCCGCTGTTGGGCGAGAATCTTTTTCGCCGGACGGGAAAATGGATCGTCCATCCTGACCCACAACAGCGGCAGATTCGCGTCCTTGAAGGGCCGGGCATACATCGCCCAGCCGTCGTCCAGCCTGATCAGGCCGCCTTCGATCGCGTCGATTCCGGGTGGAAAATAACGCGGACCGGTCTGAACCCATTCGTAGCGATGGCGGCCAGGGTTATAGCGGAATTTTATCGCCACCGGGCCCGAGGCCGTGGGCTGTTCCGGGTCGGGCCAGTTGGGCATGAACTGGTCGATCCACTCGCTCGCGGTGGCATTGAAGGGTTGCGCCTGCGTGTAAGTCTGGTTGTTCCGCTCTGCCAAGGGATCGAGCTCAGTAAAACCGGGTGCCCGCAGCGACGAGACGCTTTCGAGTAACTCAATATCGTCCTCGGCGTCGTTGAGCCGTGCGTGGACCCACTGGACCCGGATGGTCTTCTCGGCCAGCCGGGCGGATGATTCAGCCAAGAAGCGCTCGAGGCGGTCGGGGCCGGCAAAGTGTCGCGCATAGCAATACCATTTGAGGACAAACAGATTTGCGTTCCCCGCCAGCTGCCCCCCGATCAGAGCGCCCTTCGGCACACCAAACCCCCCGGGGTGTCCGTGCGCCTTGAAATGCTTCGAACCGTCGCCCATTGGATCCCAGTCGTCGACCGATTTTGCCAGCAGTGCTTCCTTCAGGATGGGGCCATTAAACGCCCCTGATCGCACCTGGTAGACGATACTGCGGTCCTCGTCCACCCCCCGCCAGCCGCGGGTGGCGTAGAGCAGCAGGTAGCGGTCGCGGCTGAGCCGGATTCCGTTCGGGTGGGCGGGGAAGGCGCCGTTGCTGCGGCCTTGTCCGGGAATGCCGCAGTCGTGCACGAGTTTGCCGGCGGGCGTGACAGTGCCGGTCGATGGCTGCAGGCTGCGGGCCAGCAGGGTGCGGGAGGCGAGTGCGCCGAGGGCGGTGGTGGCGATAAATCTTCTGCGGTTCATGGTGATTTGGTGAAAATCGTTGGTTGGGCGGGTATGCTAAATTGTTATTCCAAAGGTCCGACGAATAGGCGATGTTCGTCGCGATGATGGTATTTCACATTTCCTGCTCGTCGGAGTAACTGACCATGCCCAAACCGCAGCGCAAACCGGCCGGCCGAGTGACCGTGCGTGACGTCGCCAAGGGCGCGGGGGTTTCCGTCGGCGCGGTCTCGTCGGTGCTGAGCAACCGACATGTGGAACGACGCATCTCGATGGAAACGGTGGAGAATATTCGCGCGGTGGCCCTCAAGCTTGGCTACCTCCCGAACATCAGCGCCCGTCGTCTCCGGAGCGGAACCAGCCAGAAGCATAACATCCTCATCGCTTTCGTGACGAGCTACGAGGCGCCGCTGAGCCTGGCCAGCCACCTTATTTACAGCCTGCGTCAGTCCATGATTGGTCGCCGGCAGGATCCGGAGGCCATGAGTTTCTCCCTGATGGTAGAGATGTTTTCCGCCGGGCAGTTGAAGGATATGCCTGGGTTGTTGACGGGAGATCATTTCAACGCCGCGATCATCACCAACACCACTCCGGAGGACGACCTGTTTCTTAGCCGGGCGCATCTGCCGTTCCCCGTGGTGCTCGTCAATCGCGCGATTCCGCGTTACTCGTGCGTGGTGGAAGACCCGACGGTTGGCGGTCGGGCAGGGGCCACGCTTTTGAGGAGCAAACGCCGGAACCTCGCCGTGCTGCACGGGCGTCCCATTACCCAGACCACTGCAGAACGGACCGGCAATTTCATCCGTTCCGTCACGGAACAGCTGGGCCGGCCCCCCCTGGAGATTATCGCGGACAACCTGTCCGAAGCGGCGGCCGCGGAGGCGATGGCGCGGTTCCTGAAACGCGGGGACAAGATTGACGGGCTCTACGCCGTGACGGACGGCATGGCCCTGGGTGCCTATCATGCGCTGAAGGGCTACGGGCTGGAAATTCCGCGGGATGTTGCAGTTGTCGGCACCGGCGATTACGATATTTCGGGATTCTTTGATCCGCCGCTGTCCGTGGTCGGGGTCGAGCGAAGCAAGCTCGGCGAGGAGGCTTGCCGTCTGCTGTTGCGGCAGCTTGAGCAACCGGGGGTGGCTCCCCTCAAAGTGGAAATTCCCGTGCACATAATTCTCCGTGCTTCGACGGAACGAGGTTAGATCGCGACGCGCGCGAGTCGGGCCTTGGCCCAAATGCTGGCCATTATTGCAGCGCCATCTCATGGGCGTCTGGCCATTTGCTCTCGTAACCAGGCGGCAGCCAACTTAGGAGCATTTGTCGGGGTCCGATGGCCCGGGGAAGGCATGACATGCAGTTCGACCGGGGCGACCCGATCCGGAGTTTGTCCGGCAGCCGTGAGGACTCGCGCAAAGGCGATGCATTGGCTGGTGCCGACCCGAGAATCATTGCTTCCGATCATGATCCAGATCGGTCGGCCCGCCAAGCGGTCGACTATCTGCAATCCGGCCAAGGCTGCGACCACCGGATAATGCTCCGCTCCGGTAAACTCGGTCAAAGCAAGTAAATCAGTGACCGGGCTGAATCCTACGATCGCACCAAATCGCGGGTCGCGGGCTGCGACTTGGAACGCCAAGAAGCCGCCGCGGGAGATTCCGGCCACGGCCACGCGGTGAGGATCCGTGTAACCCTCCTTGATCAAGTGATCGAGCAAAGCCGTGGCCCGGGCGGCAAAGGGGCTGACGAAGTCTTCTCCCTGGACAGCCCGGGCGTGCCAGCCCTTTAAGGCATAAGGCTGTCCCGGACGGGCGTCTTCGCCATGTGCCGGCAAGTCGAGCGACACGCAGACGAATCCTCCTTCCTCCTGCACAAGCTTTGCGACCAAGTTGAAGCTGGGGTCCTGCAGGGCGGCGACGCAATCGGTCGCGAATAGGAATAGCGTTGCAGCCGGAGCGGCGGGCTTTCCGCCAAGCATGGAATACCGGATGCCATCAGGGGTGGATTGGACCGTGATACTTTCCGTGGCCCGGACCTCAAGTGGACCCATGCTGCAAAGGCAGATGAGAAGCAGACGAAGTCGGATCATGGGAGGGGAGGCTGTCGGAGTGAAGTGGATTCGTCTGTCTGGGGCGGCTATGTGGCGGCAGGCATGGTATAGAATCTGTTCGGGCCATCTCCACCGAGGCGAAAGAGGATTGCGTCACCAAGGCCCAGTGTGAAGGGCCATTCGTTGGTGGATTCCCGCCAGATAACCGCCGGCCCCTCGCCGTGGATGGCCGCGATCCGTCCGGAAGGCAGCCAGAGGGTATCGCCAACCGCAGCCAGGATCTGGCTTGGCGCGCACGCAAGCGTGGAAAGAAACGTCAATCGGAGCAAATATTTCATGGGGAGATTGTGGTATGTGGCGTCTGGCTGTCATTAGGCGGCCGGCAGGTCGCCAGACGGTCACAGCAGCGCCGGGGGAATCCTCCGGAGTCGTGTTAGGAAGCCGGTCGCTTCATGACTTCGGAGAAGGTAAGCGCGGTCGCTTCGTCGTGGCGGGACGGAATCAGCCGGCTCGCCAGATAGCCGACTAACAGTGTGACTGTCACGCCAACGGGCGAGGGCCAGAGCCAGCTGAGGTGCATAAAAAAGTCGACAAATTCTCCGCCAAAAAGATGGCCGCAGACGGTCTGCAGCAAAGCCACCTTGCTGAAAAATGAGACGCAGCAGCTGCTGAACAGCCCTGCCAATGCGCCGACTATGACCCCGGACGAATGGGTTTTCCGGCTGAACATTCCGAGCACGAAGATGCCGAAGAGGGGCCCGAAAAAGGCGCCAAGAAGACGGTTCGCGGCCTGGTAAATCTCACCCATGCGTTCGACGTTCATGCCGATGCCGATCATGGCGGCGCCCAAAGCTAGGGTGGCAATCCGCGTGACCCACAGCTGCCTTTGCTCCTCGGCGGGGGACAAATCATGGGCCGGCCGCAGCCGGCCCAGCCAGAGTCGATTATAGAAATCGACCAAGATAATGGACGCGCCCGCATTGAGCGCGGCATCAACACTGGAAAGCGAAGCGGCGAAAATGGCGGCGATTACCAGCCCAAGGATGCCCACAGGAAAATGCTCGAGCATGAAGTGGGGCAGGATGCGGTCGTTCTGCAAGCCGGCCGGAAGGGGGAAATGGCGGTAATACGCGAACAGCGCGAGTCCGACGAAGGCCAGCACGACGATCCAGACGACATCGGTGATCGCATTTACCCAGTAGGACCGTCGCGCTTCCGCCAGCGAGGCGGACGATTGGAAGCGCTGGATGGCTATCTGGTCGGAAGTAAATGCCGTCAGACGGCTCAATGTCACCACAAGCACAACGCCGGTAAAAGTGATTTCCGTGGAGAAGAACTCCTTGATCTGCGCCCAGACCCCGATCCCCGGTGTGCCCATCGTGGTAAGATTCAGGCGGCCTGATTCATGGGCCACCCGCATCATCTCTCCAAAGCCGCCGGGGATATTGCCGACGACGACCCAGATGGTGACCGCGAGCCCGCCGAACATGACGCAAAATTGCGCGAGATCGGTCCAAATCACGGCCTTCATGCCGCCCAGCATGGTGTAGAACGTGACCACCAGGCCGAGCAGCAAGACCATCAGGCTCACATCCAGCTGGCCGCCTGTGGCGGCATTGACGGCGAGGCAGGGCACATAGATGGCGGCTCCCATCCAGCCGACCCGCCACAATATGAATATGCCGGCGGCCAGCAGTCGCACGTTGAGCCCGAAGCGTTGCTCCAGGTATTCGTAGGTGGAGTAGACGTTAAGTCGTTGATAAAAGGGCAGGGTGATCCGCGAGACCCAGGGATAAACGGGTATCCAGGACAGGATCGACATCACGTAGACGAGGCCAAAGGCGAAGCCGATGGCCGGCGCCTGCACGTAGTCGATGCCGCTGTTCAGCGCGGCCATCAGCGAAAGCCCGAGGGTCAGCCAGCCGTATTTCCGGCTGCCGCGAATGAATTCATCCACGGTCTGCTGCTTCCGGGAGAAATAATATCCGATGCCGGACAGCAGCAGCAGATAGCAAACAATTATCGTGAGGTCGACCCAATGCAGGCCGCGGATTACTGGATTCACGGAGGTCAGGGTTGGATGAGATGCACGGGCGCTGCCTGTGCTGCGGGGTTCATTCGAACCAAAAAGAGTGGAGCCGGGGGGACTCCAGCGTCCCGAATAGGAGGAACTCGACCTGGATACGGACAGCCTTCACCGCGGCCAGCGACGGCGAACCTTTCCAAGTGAAGGTGTGGTCGAGGCGGTCTTCCTCGACGGGGTCGCAGTCCGCGAAACCGTAGCCGGGGAGCACTTCGCCCGTCGCGGCGTCGCGCAACTGCGCCTTCAGCCACGCGAAGCGCGGGGCAAGGGTGCCGACATTGACGTGCAGCGTGCGCGACCCGATGCCGGTGGCGTTGATCGGGATGGTGCGGACGCGGGCCTCAAGTTCCACCTGGTAGTCCGTGATGAAACTGCTGCGGAAGTCATTGCCCGCGCGCTTGATTGGCGCGACCGTGAGGTAGGTGAAGCCGTCGCGCCGCAGCCGCGCGAGGCCGGTGCTGACCCGCCACGGTTCGCACAGGTTTTTCGCCGGCGCATAGTTGCTCTGCGAAAGCGCGCGGCCGGTGGTGATCGTGCCGACCGAGCCACGGTAGTAGAGCCAGAGGTGGTCGTCGTGCAGGACGAGGGAGTTGGGCGTGCACAGCATCCCAGAGTCCCAGGCACCGAGCGGCCCGCGCGGCAGCAGTGGCTGCTCAGGCAGGATGCGCGTGAAATGCAATCCGTCCCGGCTGGCGGCGAGCCGCAGGTCGACGTTCCAGTCGGCACCGGACCAGTGCTGGTAGAGGGAGACATACATGCCCTCGTAAACCTGGACCAGGCCGCCGTGGTTCTGGTCCTCGTCGGCGCCCGAACGCGGATCGATCACGGGATTATGCGGGTAGGGCGTGAAATCATACGGCGTGGCGCCGTGCACGACGCCCATGCTGCGCGCGGTGTTGACGCCCATGTGCGGATGTCCGGCATAGGCATCGATTCCATACATTTTCCAGCGATAGTCTTCCCGGGGCTCGATCGGATCGTAGAAGAAACTGCTGAGCGGCTCAACCCAGGGTGTCTGGCCGCGGATGACCTGGTTTTTACCCGGTGACTTGCCCCAGAGGCGCGCGGGCGGCAGGTTCCAATGGATGCCGTCGGCCGACCACGTCAGGTAGACTGCGTCGGCACCTCCGAGGTCCGAAATGAAGAGCATCTTGTAGCGGCGGGTGGCATCCGTCTCTCGCCCATCTTTCACCACCAGCCCGACGGCCGCGTTCCTTCCGCGATATTCGGTGGCCGGATCCTTGAAGCTGGGGAAGAGCAGGTTGTTTGCCTTCGAGCCATGATAGGGCACGACCCCGAGGTTGGGCTTGGTCCAGCGGATGCCGTCCTCGCTTTCGGCGTAGGCAATGTTCCAGTTTCGCTCAAAGGTGTTCGTATTGGTCGAATACCACATCCGAAACAGGCCTTGGTCGAACATGACGTCGGCATAGTTGACCCAGGCTTCATCGGCGCTGCCCGCGCCGCCGTTCAGGTCGAGCGGGTTGGTGTCCGACTTGGTTGCGATGCCCAGGCGCTGCACGACGTTGTCGAGCTCGGCGACTTCCAGCAGGTCGATGAACAGAACGCGCCGGGCGTCGGTGACCGCCAGATTCGGGACGGGCAGGAGGTCGAAGCGGAAGCGCGGTGCACCGTGCTCGGGCAAATCCTCGTGATGCAGGAGGCTGAAGCCGGGTGCAGACGAGCCGAGTTGCGGCGGGAGCGTGTAGGCGAAGTCGTGCACCCAGCGGCCCTGCACGCTGTAGGCGATGTTTTCCGCCGATAGGTCGTGGCCGAGCAGGCGCCGGTAGAGCAGTGTGCGCCGGTCCGCATCGAGGGCGAACAGCCAGGTGACACCATTCGCGTCGCGCGTGAAGGCCGGCCGGAAGTGCATCCGTCCATCGAGCGTCACCGGCCCTTGGACCTGGCCGCCGGTAATTCGCCGCACGGCAATTCCGCCGGCCTGGGCCTCGCAGGCGATGAGCACGTTGTCGCCCTGGAGGGAGAGGGTGGGCTGTTGGCCGCCGTTTAGAAAGACGAGAGGTTCGCCCAAGGGTTTGCCGTCCGCCGCGAAGACGCGATATTTGATCGGCTGTTCGGGCGCCGCCTCGCTCCACGTGAGGTGAAGGCGGTCCTGTCCGTCAATAACCGCCGTGGCCCCCGCCACGTAGTCCGGTGCGCGGAAAATCTCGCGCACCTCCAAAGTCTGACGGGCCGCGGCGGCGCGATAAATATTCGAGCCCGTCTTACCGCCCTCATGCTGTAACACGAGCACGGTGGGGACCGCCGTGCTTCCGCCGAGGATGTGAAGGCGGACCGAACCGGCCAGTGGTTGGGTGGTCGTGGTCCAGTTCGACGCAGTGGTTACAGGAAGGTTGGTGACGGCGCAGGACAGTTTCCCATCAGCGTGGAAAAAAACTTGGAGCGTGACGGCCGTGAGGGCGAGCAGGGCGCTATCCGGCATTTTCAAGCCGATCATTCCGCCGGGACCAAACAGTGGCACTGGGTTCTGGAAGTCGCCGAAGGTGCGGGGCGTGATGTCGGATGATTGCCGCAGCTCGAGACCCGTTGCGGTCGGGACCAGCACGGCGGCGTGGCCGTCGGGCAACCAGACGCTTGAGGACAACTGCCCGTCGGTTGCGGCCAGGAGCTTCAGGGGAAGTAACAGGAGTAGCAGTATTGAACATAACCAAGGGGTGCGTGGGTTTTTCATAGAGGAGAGCCGCCGCGCGGTCGGGGTCAGGCCGCAGGGCCCGTGTTGAACCATCGGCCGTGCGCAAGGAGGTTGGATGCGCCGTCCTCAATCGCCTTGGCTAGGGCGGGCTGGTGCTTTTTCCGGTAGACCCGGGCCAGCGTGGTCATGCGGCTGATGGCTTCTTGCGCGGTGGGGACGAGAGCGGCGTCCGCCGGCGGGGTTTTGCCTAGGAGAACGTCGAACCCCGCGGCGGCCACGACCACGCCGGCCTGGATGTAGGTTTCCAGGTTGGTGTGGTTCACGCCGCCAGAGACGAAAAACGGCAGGCAATTGTGGGTGGCGACGGAGGTCTTCGACACAAACTCGCTGCCGGAGACCGTGTGCACCGTGGCCTTCACGAGGTCCGCACCGAGTTCGAGTTGGTCGAGCGCCTCGTTTTGCGTCGCGACGCCGGCGATCATCACGCAGTCCCGCGCATACTTTGCGTAGGTTTTGGGGCGGAAGCGCATGAACGAGACCAAGGCGTCGGCGCCGAGATCGACGGCTTCCTGCACGCTCAGGAATCCCTCGCGGCTTTTCCCCAGGTAGGACTCGAGCTTCGGTCCGTCCATGAGGGTCGCGACCATGACGACCATGTCGGGAAACTCGCGTTTAATCCAGGGAATGACGTGGCGCGCATCGGGCCGCCGGCAGGTATACTCGATGGCTTGGCAGCCCGCTTTCGCCGCAGCCTCGACCAGGTGCCGGGAGTCGAGCGAATCGTTCACGAAGATCGGAATGAAACCCTGCCGGACAATCGCATCGAGCACGGCCTGCTTGGAGCGGACGGGGGCGGGTGCCACGGCGCGGGCGGGGTTGGTCACCTGCGGGGCGCCGCTCTCGAGTTCCACCGCCGCATCCACATCGAGAAAGAGCTGCGCATTGGCCTGCTCGCGAAGAATCGAGGCCGGACAATCGGCCGTGATCGGCCCCTCCAGCGCGGCCTTAACGGCGGCGGCTTTTCGGCGCTCGGGCACGATTCCAAAAATATGGCGCGCCGAGAGCAAAGTTGGGATGGTCAGCGTGAGGGCATGTGTCGGAACGGCTGCCAGTGTGGCGAAGTGTTTTTCGCCGACCTGCTGCCGCCGGCTTTTCTCATCGAGTCGGACAATCTTCACAGCTTCGCGGTCGGCAAAATCTGCGAAGGGCGGATCGTTGAATGCGAGGTGACCGTTTTCGCCGAAGCCGAGACAGGTGATGTCGATGGGTTTTTCCTGCAGCAGCCCAGTGTAACGGACCGCCTCCTCCTGTGGGTCGGCGGCGTCGCCCGCGAGATAGTGAAACTGCGCCGGCCGCACAGTATCGGCCACGCGCTGCTTCATCCAGTGTCGAAAGCTGGCTGCATGGTCCGCCTTGATGCCGATGTATTCGTCCATGTGGAAGCAGGTGATCCGGTCCCAGGGCAGCTGATGCTCCTCCGTCAGCGCGGTGATGAAGGAAATCTGGGAGTTGGCCGAGCCAAGGATTAGGCGCACGGCATTCTGTCGGGCGGCCACCTTCAGGATCGCGATGGCCACGGCAGCGGCGGCGGCGCGCCCCATGTCCTGATTGGTGGCGAAGATTTTTACTGGCAAGGCGTCAGCTTGGATGGTGCGGGTCGGCACGGGGAAAGGTAGAGAGGAGATCATTGCAAAAGAGGTTTAGAGCCGGGCGGGGGAGGATTCAAGCAGCTCGAGCTGCAAGAGCAGGCTGCGGGGAAGATGAAACGGATCCTTAACCGGCAGAGCGACTACCTCAGCCAGCGGTTGGAAGCGGCGGTCAAGTTTCTGCCGCCATTCGCCATTTTGCCAGTCGGCGAAATGTTCGAGGCAGACGCTCCAGAGGCGCTCATACCAGTCGAGGTAGACCGGCTGGCGCGTGCGCTGCCAGCCGAGCAGCGCCGCGTAGAGCGCCTCGGTTTGCGGCCACCAGAGTTTCGTGTCGGCGAAATTCCAGCCGACGGGCTCGTGCCCGCCCGCGTCGACGGCCAGCAGGAGGCCGCCGCCGTGATTATGGTCCCAGCCCAGTTCCAGATGGCGCAGGATGAGGCGGCAGGCCTCCGGAATATGGGTGGGCTGCTTGGTGAGGTCCGCGACGTGAATCTGGAACCACATGTCCTCGATGACGTGGCCGGGGACGACAGCGGTGCCTTCCGGAGGGCGGAACTCGCCGCCGTCCTCGCGCACATATTCCAGAATCAGGTCGCGATCCCCGCGGCGGAAGTCGCGGAAGATTTCCTCCGCATACGCGGTGGCGGCGGCCAGATACCGCTTTTCGCATACCGCCGCGCCGAGTTCGGCGAGGACAAGCGACCAGATCATGGGGAGGCCGTGCGGCTTGGCGCCGCGAGGGATTGGAAATGGGAAATGTGGGATGGATTGGTAGGGTCGCTGCAGGTTGGTAAGCGCGGCGTCCATTGTGCGGCGCGCTGCCGCGAGAGCGGAGGCATCACCGGAAGCCAAGTGGTATTCGAGCAAACCGGAAACGGCGAACGCATCGCTGTAGATGCTCTCATGGCCGCGCAGGATGCGGCCCTCGCCGTCCAGCAGCAGTGCCCAGCCGCCGGCGCCCTCGATCCAGCCGGATCGCCCGCAGAATTCGAAGATTTCGCGCGCGCGTTCAAGCCAGCGAGGGTTCCGGCCCAGTTGCCGGTACACCCGGCTGAAGGTCCAGACTGCGCGCCACTGGCTCCACATCCACTTGTCGCGACTGAGCAGCGTGCCGTCATCGGCGACGCAGGTCGACAGGCCGCCGTCCGCGGTGAGTTCGCTCCGTTCCCAGAAGGGCAGCACGTGCTCCAACAGGTGGGCGCGCAGCCAGCCGGCCATCGGCGCGGGGTCGCCGGACCGCAATCGGGTGAGCGCGCCGGCGCACGCCTGTTTAGCCGCGGAGGAACTCTGGATCACCATGGGAAAGTGCGATGGTGCGGGCGTCCGCCCACGGGCCGCGATGGGAATTCCGGTATACGTTGACCGATCGCGATGGCGCCGGCCGGACGGCGGAATTCAGCGGGCCGGCTTCCGCAGGGTGCGGCCGGCCGTCCATTCGCGCTCGACCATTTCAATCCGCGGATGGGCGGGCAGCACGAAGTCCTGGCTCAGGATGCGGGCGACCAGCAGTTCGACGCACCATTCGCCTAGCAGACGCTGGTTCTCCTGCAAACCCGTGAAGCGGGTGCCTTCCAGAATCTGGCTTAACACCAGGATGCCGACGTCCTGTGGCACCCGGATGCGTTGCCGTCGCAGCAGAGTGTCGAAGTCCTTCAGAACATCGAAGAGATGCACGAAGATAATCACGTCCGGCCGGTGATGATCGATCCAGTCGAGAAAGGGAGCTTCCTCGACCCCTTCCAGTTTCAGCACCGGAATGGCGGTCGGGGCACCCAGCGTGAACTGGCACCAGCCGAGGTAGACGGAAAGATGGGCGTGCGCGCTGCGGCTGTCCTCGTAACGGCCGATCACAAGCCCGGGCCGCCGGTAGCCCAGCTGGTAGACCCGTTCCAAGGCCCGCCACATGTCGTTAAAGACATGGCTCATGACGCGATGCATCGGCGTGCTGATGCTCAGGCCCTGGCTGACGATGGCGTAGTGGTTCAACTCCGGAGGCAGTTGTTGTTCAAGCTCCTTGCCGCCGAAACAGAGCAGGCCCTGGATGCCGCGCGTGTCGAGAATGTCGCAGAAGCGCCGCGGCTTCATGCCGGGCTCGCGCAGCCAGAAAGCTTCGAGCCGGTAGCCGAAAAACGCGGCGCGGGCTGCCATACTGTCATAGATGCGGGTCAAGTGCAACGAGCGTTTCCACGGGTGGGGCTCGTCGTAGAGCGAGATGACGCCGAAGCACGCCTCGGTCTGCTTATCGCGATTCAGCCGTAGCTGGCTCATCAGCTCGTTGACCTTGGCGTTGGGCCGGTAGCCGAGGCGCCGGGCCAGTTCGTGCACGTGCGCACGGGTAGCCGGGGGGATCTTCGGGCTGTTCCGCAGCGCGAGGGAAACGGCAGAAGGCGACAGGCCGGCGAGTTGGGCGATCTGGCGCACGCTCATACCGATCAAATGATGGCATCCGGTGCGCTGGAGCAAGCCGATATGGTGCACGTGCACCACCGAGGAAGGTTGCGAGACGGTCCAACCGCTCCGACGGTAGTGGGATGTTAAAGAATCCAACCGTTCCGACGCGTGCGGACCTGTTCGACCTGCAGGTCAATGGATTCGCGGGTGTGGATTTTCAGCAGATCGGGCTGGCGCCCGCAGCGCTCGACCGCGCGCTCCATGCCTTGCGGGCCCGCCACACTACTATCCTTTGCACACTTATGACCGACGGGGTGGAGGCGATGGTCGCCAAGCTGCAACGGATCGAAGCGATGCGCCGCGACAACCCGTGCGGCGATGTCATCGCGGGCTATCATCTGGAGGGCCCTTACATGCTGCCAGATCCTGGCTATCACGGGGCGCATCCGCCGGAGCACATGAAGCGGCCGGATATCGCCGAATTCGATCAACTGTGGCGCGCCTCGGGCGAAAACATCCGACTGATCACACTGGCGCCGGAGTGGCCGGGCTCAGTGGAATTCATCCGGCACGTCGTCGCTCGCGGCGTGCGGGTGGCGATCGGCCATTCCAAAGCTGATGATCGGGCGATCGACGAAGCCGCCGCCGCGGGCCTGACGCTTTGCACCCATCTCGGCAACGGCGTGCCGATACAACTACACCGCCACGACAACATCATCCAGCGCCTGCTGGCGCGCGACGAACTGACAGCGGTCTTCATTCCCGATGGCATTCATGTGCCGCCGGGTGTGCTGCGGAACTTTGTGCGCGCCAAGCCGGCGGACCTAGTGCTGTTCACGACCGATTGTATGGCCGCCGCCGGGGCGCCACCCGGACGCTTCCAAGTCGGCCGCCTCGAAGTGGTGGTCGGCGCGGATGGAGTCGTGCGTGAGCCGGGTCGGGAAAATTTCGCGGGATCCGCACTGACGATGGATGCCGCTTGGGCCAACGTGCAGCGATTTCTCGATTGGTCACCGGGCGAGGCGCTGGCCGCTTGCGGCAACCGTGTCCGGGCCGCGTTGGGTCTGCCGCTTGCGGACTGACAGCGATGCATCATGATTCACTTCCGACTAACTCTCTTCACACATGAATTTCCTTACTAAGCAGCCGGCGTTCGTTCGAAGCCTGATTACCGGGCTGGGAGTGTTGGGATCAATAAATCTGGGGCTAGCGGCCACGGCGGACGCACCGAAGCCACGGCCGAACATCCTGGTGATATTTACAGACGACCAATCCTACCGGACCGTCGGCTGCTATCCGGGGGCCCCGGATTGGGTTCGCACCCCCAACATCGACCGCCTGGCGACGCACGGGGTCAGGTTTTCCGAAGCCTGCATCGGGACGTGGTGCGCGCCTTCACGCATGACGCTTCTGACGGGGCATCTCCAGTTCGGGATCGAGTCGATGCATGGCGGCGTGAATAGTTCCTATGATCCGGCGCAATGTCCGTTCTGGCCGAAGGTATTCCGGCAGCACGGCTACATCACCGCCCAGATCGGCAAATGGCATACGGGACCGGATACCGGTTTTGGCCGCGACTGGGATTATCAGGCGGTTTGGAACCGGCCGGGTCATCCGGAAAACGCGGGAAATTATTACTATGACCAGCTGATCGAATTCAACGGCCGTCCGGCGGAATTAGTGAAGGGATATTCGACCGACAACTACACGGACTGGGCGGTGGACTTCATCAAGGGCGCAAACCGGAACACCACGAAGCCTTGGTTCCTGTGGTTGTGCTATGGGGCGGTGCATGGCCCCCATACGCCGGCCCAAAGGCACCTCGACGCTTATGTTGATGCGGATGTGCCGGTTCCGCCTGACATCTATCCTCCGCGTCCGGGTAAGCCGGCCTATGCCAGTGAGCGGGCCGACTGGCTGCCCGATGCGCAGGGTAAACCGGTTGGCAAGGCCAAGCGTCTGACGCTGACCGGGCGCAACGGACTGGAGGACTGGGTCCGGCAATACAACCAAGGCGTGCTCGCGGTTGACGAAGGCGTTGGCCGGCTGATGCAAGTGCTGGAAGCAACCGGCCAGCTGGCTAATACCTTGGTGGTGTTTACTTCCGATCAGGGATTTGCCTTTGGCCAGCACGGCTTCCGGGACAAGATGGCTCCGTATGATGAGACGCTGCGCGGCCCATTGATCGTGAGCCTGCCCGGCCAGGTGGCCGAAGGCAAAGTCTGTGACGCGGCGGTCGGCGGCCAGGATCTCGCGCCCACATTTTTTTCTTTTGCGGGACTGGCTCTGCCTTGGGCGATGGATGGGCACGATCTCACACCACTGTTGCGCGAACCGGCGGCGGCCTGGCCGCATCCGCGGCTGCTGGCCATGACGGCGGACCGCTTCGGCTCGGATACCGCCGTGGTGCCGAAAAATTGGGCGGAGTTGCCCTACGGGGATATGCCGTGGTGGCTGTCACTCACCGAGGGCCGATACAAATATATCCGCACCCTGATCGAGGGTGAAACTGAGGAGCTTTACGACCGCGCGGTGGATCCCGGGGAATCCCACAACCTCGCGCGCGAAGCTGGCAACCGGGAGCGCTTGATGGCCATGCGTGAGCGGCTTCTGACCGAGATGCGGCGGGCGGGAGCAAAAATGACGGATCACTTGCCCGCGGTCGCCGAGATCCGTTAAAAGCTTGTTGTCACCATGAAGCCAACCATCAAACCGAAACCAACCAAACTCAGGCAAAGTGAGAAGACTGCGGCGACCCTGATCGATTGTGACGTCCACAATTACCCGATATCCAACGCGGCCTTGGCGCCCTTCCTGCCGCGACGCTGGAATGCCTTTATCAAACAGATCGGATTCACCGGCCCGGCCGACACGCCTTACAAGGGAGGATACCCATTCAACGCCCGTCGTGACGCCACGGCCCCCGGCGGGAAGCGGCCGGGCGACGATCCGGCATTTGCCCGCACGCAATTGCTCGATGCTTGGAATATCCGCTATGCGATTCTCAATTCACTCTACGGCGTTCCTCATATTCAGAACCTTGATTTCGCCAATGCGCTCATGCGCGCCATCAACGACTGGAATGCCGCCGTCTGGCTGGATGCGGACCCACGCTGGCGGGGCTCCATTTTGGTCAATGAAAACGACCCGGCGGCGTCGGCCGCCGAGATCAGGCGGGTGGCTCGCGATGGCCGGTTCGTGCAGGTGCTCCTTTTCGCCCGCTCGTTCACGCCCTATGGGAACCGTCAGTTCACGCCGATCTTCGAGACGGCCAGCGAGGTTGGCCTGCCCGTCGGAATTCATTTTGGCGGTGGACTGCGTATGCCGGTGACGGCCTGCGGCTGGCCTTCGTATTACATCGAGCACCATACGGCCATGACCCAGGCGTTCGAGACGCAGGTCATCAGCCTCGTGTGTGAGGGTGTGTTCGTGCGCTTTCCCAACCTGCGGGTCGTGTTGATGGAGGGCGGATTCGCCTGGCTGCCGGCGCTGATGTGGCGGCTCGACAAAAATTACATGGGACTGCACCACGAGGTGCCCTGGCTCAAGAAGCTGCCCAGCGAGTATATTCGCGAGCATTTCCGGGTGACAACCCAACCGATCGAAGAGCCCCCCGACCCGCGGCACTTGCTGAGCATCATCGAGATGATCGGCAATGACGACTTCCTCATGTTTGCCACGGACTACCCGCACTGGGACTTTGATTCGCCCGACCGGGTCTTTCCTTCGATCATGCCTGAAGCCCTGAAACAGCGTATCTTCACCATCAATGCCACCCTTTGCTATGACTTCGAACGAAAGTGACATCGGCGATATCGGAACCTTTCCGGAGGGCACTCCCCGGCGCGTTGAGGTGAACGGCAAGACGCTGCTGGTCGTGCGCAAGGGCGCCGAATTCTACGCGATGCGTGATGCTTGCCCGCACATGGGCGCTTCGTTGTCCGGCGGCTGTGTGGTCGGGATTCCCGTGCAAGCCCGGCCCGGTGATCAGGTGGACTATGTTTGTGAGGGAGAGATCGTCACCTGCCCGTGGCATGGGTGGTCCTTCGACCTGAAAAGTGGCCGGTCATTGATCAAACCCGACCGGCTACGGGTTCGGACCTATCCGGTCACCGTGGTCAATGATCGCGTGCTGGTCGCTGCCGGCTAGGTAGCTTTCAGGTCTGCTATGAATCCGGACGCCAATAGAGCTGACAACCAAGGCAGTGGCAGAATTCAGCCCGCCGTGCGAACCATTCGCGTTGAAAAATACTACAACTCAATCGCGAGGCTGGAGGCCGCCTACGACCGTGCTGCGCAGAGCCGACCGCCCCGTCCGGCAGTGCCAGCGGATTTTGTCGCGTGGAAAGAGCAGCTCAGGGGAAAACTGCGGGACGCGCTGGGTCTACACCACATGGCTCGGTGCGAGCCGACCGTGGTCCAGCTTGGCTCCGAAGAACTCGCGAACTGCCGGCGCGAAAAATGGATCCTGCAAACTGAGCCGGAGGTGTGGATGCCCTTTTATGCGCTGGTGCCGCGTCAGCGGGCGGAGCGCGGTCCGTTGCCTGTCGTCATTGCCACTCATGGTCACCGTGGGGCGGGCAAGCTGTCGGTGGCGGGTTGTGACGAGATTCCCGCGATCCGTAGCGTGATCGAGCATTATCATTACGACTATGGTCGCCGTTTTTGTGCAGAGGGCTACGTGGTGCTTTGTCCGGATGCGCGCGGTTTCGGCGAGCGTCGCGAATTCTACTTCGGCCAGGTCACGAACGAGGATGTGATGGATGAGGAGTTCTTCCTGGAGTCCTCCTGTACCCTGTTGAACCGCAAGGCAGTCAGTCTTGGTCAGTCGCTCGCGGGCATGTGGACTTGGGACCTGATGCGGTTGATTGACCATGCCGCGACGCGACCGGACTGCGATGCCGCCCGTCTTGCTTGTGCCGGTTTGTCCGGCGGCGGGTTGCAGACCCTGTGGCTGGCGGCGATGGATGACCGGGTGAAATGCGCGGTGATCAGCGGCAATTTCTTTGGTTTGAGAGATTCGCTGATCAGCATCACGCGCTGTTCCTGCAGCTACGTGCCGCATCTCTGCGAACTGGTGGACACGGGGGATCTCGGAGCGCTGATTACCCCACGTCCGCTGCTGATCGAGTCGGCCACCGGCGACGAACTGAGCGGTTGTCGCGGTTTACAGAACGTGACTGAGCAAGTGGAGATCACCCGCCGCGCCTATGCGATGCTCGGCAACGAGGAGCGTTTCTGCCATCACGTCTTCAGCGGCAGCCATCGTTGGGACGGAGAAAAAACCTATCCGTTTGTCCGGCGATGGCTCTAGCCCCTGACTGACGGCCTCGAATCATTTCCTAAACTACTTTGTGCATACCTCCATGAACGTGACTTTGCCCGAAAAACTTTCCGCTCACGGTGTAGATCTTGACCTGAATCCGGGCGGATTTGGCTTTCTTCATGAATCCCGGGCGGGGGGCGGCATGTCGGAAATGCGCGACCGGATGGCGGCGGACGGCTACGTTTACCTGCGCGAGTTCTGGCCGCGGACGGAGATCCAGGCGGTGCGCAACTCGATCACGGGGCAGCTGGCACGCCTGGGTTTTCTGGCGCCCGGCGCTCCGCCCGACGAGGCGCGCGGAATTCCAGGAAAAGAAGTGGGGCGGGCAATGGGAAATCCCTTGGATCAAGGCGACCCAAGGTTGCGCGCTCTGCTGTTCGGGCCGCGGATCATTGGATTCTTCGAGAAGTTCCTTGGTGGCCCGGTGCGGCACTTTGATATGATCTGGTTTCGCACGAAGGGAACCGGACTGGGCAGTCCAATCCATTGCGACCTGGTTTACATGGGGCGCGGCACGCACAACCTCTACACCGCGTGGGTGCCACTTGGCGATGTCCCGTTGGATCTGGGCGGGCTGATTGTTCTCGAAGGATCCCACCGGCAGACGGAACAGTTGCGGTCCTACCTTTCACGGGACGTCGACACCTATTGCACCAATCAGAACGACGCGGCCGAGTATGCTTCCGGCCGAAAATGGTGGGACGGCACGCTTTCCAAGAACGCCGTCGCGATCCAGCTAAGTCTCGGGGGCCGCTGGCTGACATCGCCAGAATTCCGGCTGGGCGACCTGATGATCTTCAACATGACGCTGGTGCACGGCAGCCTCGATAACCGAACGGACCGCATACGGCTCTCGACCGACACGCGCTACCAACTTGCCGCCGAACCGGCCGACGAGCGCTGGGTCGGGGAAAAACCGGCCGGCCACGCCACAGCGATGCGCCGCGGGCGGGTTTGCTGAACATTTCCATGAGCCACAACATCCCAAAAAACAAACTCCACGGCATCTGGCCGCCGCTTTTGCTTGAGACCCGCGCCGACGGCCGCATCGACCTCGACGCCATCACGGCAGGCGCGCGCCATTTTGCGGCGGCCGGCGTGCACGGCCTCTATACGGCAGACACAGCGACCGAGTTTTATACGATGGAGTTCGAGGAGTGGGACGAACTCGTGACGCATTTTCGCGCCGTGGCGCGCGACTTGGGTGTGACTGCCGGCGTGGGCTGCACTTGGACCAACCAGGCTGGCGTGCTCCGCCGGGTGGTGCGCGCGCGCGAACTCGGCTTCGCCAACATCCATCTCTCGCAGCCTTATTGGATAAAGCTCAACGAGCCGGCGCAGCGGACCTACTGGCACGCCGTCGGTGAGGTGGCGGGCGGACTTGACGTCATCGTCTATACCGGCAGCCAGGGGCAGTTCCCGCTAGATGGGCCGCTCCTGCGGCGGTTGCATGAATTGTGTCCGGCCATCGCAGGCACGAAGTCGTCCGGCTTCGACTCCGTGACCACGAACAGTCTCTTCATCCAATGCCCGGAGATGGCCCATTTCGTCCACGAAACCGTGCTGGCCCCCTGGCTGGCGCAAGGTGCTGCGGGCAGTTTTTCCAGTCTGGTGGCGTTGTGTCCGGTGCTCGCACTGCAGTGGTATGGTCTAATGATGCGCGAGGAGTGGGCACCCGCGTTCGAGATTCAGCGGCGCGTAAATCGCTTCTACGAGGACGGTCTCATTCCCATCCGGCGGGCCGGCTACATCGCGGACAAGGCCGTATTCGAGCTGGGCGGCGTGCCCGGCGCGACGCGCCGGCAGCGCGCGCCGACCGCCCCAATTCCGGAAGAACTCTATCGCGGGCTGGAAGCCGCGGCGCACCGGCACCTGCCGGAGTTCACTGCCGCCGCCAAGGCCCGGGGGCAATAGTCCCGCGGTCAGCGCGGGAGGGGAAGAATCAGTTCGCTCAGGAAGCCATCGACCATCATCTCGGCGTTGCCACGGAACTGTCCGGCGACATGCGGCGAGATGAGCAGATTGGGCGTGGTCCACAAGGGCGACTCAGCCGGAAGGGGTTCCTGATCGAAGACGTCGAGGGCCGCCCCAGCGATACCGCGGGCGTGAAGCGCGGCCGACAACGCGGCGTGGTCGACTAGATTGCTCCGGCCGAGATTGACGAGGACGGCATCGCGGTTCATGGCCGCGAGGACTGCACGGTCGATGAGATTCCGGACCTCAGGGACCGCTGGCAAAATTCCAAACAGCGCACCGGCCTGGCCGACGTGCCGGGTCAGGTCTTGGAGTGGGAGGAATTGCGCCACTGCGGAATCGGCCTTACACGGCGTCCGCCGGTAGACGGTGACGCGCATGCCGACGGCGGCAAGGAGTCCGATGACCGCGCGCGCCACCGTGCCATAGCCGATGACGTGCGCTTCGCTGCCGCGCACCAGCGCAGGTTGAAGTTGCCTGACCGCGTCGCGGGCCCAGATTTTTTGGGCTTGCCCCTCGATTATGGGCCGGAGACCACGCCGCAGCGCATAGAGCAAGGCAAGCCCGTGCTCGGCCACGGCCTGGGCGTTGATGGGCCCGGTCAACGTGAGCCGCAGTTCCGGCCGACTTTGCCGCAGTTCGAGGAAATCGGCAACACTGGCGGCCGTGATGTGTAGCCAGGCAAGGTTGCGGAACGGCCGGATCCGGGCCGCCGGCACACTCGCACTGCAAAGCACCGTGGCCCAGGCGAGATCTTCGTCGGTGACGTCGTGGGCCGGCCGGATCCGTAGTTTGTGTTCGGATGGGAGGCACGTGGTCAGGCGGGCAGAGGCGCCGGGCGTGAGGGTGGCGGCAAAGACAATGCGTTCAGACATCGGGGCAATCCAGGGTGAGCACGGTGTGAGCGTTGATCCAGTCCCAGTCCAACTCCACGCCGAGTCCGGGATCGGTGGGGCAGGTGAGGGTGCCATCAGCGGCGATGGTGATCGGGTTGCCGACGAGCCCAAAGCGGTGGTCCGACGGCGAGGTTTCCACGTATTCGCAATTCCGGGCTGCGCAGGCGACGTGAATGTGCGCGACTTCCATAAGCGGCGTGCCGACGGTATGGATCTCAAGATTCAAGCCGAAGAGTTCGGCCATCGCCATCGCCTTGCGCAGCCCGGTGATGCCTGCGGTGATGTAGGCATCGCCGCGCATGATATCGACGGCCTCCTCGCGTAGATAGGAATGCAAATCGCTGAGTCGCGCTGTTTCGGTCGCCAGGATCGGGATCTTCACCTTGCTGCGCAGTTCCCGCAGCAAACCGATCTGGGAATCGGGCACAGGCTCCTCGAACCAGTAATAGCCTAGGTCGGAAAGGACATGGCCGACCCGGATGGCCTCCGGCAGATTGTAGGCGCCCGCAACATCGAGCATAAGTCGGAACTCATCGCCCATGATTTTGCGCGCCAGCCGCAGTCGCGGGATATCGAGTTTCGGGCCGTTCCAGAACTGAAGTTTGATCGCGTTGAATCCCTCCGCCTGCGCGGCGGCACAGCTTGCGCGCATGCCATCCGGAGTTTCCAATTGCTGCCGGGGGATGGTCGCGTAGCTGGGCACCGTGCGGCGGTATTGTCCGAGCAGCGCCGCGATGGGTAGGCCGGCCGCCTTGCCGCGTAAGTCCCAGAGGGCGACATCGATGGTGCCGAGAGCGGCATCGGTCGTGCTGTAGAGGTGACGGTTGTCGCGCTTGAGCTTCTGCCAGATGAGTTCCGACTCGTGCACCGGATCGACGCCGAGCAGGCGGTGGCCGTAGACGTCGCGCAGTGTGTAGGCGAGCGCGCGGCCCTGGCCCTGGGCGCCGCGGCCCATCGAATAGCCGCGCAAGCCGTTGTCGGTGCCGAGTTCTAGCAGCGGGTATTCTCGTTTCAGAGAGAACTGGGGTTTCTCGCGGGCGTTGACATAATAAGCCGGCGGTTCCAGAGCGAGAACTCGGACCTTGAAAGAAGTGATTTGCACGCGAATATTTGCTTGTTACTATAACGTTTTAGCTATTTTGATTAATCCATGTCAACTGTATCTGGATTACCCGGCCCGACCCCTCAACCCCACGTTCCTCCGATGAGATCCTATGCGCTAATTTCTGTGTTCTGCGGCTTGTTCAGCTCCGTCCTGTTTACGGTGGCGATCGCGGGCGGCGAGACGCTCTACAACGGCATTCGCCTTCCCGAGGCCTGGCCGCCGGATTATGGTGAGCTGACCGATGAGCCCATGGCCGTTCCGTACCTTAAGAACCCGCCGGCGTTGATCCCCATCGACACGGGTCGGCAGCTTTTCGTGGACGATTTCCTTGTTGAATCAACGACCCTCAGCCGCTCCTTCCATCATGCCACGCCATACGAAGGCAATCCGGTGCTGAAGCCTGACCGTCCATGGGAGATGAGTCCGACCGGCGGCTCAGCCGCTCCTTTCAGTGACGGCGTCTGGTTCGACCCGAAGGACAACTACTTCAAGATGTGGTATGTCATTCCGCCCGATCCGGAGGTAGCCCGGATCGATGCGGCGAAAACCCCGATCGCCGGCGCACCTCCGCTGTACCGCACTGCCCTTGCGTTGTCACGGGACGGCATGCATTGGGAGAAACCTGAGTTCGATGTGGTTCCGGGTACTAACATTGTGCTGGAGGCGCCGCGGGACTCATCGATCGTTTGGCTCGATCATTTCACCACCAATCCGGAGAAGCGCTTTGTGCTGATGCGCAACCACCGCATGCCCAAGATCGCGGACTGGGACAAGCGAAAGTTCGCCTTCGGCTTCAGCCTGCACTGGTCGCCTGACGGCATCCATTGGTCCGACCTGGCGGGAACGACGGGCGGGCTGCCGCGGATAGGTGACCGTCACACGGCGTTCTATAATCCATTCCGCAAGGTCTGGGTCTTCAGCATGCGCAACACGACTCGCAATGATCCCGCTTTGGAGGGTGTCCGGGCGCGCCTTTATCATGAGCATCCCGAGCCGGCCAATGGCCTTGCCACATTCGAGAGGCATCCGTGGGTGAAGGCAGACCGGCTGGACGAGCGGCATCCGAAATTCCCGGACTTCGTTCCTCAGCTCTACAACCTGGATGCCGTCGCCTACGAAAGCGTGATGCTCGGTCTGTTCAGCATTCTCAAGGGACCCGAGAACGAGGACTCGAAGAAGCTCGGCATTCACAAGCGAAACGACGTCGTGCTGGGGTATAGCCGCGACGGTTATCATTGGGACCGGCCCGACCGCCGCGCCTTCATCGGCGTAAACGAGACCGATGGCGCGTGGAACTGGGGCAATGTGCAGTCGGCCGGCGGCGGCTGCCTGATCGTCGGCGACCGGCTTTATTTCTATGCCAGCGGCCGGCGCTGGAGCAGCACTGACAAACGCGGCGGCACCAGCACGGGACTCTTTTTCCTGCGTCGCGACGGATTCGCGTCCATGAACGCGGGCGACACAACGGGAACGCTGACCACCAGGCCCGTCACATTTGGTGGCGAACAACTCTTCATCAACATCGCCGCCCCGCAGGGTGAATTGCGCGTCGAGGCTCTCGACGAAAACGGGCGCGTGATCGCGCCGTTCAGCGCGGCGAATTGCGAACCCGTGAAGGCCGATAGCACGAAGCAGCAGGTCCGGTGGAAGGGAGCCGCGAGTCTCGCGTCGCTCACGGGCAGGACGGTCCGTTTCCGCTTTCATCTCACCAACGGGAGCCTGTACGCATTTTGGGTTAGTCCGGACGACTCCGGCGCGAGCCGGGGGTTCGTGGCCGCCGGCGGACCTGCGTATGCCAGGGATCGCGATCTTCCGCCCGTCCACCAGCCGTAGCCCCGCCCCGGGCTTGCTCCTGACTCCGCACCTTTGCTTTCTAAAACGATATAATAAAATCCCGACCTCGGGCCGCCCACCGTGCGGCCATCATGCATCATGGCATCTCCTCAATTGTTTCATGGCATATTCTCCGCGCAATGGCTGCCCGTCGACCGGGACGGACGGCTCGACCGGGCCAGCCTGGCGGCGCACCTGGCATTCGAGAAACGCCAGGGCATCGCCGGCGTGCTCGCCTTAGGCAGCACCGGGGAATTTCCCTTCTTCTCACCGGCGGAACGCGGCGCCGCCCTCGCGGTGGTCGCGGAATTGGCGGCGCCGTTGACGCTTTTTGCCAACATCACCGATATCCGGCCCAAGGTCGCAATCGAGCTGGGCCAGCGCGCTAAGCGCTTGGGTTATGCGGCGGTGGCGCTGATGCCGCCAGTTTTTTATCCTGTGTCGCAGGCCGACATGCTCGCTTATTTCCTACACGTGGCGGAGGCGGTCGACCTGCCGGTGATCCTCTATAATTTCCCCGAGCTCACCGGCAAACGCATCGACCTTGCGACCGTCGCAGCGTTTGCGGAGCGGGCGCCGATGGCTGGCATCAAACAGAGCGGGGGCGAGTTCGACTATCACCGGCCCTTGATCCAGCTCGGCCGGGAAAAGGGCTTCGCAGTGTTCTCCGGGTCGGACACACGGCTCCCAGAGGTCTTCGGCCTTGGCGCGAGCGGCTGCATTGGCGGGCTGGTAAACATCGCGCCGGATCTCATGGTCCATCTATACCGCGTTTGCTGCACGCAGCAGCCCGGCGACCCGAGCCCGGCTTTCGAGAGGCTGAAGGAGATCGGCGCTGCGGTCGACCGGCTGACGTTCCCGCTCAACGTCGCGGCCGGGATCGAGGCCCGCGGTTTTGCGACCGGCCAGCCCAAGGCCGTGGTTTCCCCGGCTTCCGCCGCCATCTATCGGGACATCGTGGCGGAGCTGCGGGAAAAATTCCGCTTATGGGGACTTGAACCCGCGACCAGTGCGGCCTGATTCTTCCGCAACCCTACCCCTCATGAATATCCGGCTGTTCTTGCTCGGCTCCATCTGGTCGTTGTGGGCTCTGGCGCCCCTGGGAGCGGAATCTTCCCCGCCGATCTCACCCGCGCTCGAAAACTTTGCCGCCGCCCGTAATGAAGGCCGGGTCCCGCTCGGCGTCGACTTGACGCAGGCGACGATTGTGACGGCGCCCGCCTTGTCGGGGCCGGCGGGCAAGGCGGTGCAGATGCTGGCCGAGGAGGTCGAGCGCCGGACGCTGGTGCGCTGGCCGGTGGTGAGCGTGCAGCCGGCGGTGGCGGGATCCGCCGTGGTGATCGGGACCTTTGCCGAGGTGCGCCGAATGCTCGGCGAGCGGGCGGCGGAAGTTTCTTTGCGCGAGAACGACGTGACGGCCGAGGGCTATCAGATTGCCACGCTGATCCCAGCGGACCACGCGGCTCCGCTGGTGGTGATTGCCGCAATTGACGCGCGCGGTGTGCTCTTCGGCGCGGGTCATCTGTTGCGCAACCTGCGGCTCGGACCGGCCCGAGCCGGACTGCCCGAGCCGTTGAATGTGGTCACGAATCCGCGTTACCCTCTGCGCGGCCACCAGCTGGGCTACCGGCCGAAAGCCAATTCATATTCCGGCTGGGATTTGCCGCAATGGGAGCGCTATATTCGTGAGCTGGCGATTTTCGGCTGCAATGCCATTGAACTGCTGCCGCCTCGAACAGATGATGCGCCGGACAGCCCTCATTTTCCGAGGCCCCAGTTGGACATGATGGCGGGCATGTCCCGGCTCGCGGCGGAATATGGCCTGGATGTCTGGATCTGGTATCCGGCTCTCGACGAAAATTACGGTGATCCTGCCGTGACTGCGGCGGCGCTGGCCGAGTGGGGTGCAGTGTTTCAGGCGTTGCCGCGTGTCGATGCCGTGTTGGTTCCGGGCGGCGATCCCGGCCACACTCCCGCGCGACTGTTGATGCCTTTCCTGGGAAAGCAGGCGGCCAACCTTCGCCGGTATCACCCCGCGGCGGCGCTGTGGCTTTCGCCGCAGGGTTTCAAGCAGGACGACCTGGAATATTTTTTCCACTACCTCGAACAGGAAAAGCCTGAGTGGCTGGCTGGAGCGGTCTTCGCGCCGTGGATCCACATGGAACTCGCGGAATTTCGCCGCCGCGTGCCCGCGGCCTATCCGATCCGCTTCTACCCGGACATCACTCACACCAAGGAGTGCCAGTATCCGGTGCCGGACTGGGATCTGCCTTTTGCATTGACTGAAGGGCGCGAACCGATTTGCCCGCGACCGACCGACATGGCGTTGATCGTGCGGCTGCTCCAGCCTTACACCATCGGCGCGGTCACATACTCCGAGGGCGTGAACGACGACGTGAACAAGGCGGTCTGGTCAGCGTTGAGTTGGAATCCTGATACGCCGGTTACGGAAATCCTACGCGATTACGCCCGCCTGCTTATCAGCGAGCCGCTCGCCGACGATTTTGCTCAAGGATTGCAGGAGCTGGAGCAAAACTGGCGCGGACCGCTAGCCGCGAATACAGGCGTCGAAAACACTCTGGCGCATTTCCAAGCCATCGAAAAACGAGCCACGCCCGCGGATCTGCACAACTGGCGGCTGCAAGCAGCGCTCTACCGGGCATACTTCGACGCCTATGTGCGCACCCGGCTGCTGAACGAGCGGAAACTAGAGGCGGAAGCGATCGCGGTATTGCAGACCGCCCCCGGTAGCGGCTCGGAAGTCGCGATGACCGCGGCGACAGCGATTTTCGAGCGTGCGGTGAGCCAGCCGGTTGGGTTGGAGCTGCGCACGCGCGTCTTCCAACTGGCCGAGGCGCTATTTCAGAGCATCAATTACAAGGCGAGCGTGCCCCTATATCGGGCGATCGGCCAGCGCCGGGGCGCGACGCTCGACACGGTTGACTACCCTTTGAACAACCGTCCGTGGCTGGAGGAACAATTCAGGCGGATTCGTGGCCTTCCGGTTGAGAGTGAGCGCCAGACGGAAATCGCGCGACTGGTTAACTGGACTGATCCGGGTCCGGGTGGCTTTTACGACGATCTCGGCAATCTCGCGACCCAGCCTCACCTGCAGGGCGGCATCGGACATGGGCAGGATCCGGCTTTTCTCCAGACGCCGCTAAACGCCCATGTTCCGGCGGATGGGCCGCCCATGCCGCTGCGCACTTCCTGGCTCGATTACATCTGGGGTCTGAACGACCTGCCGGTCAGCCTTCACTACATCGGTCTGGATTCCGCAGGCGAATATCAGGTGCGGGTGGTTTACCCTAAATATTCACCGGCCGCGGCGCAGGCGAAGATCCGGCTGCGCGCCAACGACAAGTTCGAGATCCATCCTTATATCACCCAGCCTTCACCCACGGCACCGCTCACCTTTGATATTCCGGCCGCCGCCACCAAGTCCGGCACCCTCACGCTGACTTGGAACCGGGAACTCGGCCTCGGCGGCAGTGGCAAAGGCTGCGAGATCAGCGAAGTATGGCTCATTCGGAAACGGTAGGGCGCGTGCCCTGCATCCTCCCTGAGCAGTCCCTTACCCCATGAAAATACATCACGCCTGGCTTGTGGTAGTGCTGCTAGTGCCGGTCGCGTTGCTCAACTATCTGGACCGGCAGATGCTGGCGACGATGAAGGCCTCGATGGTAGCCGACATCCCGAGCATCGCCAGCAAGGCTGACTGGGGCTTTGTTCTCGGCTGCTTCAAGTGGACCTATGCGGCCCTCAGCCCGTTCGGCGGGTATGTGGCGGACCGGTTCAGCCGGCGCTGGGTGATCACCCTGAGCCTGTTCACCTGGTCGATGGTCACTTGGTGGACGGGTCATGTCGGCTCCTTTCATGAACTCGTCGCGGCGCGGGCGCTGATGGGGCTGAGCGAGGCGTTCTACATTCCGGCCGCGCTGTCGCTGATTTCCGAGTATCATTTTGGCGACACGCGCTCGCGTGCGGTCGGCCTGCACCAGACGGGCATCTACCTGGGGCAGATTTTAGGCGGCTTCGCGGGCTACATGGCGGATTCGCCTGACCATGGCTGGCGCTGGGCGTTTTCCGCCTGCGGCATGATCGGGGTGATCTACGCGCTGCCGCTGCTGGCGATGTTGCGCGACCCGGTGCGACCGGCGCCGCCGGTCAAGGAACCGGGGCAGGGCGTGGTGCGCGGGCTGCTCGGCAACCGGAACTTCCTGCTTCTGGTCCTGTATTTCACGCTGCCGGCGATCGCGGGCTGGGTGGTGCGGGACTGGATGCCGGAGATTCTTCGCGAAAAATTCAATCTGGGTCAGGGCAAGGCCGGGGTCAGCGCGATCCTGTATGTCCAGATCGCCTCGATTATCGGCGTGATCGGCGGCGGCGTGCTGGCGGACCGCTGGATGCGGCGCACCTCGCACGGACGGATATTCACCAGCGCCATCGGCATGGTGCTTTTCCTGCCGGCGCTGTTCAGCGTGGGAAATGCGGGCACGTTGTCCGTGGCCATTGTCGGCCTGATTATTTTCGGTCTGGGCTGGGGCTTTTTTGACTGCAACAACATGCCTATCCTCTGCCAGATCGTGCGGCGGGAATGGCGGGCCACGGGTTACGGGGTCATGAATCTCGTCAGCATCAGCTGCGGCGGCTTCGGCGATTGGGCGTTCGGCGCGCTCCGCGACCAGCATGTGCCGCTCAACCTGATCTTCGGCGCCTTTGCCGGCGTCGCCCTTTTCTCGGTGTTTCTCGTGCTGCTGATCAAACCGCAGGCCGAGCCGAAGGGCGCAGCGGTTTGAACACGGAGGATGAACTACTATCTCGGCATCGACGTCGGCACTGGCAGCGCCCGTGCGGGTATTTTCGACGAAACGGGACGCATGGCGGCGTCCGCTGCGCAGCGGATAAAAATGTGGAAGCCCCTGCCGGACCACGTCGAGCAATCAAGTGACGACATCTGGCGGGCCTGCTGCCGGGCGACCCGCGCGGCGTTGCGGCTGGCGGGGCTGAAGGCCGGTGCGATCAAAGGCATCGGCTTCGATGCCACTTGCTCGCTCGTTGCCCTCGATGTGGCCGACCGGCCGGTGTCGGTCAGCAGCACCGGTCGCAGTGAACAGAACGTGATCGTTTGGATGGATCACCGCGCGCTGGCCCAGACGGAACGCATCAACCAGACGAGGCATCCCGTGCTGCGTTATATCGGCGGCGCCATCTCCCCCGAGATGCAGGTGCCGAAGCTGCTCTGGCTGAAGGAAAACCTGCCGATGACCTGGTGGCGGACGGCGCGGTTCATGGACCTGCCGGATTTTCTGACCTACCGCGCCACTTGGGATGACACGCGATCGCTCTGCACGACGGTCTGCAAATGGACTTACCTTGGGCATAAGGGGCCCGATGGCGCCGGATGGAGCGCCGATTTCTTCCGGAAGATCGGGCTGCAGGATTTAGCGGTGGATGGGTTTCAGCGCATCGGGAAAAAGATCCGGCCGATGGGTGAAGCCTTGGGACAGGGGCTCACCGTCCAGGCCGCCCGCGAGCTCGGTTTGGCCCTTGGCACGCCGGTAGGCGTGTCGATCATCGACGCCCATGCGGGCGGATTGGGCATGTTGGGCGCGACTCTCGATGGTTCGGCGGCCACAGCCGCCAATCTCAATCACCGACTGGCGCTGATCGGCGGCACCTCATCCTGCCACATGGCGGTGTCCATCAAGCCGCGTTTCATCCGCGGCATCTGGGGCCCGTATCATTCCGCGATGATCCCGGGTCTGTGGCTGACGGAAGGCGGGCAGTCCGCCACCGGCGCGCTCATTGACCACGTCATTTTCTCCCACGCGGCGGCCGCCCGCCTGCAGGGGGATGCGGCGCGCGCCGGGCTCACTATTTATGAGGCGCTCAACCACCGGCTTGAGGCTCTGACCAAGGTCGAAACGGTGGAGCATCCGGCGGAATTGACGCGCGAGCTGCATGTGCAGCCGGATTTTCACGGCAACCGCTCACCGCGGTCGGATCCCACGCTGAAGGGGACGATTTCCGGCCTCATGCTCTCGGCGGTCGCGTCTGATCTGGCTCGCCAATACCTCGCCGCCATCCAGGCGGTCGCGTATGGCACGCGCCACATCATCGAGGAAATGAACCGCAAGGGTTACCGCATCGAGACTCTGCTCATCTGCGGCGGCGGCGCGAAGAATCCGGTTTTCCTGCGCGAACATGCGGATATCACGGGTTGCCGCTTGGTTTTGCCACAGGAACCCGAAGCCGTGTTGCTCGGTTCCGCAGTGCTCGGGGCAGTCGCCGCCGGGGCCTTTCCTTCCGTGCTGGCCGCCATGTCCGTGATGAATGTGGCAGGACAGGTGATCGAACCGACCACGGGTCGCACGGCCCGCTACCACGATGCGAAATATCGCGTGTTCCACCGTTTGCATGCCGATTTCCTCGCCTATCGCAGGCTGATGGCCCGCGCCTGACCTATTTCTCTCATGTCCAAAGAATTATCTGCCAAACAAATCTATCTCGTAGCCAGCGGTGATCTCCGCCTGGCGGCTAACCAAACCTGCTGGCCGGCGCAGGCCGCGATGGAGAAGAAACTTTCCGCCGCCGTTGCGGCGCGCGGCTATCAGGTCGTGCGCGCACACCCTTACAAGCCGAAGATGAAGCACGGCTTCATTGCTTCGCAGAAGGAAGGCCTCGCGATCTTCGCGGGCCTCGATCCAGACGACCCGCTCATCGTCGCCGAGGCCGTGTGGCAATATTCCCACCACGTGCTCGCCGGTCTCATGGGCCACCGCGGCCCGATCCTGACCGTCGCCAACTGGAGCGGCCAGTGGCCTGGTCTCGTCGGCATGCTCAACTTGAACGGCTCGCTGACCAAGGCTGGCGTCAAATATTCGACGCTCTGGAGCGACAACTTTGACGACAAATACTTCCTGAGCCGGCTGGCCGACTGGCTGAAGACCGGCGTCTGCACGCATCGCACGCCGCACGTGCGGGCGTTTGCGAAAGCCCGCGTGCCGGCGAAGGCGAAGGGCGTGGCGAAGAAAATCGCAACCCACCTTCGCGTGAAGAAGTCCATCATGGGCATCTTCGACGAGGGTTGTATGGGCATGTATAACGCGATCATTCCCGACGACCTCCTCTACAACGTCGGCGTGTGCAAGGAGCGCCTCTCGCAGTCCGCGCTTTACTACGCCGCGACGCAGGTGCCGGGAAAGGAGGCGAAGGCGGTCTTCAACTGGTATCTAAAGAAGGGCTTCAAGTTCCGATTCGGCCGCGACGAGGCGAAGTCGCTTACACGCAACCAGGTGCTGTGGCAATGCAGAACCTATATCGCCGCCTGCCGCATCGCCGACGAGTTCGGCTGCGAGAGCATCGGCATCCAGTATCAGCAAGGACTCAAGGACCTGTTGCCCGCCTCCGATCTCGTCGAGGGCACGCTCAACTCCACCGACCGGCCGCCCGTCAGGAACGCCGCGGGCAAGGTCATCCGAGCAGGCGAGCCCATCGTGCATTTCAACGAGGTCGACGAATGCGCCGGCCTCGACGGCCTGTTCACCAACCGCGTGCACGCCGCCCTCGGCCAGCCGAAGGCCAACACGCTCCACGATCTGCGCTGGGGTGATTGGGACCGGTCGGGCTCAACCAAGGATTACGTCTGGGTCTTCCTCATTTCCGGCAGCGCGCCGGCCGATCATCACATTGGCGGGTGGGCGGGCTCGGACTCGCTGCGGCAGCCTCCGATGTATTTCCGTCTCGGCGGCGGTTCGCTGCGTGGCATCGCCAAGGCCGGCGAAATTATTTGGAGCAGGGTGTTTGTGCAGGGTGGTAAGTTGAAGATGGACATCGGCCGCGCCAAGGTCGTCGCCCTACCGCGCGAGGAGACGGAGCGGCGTTGGAAGGAGACCACCGTCCAGTGGCCCATCATGCACGCCGTCACCTACGGGGTGTCGCGTGACCAGATGATGTCCAAGCATCAGGCCAACCACATTCAGGTGGCCTACGCGAACTCCGCGGCAGCCGCCGATCTCGCCGCCTACACCAAGGCATCCCTCGCCGCGCAGCTCGACATCGAGGTTTCCTTTTGCGGCACTAAGGCGGACGGTGCGACATTTTAGGAAATCTCATGAAAGGCCACTGCCAAGCGATTTTCCTGACTGTTGCCACATTCACTTGCAACTCACTGATGGCCCAGCCGAGTGAGCCGGCAGTCGAGAATCGGTCACGACCCACTGGGCGCTTGCCTGCTGGCATGTTATGGATTCCTGGCGGCGAATATTCCATGGGCAGCACCGATCCGACTCGCGAGGTTTGCGGCGGGCCTGACACAATGGACGATGCCCGTCTGGTGCATCGTGTTTATGTCGACGGCTTCTGGATGGATGCCACCGAGGTCACCAACGAGCAGTTTACGCGATTTATCGCGGCGACCCGGGAGATCGCCGGTGACGGTTTTGATGTCGTGTTCGAAGCCTCGGGGGCGAAAGCCGCCCTGCGGCAAAGCTTCGACCTCGTGCGGCCCGGCGGGAAGATTGTACAGATTGGCACGCTGGGCACGGAGGATATTCCTTTGCCTGCGAACCAGCTGATGGTGCGCGAAATCAATTTCATCGGTTCCATGCGCTACGGGAACGTCTTCGCCGAAGCGATCCGCCTGGTCGAGGCTGGGCGGATCGATTTGCGCGGACTGATCAGCGGCGTCTTGCCTATTGCTGAGGTAGACCAAGCCATGCGCCTGGCTTCGGAGAAGAACACGGGGATGAATCCACGCGCCAACCATAGCGAGGCGCGGGCCACATGCCAAACTGCGCGGCTTATTTTGAAAATTGTCACTGGGCAGCTTCTCGGTTATCGAACCTTCACAAATCGAAGAAATTTTCACCTACGTCTGACTCAACACCCCAGTGACTTACCCGCCTCGTTCCACTTGTCCTTGGTCAACCCAGGAGTGCCCGCCGCCTCTTTCATCGACATGCACCCGAGAGAAGTGAAGTAGGGATGCGACCGCCTAAGCTATGTAGCCATCAAACTGGCCGTTTGCGCCGCTCCGCCTCAATCCCGCCGAAACTCCAAATTTGGGTATGCTAAATTCTAGACATAGGTGATGGGCCATGGTTTGGGTTGCCACTAGGTTGCCACAAATTCTGTTTTTGCCTTCACTTTGCTGCACGTTCGTGCATGCTCCTGCTTGTTCTAAAATATTGTCCATCAACTAAGTCCGCGTCTGATGAGCGACTTAGCTTCAAGGAGGCAAGGCGGTTCAATTCCGGGCGGGGGCACCAGATTCGCCAAGCGCGCAAATGGTTAGGCCCCCAAAGGATGCTCAATTAAATGAGCCTGTGAGCCGCCCTTCCCGAAGCTAGGTTGCCAGTTGACGTGGCAACCTAAGCATGAATCAAACAACATTCGAGGTCATCCGATTCACGAACCGTAACGAAACCACGTCATGGCGGGTCACCGGCTGGCTGCATGGTCTCCGGATTCGGAAGAACTTCCGGACGCGCGAAGAAGCTGCGGCGGAAAAATCCGCCTTGGAGATCAAATCCGCCCAAACCGACCATGGAATGCGAACAGGGGATGTCCCAGGCGTCGTTAAAAGCTCTGAGCAGATGGCGGCAAGGGATTGGTTTCAGGGATTGGTGGATGGGGCAAGAGTCATATGACTCGGGGAGGCGTGGAGTGGCGGAGCCCCTCCA
>Ga0163144_10002453_pt1 | contig 42766 bp, 35 predicted proteins | sample OliLak19BULKMAT1_FD_123175 | JGI IMG/M metagenome (GOLD analysis project Ga0163144, IMG submission 123175) | Freshwater microbial mat bacterial communities from Lake Vanda, McMurdo Dry Valleys, Antarctica - Oligotrophic Lake LV.19.BULKMAT1 | ecosystem: Environmental > Aquatic > Freshwater >...
AAAAAATTTATGAACTAAAATTCAAAAGCAATGTACCAGACTTCATACGTTACTCAAGTGGTGTTGCAGTAACACAGTTTTGCGGTATCAATCAACAGTGATTCTGATTTCGATTAATTTTTTATAATTTAAATAGTGGAATAACTTAGATAGTCTCTTGAATAAAGGTATTTTCTAGTAATCATAAATATAAAATACAATAAATCCAAACATATAGCAGATCGAGTTCTTTTTTAAAATTATGGCTTCACTGCGTATACCTTCACGCTTGAGGCATATTCGTTAATATCATACCTCTCGATAAGGGATCCAAGAGCTGAATGAACTGACTTTTCAGATTTGGAAAGCAGGGAGTCCTTTTCTGTTGAACAACAACTCGATGAGGTGGCAATCGAAGCTTCATTCGTTGCGGGTGAACAACTCATTGCGGGTGAACAACTCATTGCGGGAGAACAACAAAGTGAAGCACCTTCTATTTTTGAGTAAGCATTAAGATCTGAAAATGAATCGACGACTTGAACAGCCTTAAAACCTGCCTCACTTAAACCTTGAATAAAGGCATCTGCTGTTATCGCACCAGAAATGCAACCTACGTAGGCCATGACATCTTTTGCGATCTCTGCAGGAAGTTCCTTCTTAAGTGCAATGTCACTAACAGCTACACGACCACCAGGCTTTAAAACACGAAACATTTCTTTAAAAACAAGATTTTTATTAGGTGTTAAATTAATTACACAATTTGATATTATACAATCTGCATAGTTATCTGATAATGGAATCTTATCAATTTCGGATTGATAAAATTCTACATTCAGATAACCAGAATCACGTGCATTTTTATGAGCTCGCTCTACCATCTCTAATGTCATATCAATACCGATAGCTTTGCCTTCTGGACCAACCTGCTTTGATGCAAGAAAAACATCGAGTCCTCCGCCGGAGCCTAAATCTACAACAATTTCACCCGGTCTTAAGGATGCCATGGCAATTGGATTGCCACAGGAAAGTCCCATGTGGGAATTATCAGGAATAGAACTAAGATCATCAACAGAGTAACCAAAAGCTTGGGCAACTGCTCTTACGCTTTCATCAGATCCTGAGAGATTACTTTTAGCAACTTCACCGTATTTCTCGCGAACTTTGTTAATGATTACATTACTCATAAATTAAACTCATTATTATTTTTTATTATAATAACAAGAAAGGTAATAAAGCACTACTTGTGCTCCTATATAATATTATCAAGACTCTGTTGTTATGAAGCCTCTACTTTCATTGTTATTATTATTTTTTAATTTTGTTTCCACTCAAGTTAGGGCTGATGTGCAAGAATGTTTTAATGATTTTTGCTTATCTAAGTTTGCAACATTTAACGGAAGAGAATATCCACTAACTGGCAGTGGACTTTTTAGATATTGGGGTTTCAAGGTTTATGTAATGGGCCTTTATTCTCTGCCCATTGATGCCACCAGAAAAAATATCTTAAATCCAGTTCCTAAAAGACTCGTACTTCACTATTTAAGAGAATTTTCTATAGAAGATTTTCAAAAATCTCAGCGTTCAATATTAGATTGGAATCCAGAAATTAATCGCAAACTCCTAGAAGAAAAATTATTAGAAATGGATAAATTATATCTTGCTGTAAAAAAAGGTGATGAATATACTGTAACATTTACTCCTAAAATCGGAACGGAACTAGCACACAATGGGAGAAAACTAGGAAGTGTTACTGGAAACGATTTTCAAAAAGCCTATTTTGGACTTTGGTTATCAGATCATTCTATTAACAAATCTCTTAGAAACGAAATCTTAAAGCAGTAAAAAAATATTAAAACTTATAAATTATCTAAATTACAATCGTTAAGAAGTTTTAATTCGGATTTGCGCTGAGAAATACGCTCATTTAACAAGGATAGAAGACCTTCAATTTTAATCCTTTTTTCAGATATTAGAGAGTTTTGATCCGGAATTTCTGCATTATAAATTGTTGCAAGCTTTTCAAGAAATTTAAAATTCGACTTCGAGATCACATTTAAATTCTTCAGCAAAACAAGAATTTCTTTTGTTCTAACCTTTCTCTCGATTTCTCTTTTTAACCGATTCTTAATAAAAGTTTTTGCTTTTACAAAGGTAGTTAGTTTATATCCATTCTCTTTTAAGATAACTACACGAGAGATAACATTAACGGTCAAACAAGCATATTTACTTTGAGGGCCGAAAGAGTTCAATACTTGGGCAAAGGAGAAAGTAGAAAATAAAGTTACATGAATTAATAAGACAAATGAAAATTTAAAAATAAAATTCATATTCTGGTTATTACGTTGATTTAGAAATATAAAATTTATTGTAAATTATCAGATAATAGATTTTGATTCAAATATTAAAGACAAACTGTTGTTCCAGTTCCTTGAAAATTAACGGTTGCACCTGGAATATCTCCCCAATATGGTTCGACATTTCGAGCATAGCCGGTAAGACATTTTATACATTTCTCACCTTTCAATTCATCTTCAAATTCTTTTCCATCTTTTTTTATTGTAATAAAGACATCAGTACCTCCTGCACCATCAGGAGCAAAATATAAGACACCATCACCCTTTGCAGTTTCATCTGCCTTAGCTTCGATAGAAATGCATTTACTATGCCAACTTAACTCAGTAGAGTGTTCGAAAGATGTTACTAAATCTAAAAAAGAAATTTTGTGATTTTTATCGATTTATAGTGTTTGTCAAAAGTCTTTGCCGAATCACTAGATATGGCAATGGAGACTAGGTTAAATCTTGTTTCTTGTTAACCCTTCGGGTTAACTATGATTTTTGAAAATGAAAAACACTATTTATTATCCCTCCAGGGGATAGTAACTTTCAAAAGCCTTTGCTTTTCGGCAAAGACTTTTGAAAGTTACTATAATTAAAGATTTATGAATGAAACATTCTCTGATTTGGGCTTAAAACCTGAGATCGTCTCAGCACTAGCTAAGCTTTCAATTACTTCACCTACTGCTATTCAGATATCAGCAATTCCAGCACTTCTAAAAAGAAATAATACCTATCTTCAAGCCGAGACAGGTACAGGAAAGACTCTAGCCTACTTATTACCACTTTACTGCCGGATTGATCCTACTGTTGGCAATGCTCAAGTTATTGTCGTAGTCCCAACACATGAATTAGCGATACAGATCCAACGACAATGCCTCGAACTTTCACTGTTATCTCAACTACCAATTCGAATACTTTTATTAATTGGTGGCACCTCACGAGAGCGCCAACTCGAGAAGCTTAAAAAAAAACCTCATATTATAATTGGCTCACCTGGTCGCATTCGTGAACTTATAGAAGATCGCAAACTTAAATCTCACATTGTCCACTCTATCGTTATTGATGAAGCCGATCGCTTAATTACATCAGAAAACCTATCTAGTTTACAAACAATAATTAATTCAACTCCGAAAGATCGAAGCCTTATTTTGGTTTCAGCAACGGAAAGTTCCGAGTGTACTAAAGCAATTGCCACTATTTGTCCTGATATGAAAAGAATTAAAACTGGTAAAGCTTCAGTTAATTCTAGCATTGAGCACTTTTATCTTATCTGCCAAGAGCGAGAGAAGACTGAAATGATTCGAAAACTGATCCATGCGATGACTCCAACTCGGTCAATGATTTTTGTGCACAAAAACGATTCGGCAGAAATCCTAGCTCTTAAATTAGCTCACCATAAAATGAAAGTTATCGATATTCATTCAGCACAAGAGAAAGAAGATCGTAAAAAAGCCATGGATCAAATTAGAAGTGGTAAAGTCGACGTTTTAATTGCCTCAGATTTAGCAGCCCGAGGTCTTGATATAAAAGAAGTCACACACGTTTTTAATTTTGATGTTCCAAGCCTCAGCGATGCTTATTTGCACCGCGTAGGACGCACAGGTCGAGCTGGAGCTGCGGGTGTTGCCGTTACTCTCATTAGTGGACACCAGGAAAGATTAATCCCCCAATACAGTAAAGATTTAGGAATTATTATGACAGAGATCACTTTGCGAGAAGGGAATGTGTTTGCTGTAGAAAAAAAGTCAATTAAATAACTTCAGTCACCTCTTAACGCAACTTTCCTATAAAATTCACGATAATCTATATATGGAAAATATAAAGATTATGCCGCTTAATGAGAGGCCTAGGGAAAGGTTAATAGTGTTTGGAGTAGAAGTCTTAACTGATACGGAGCTTCTCTCGGTTATTATCGGTAGTGGCTCCAAAGGCCATGGTGTTCACAAACTTGCCCAAGATGTTTTAAAAATAATTGAACAACAAAATGATGGGATTTGTTATGCCGATCTTTCCAAGATTAAAGGCATTGGTCCAGCTAAGGCTTCGCTATTGGCTGCTTCTTTGGAATTCTCGCGCCGTCGCATCCGGCCTGAAGGAACAAAGATAAAAGAGCCCAAAGATATAATGCCGCTTGTGCAATATTTAGCTGATAGAAAACAGGAATACTTTACATGTACCTCACTTAACGGAGCGCATGAGGTTATTAGAACCAGGATTGTAACAGTTGGTTTGGTAAATTTCTGTCAGGTGCATCCAAGAGAGGTCTTAAGTGATCCGATTACTGATAGGGCTTGCTCGGTGGTGATTGCGCATAATCATCCTTCGGGAAATCTTGAGCCAAGCCCAGAAGATATTGCCTTAACTGATCGGTTAAAAAAGGCGGCAGAAATTTTGGGGATTAAGCTTTTAGATCATTTGATTTTTAGTAAACGTGGTTTTTTTAGTTTTAAAGAGGGTGGGATTTTGTAGAGGAAGTCTTTAGAAATTCAATTTTAAAAGTTTCTTTTCCTGCTTAAGATTTTATTGTTTTGGCTTTCTCGTAAAGATCTTTTTCGGGTAAGCCTGCAAAACTGAGTTTTATTGAATATTTTATAGTAACTTTTAAAAAAGTCTTTGCCGAAAAGAAAAGGCTTTAAAAAAGTTACTATCCCCCGGAGAGATAATTAATAGTGTTTTTTATTTTCAAAAATCATAGCTAACCCGAAGGGTTAAAAAGAAACAAGATTTAACTTAGTCTCCATTGCCATATCTTGTGATTCGGCAAAGACTTTTGAAAAACACTATAATATAAATTTTATAACAAGTGGTGCCGAGGGCCGGAATTGAACCGGCACGCAGCTTTCGCCGCCCAGGATTTTAAGTCCTGTGTGTCTACCAATTCCACCACCCCGGCAATTGAGATTTGGGATAAAACAAAGCAGACTTTCAGAGTGATATCCGTACTATAGTTGAGATAAAAGCTCAATAGGCACAAAGAGTTGGCATAAAAGATTGATAAAAGGTACCTAAGAAAGATTTAGATAGTCTAAGCTAATTCGATTATTTTCTGAGTCTCGCATCTCATCAGTAAAGTGGAAATATCTGATTTAGCTTTGCTGTATTTAAAACGATGAGTGCTCAAGAGAATGGATGTTGAACATAATATCAAAAGTCATTACTTAAGATTAAATTGCCTAGCGATCTTTCATGAAGTTGTCTGAAGCGCTCCGAAAGTGTATGAGAATTTAGAGGTTAATTGGTTTACTTACTTTTTAGAATCTTTTTTATTAATCTCATCTAATTGCCGATCCATCTCATCCATGGCTTCTTGCTGTCGACGCATGTTTTCTTGATAATTATTTTCTTTGGAAATCTCTGGATCTTTTTCATCGCCCATTATTAATGGAGTTAAAGTTTGATCCAAAGCTCCCGAGACATAATCTTGACCTAAGGCATTCGAACGCTCCATAATCACAGGATAAGGATTTAGATCTCGAGCTGAGCGTCTAAGGGCTTCAGTAGAAGCGTGATCAACACCCGGGCCATAGTAACACCCTGATCCTAATAAAATGATTGAGAACATGAAGAGATTTTTTTGATTTCTTATCATGATTACCGTTATTACGGTTAAAATTAACTAAGTGCCTTTAGGCATCTCGATTTTAATATGGCACTCTTTAAGCTGTTTATCGCTAACAGTTCCAGGAGCACCCATTAGTAGATCTTCAACGGTTTGCGACATCGGAAATGCAATCACATCCCGTATGGCACTTTCATTTGCAAGTAACATCACGATGCGATCGATTCCGGGTGCCATGCCACCATGGGGAGGTGCACCGAATTTAAAGGCTCTGATCATGCCGCCGAATTTGGCATCTACATCCTCTTTAGAGTATCCGGCGATTTCAAAAGCTCGGTACATAATTTCAGGTGAATGATTTCTAATGGCACCACTACTTAATTCATAACCGTTACAAACCACATCGTACTGATTGGCTGCAATTGTTAAGGGATCTTTTGTATTAAGAGCTTCGAGTCCACCTTGAGGCATGGAAAAGGGATTATGTGAGAATTCAATTTTATTTGTATCCTCATTTAATTCATACATTGGAAAGTCAGTAATGAAGCAGAATTTATATGTATCCTTTTCAATAAGATCGAATTCTCGGCCTAACTCAATGCGTAACTTTCCAAGTGCCGAGAGAGCTTTCTTCTTAGCTCCTGCCGCAAAGAAAATTACACATATTGTAGAATCAATAATATTGAATTCTTGCTTAAGGGCAGAAACTTCACTTTCTGAAACAACTTTTGCAAGGCCGCCTTTATGATTTCCCTTTTCAAAAATAAGATATCCAAGTCCAATTCCATTTTGAGTTTGGAAATTTTGAATCTTATCATCAAAGAATTTTCTAGAAGGTGCTTCCTTAAGATCGATTTTTAAGGAACGAACCGTGCCCTTCTCAGCTAAAACACCTTGAAAGACTTTAAATTCAGTATTTTTAAATACGGAAGTTACGTCTTTAATTTTTAATGGATTTCGTAAATCAGGCTTATCAATTCCGTATTCATTAAGTACGTCATCATACTTAAGTCGTGGGAATGGTTTATTGGTTACCTGCCAAGTCGAAAATTTAGAAAATGTTTTTGATAAAACTTCTTCAGCGACTTTAAATACGTCTTCTTGTTCAACGAAAGACATTTCTAAGTCTAACTGATAAAATTCTCCAGGAGATCTATCAGCTCGGGCATCTTCATCCCTAAAACATGGTGCAATCTGAAAATATCTATCAAAACCAGAAACCATCAAGAGTTGTTTAAACTGCTGTGGGGCTTGTGGTAAAGCAAAAAACTTTCCGGGATGAACACGTGAAGGCACGATATAATCGCGTGCGCCTTCGGGACTACTACTTGTTAGAATTGGGGTCTGGAATTCCTTAAATCCAAGGTCATACATAGTCTGTCTCATAAAGAAGACTACATCGGATCTTAAAAGGATGTTTTTGTGAACTCGCTCTTTGCGTAATTCCAAAAAGCGAAATTGCAGTCGTGTATTCTCAGGAGCGTTATCATCCTCCGCAATTTGAAAAGGCAAAACATCACAGCAGGAGTGAACACAGATCGAATCAGTATTAATTTCGATCATTCCAGTCGGAAGTTTGTTGTTACAAGCTTCCTTGTCACGCCCAACAACCTTTCCTTTTATAGTAATAACCGATTCTGTTCGAAGATTGTCTATATCAGCACGTGTATTATCTCTACAAATTATCTGAGTTAATCCGTAATTATCTCTAAGATCGACGAACAGAATCCCCCCGTGATCCCTTTTTTTATGAATCCAACCAGAAAGAATTACCTCTTTTCCGATATCACTTTCTCTAATCTCTCCACATGTGTGTGAACGATAAACGCTATTGAGTGTTGTCATAACATTTTTTATCTGGTGTGCCTCCGACACACCTAGCTAACCCCGTTCATATAAGTTGTAATCTTTGCTACATCGATGGCTTCTGCCATTTTCTTTAAGGTATCACTATCTTCACCTGCTAGCTTCAGCATAGATCCACCAGTAAGAAATACAGTTAATTCCGGATTTCCGCTATCTGTACTTAAGGAAGCAGTCATTCCCTTAATTCGAAAAACGTCTTGACCTTGCTGTTGTCCAAACATAGCAGCCATCTGACCTATTGCAGCCAAACCGCCACCTAAACCTTGAGCAGCTCCACCTGGCCCACCACCTAAAACAGAGATTGTTACTTTAGCATCCCCAGGACCTTTATATTTTCTCTCAACATTCATCATTCCAAGAGCATTATTTGTTTCAGCTTTTTCTCCAGTATATCCCTCAAGAGTATCAGGCAAAAGCGAGGTAAGGCCCAAGCTATATTTCTTTTCAATTTCTTTTCTAAGCCAGCCTAATTCAGTAAGTGCCTCTCCATACTTTTTATCTTGATCTAACTTTATAACACGATCGGCAATATCTTTTACTTCCTCAGCAATAGCGACATTAGAAACAAACATTAAAACAGAAATAACAAATAGAAAATTTCTCATAAAGACTCCACAAAAAGATAACAAAGTAAATTTGGTTTCACATGATAGATCATAATTTATAAGTCTTAAAGGACTTATAAGATGGTATTTACAATAAAAATGAGGTTACTTTTTGAACGGCTCTGGAAAAAAGCCGTAGGGACAGTGACGACATCCGGACTTACAACAATACCCTCGGGCTTCATGAAATACTCGGGTAAAAACAGCATACCCTGTTTTTGGATCAATATAGGAAGTAGCCTTTTTTTGACAAGCTTCTTCGTGCAGTTTAATGAGTTCTATGGATAGTGGTAGCTTCATTTTAAAACTTGCTTAATTGATTCTTTCATTAACGTGAGACATCCATTTGCAATACTATGAGCAGCATTTAAGGGAATGTCTCTTTGTTTTTTTTGCAGCATTTCAGAGTAATTTTTTTGATCTAAGATTTTCGAGAGTGCTATTTTAAGGCGTGATTCAAATTCACTTCCCTCTTCAACAACTATCGCTTTACCTTGTTTTTCTAAAACTTTTGCATTAAATTTTTGATGATCTGCTTGAGAACTTGGTAATGGCACAAAAATCACCGGACGATTAATGGCTGAAACTTCTGCAACGGAACCAGCCCCAGATCTAGAGATAATAATATCACTCCAATTATAAGCTAAAACCATATCATCAATAAATGAGATTACTTCGGCATTCAGCCCAGAAGCTTCATACGACTTTGAAACAATATCAATGTTTTCTGCTCGGGCTTGGTGCAAAATTGATAGATTTCTCTCTTTAAGAAACGGAGCAATTTGAGCCATGGCAATATCAAGTGCTTTAGCACCTTGTGATCCTCCCATAAGGAATAAATTATGGGGTATTGTCGTTGAATCTTTTGCTTTTACTTCCAAGATCTCTGGACGCACAGGATGTCCCGTAATCAACATTTTCTTTGATGGAAAAGCCTTAACATCGAACGCAGTTGAAATTTTAGTGGCGTATTTTGAAAGAACTTTATTAGCTAAGCCGGGCTTACTTTCGGCTTCATGAATCCAAGTTGGTAGACTTTTTAACCTGGCAGCAGTTACTGGATAAAATGAACTATATCCACCAACTCCTAAGACGAGATTTGGTTGGAAAGTCTTGAGCACTTTAAAAGTTTCAAAAATTACTTTTGGAAAATTAATTATAAATTGTACAAAACCAAGAAGACCACGACCACTTATGCCACTTACTGGAACTTTATGAAGTTTATAACCAGCACCTTCAATAAGTTTTACTTCAAGAGATTTACCAGTTCCAAAAAATTCAATTTCAATATTATTATTTGTAAGTTCTTTCAGAGCAGAAGCAATAAAGAGTGCCGGCAAAATATGCCCACCAGATCCGCTTGCAGCAATTAATATTTTGTATTTGGCAGATATCAAAGATGTCATGATTTAAATCTTGCGTCGTCCCGCGACTCGACAAACAGCTAATAATAATCCGATAGCAACCAATGAGGCAATAAGACTTGAACCTCCATAGCTAACCAATGGTAACACGAGGCCCTTAGTAGGAAGTAATCCAAGTGCAACACCCATATTCAAAATTGCTGGAATCACTATTAACAAAGTCAATCCTAGAGAAAGCCCAAAATAATAGGAATCATTTGAAAAGTTAACTGCTGTTCTTATTCCACGCCAAAGAATTACTAAAAAAAGGAGTAATAAAGTAGCACAACCTATGAAACCAAGCTCTTCGCCAATTACAGCAAAAATAAAATCATTATGTGCTGCAGGTAAAAAGAATAACTTCTGCTGACTTTCTCCAATTCCAACTCCGGAAAGTCCACCATTACCAATTGCAATTAAAGATTGAATTAATTGATATCCTTGTCCGGATGAGTCGCTAAATGGATCTAGAAAAGCAAGGATTCTTTTTAATCTATATGGAGAAATCAAAACCAAAACCGAAGCTAATCCACCTAAAAATACACTCCCAAGAGCAATAAATTTAAGACTAGATCCAGCTGCAAACATGACAATCATGACTAAAAGTGAAATGACTACAGCACTTCCAAAATCAGGTTGAAGCAAAAGAGGAAATCCTATGAGGCTAAGAATCACTAATGGCATCGCAATGCCGTACTTAAAAGTAGGCATTTGTTTTTCGTATCTACTAACGTAACCAGCAGTAAAAAAAATCATTAAAACTTTTACGATTTCAACAGGCTGAAATCGCAGAGGTCCGAATCCAATCCACCGTAGAGCACCACCACCTTTTAATCCAAAACCAGGTATAAATACCAAAAGTAATAAAAACAGAGAAATGGGAAATAAAATATGTGTGTACTGTTTGAGTTTATTTAGATTTAAATTGGCAGCACCAATCATAAAAACAATTCCTATTGCAGCAGCAAGTCCTTGTCTTTTTACAAAAAATAAAGCATCTCCAAATTTCTCTTCGGCAACGACTGCCGTAGTTGAATAAATCATCACTAAACCGAATGCGACGACAATTAATGTAGTAAAAAATAAGATTTGATCGGAAAGAAATGCTAGCCCCTTATTAGTCTGTCCCCTAGCGACTACTCGGGAGTTGCTCTGATAGGACGTTCCTAGCTGAATACCTTGCACCATAATTAATGAACTCTCTTTCTAAGGCTTCACCTCGATCTTCAAAATTTAAAAATTCATCGAAGCTTGCGCAGCCTGGACTAAATAAAACAATATCTCCAGAGGTAGCACGAGTCATAGCTGAGAGGAAGGCATCTTTCATCTTAGGTTCATAGACAGCAGGGATTAAATTTGATTTACAGTGACTAAAAAGTAACTTTCCATCCCCACCAAAACAGACAACTGGTTTTGCAGCACTGACTTTTCCCTTAAGAAGTTGAATCAAAGGATCCCAAGATCCTGCCTTAACCATACCACCAATTAAAAGATGAATATCTGAATTTGGATAGGCTTGGCGAGCGGAGGTTAGCGCAACACTACTGGCGGCGACTGTTGTAGATTTAGAATCGTTTATTAGAGAAATTCCTTCAAAAGTGCCTAATCTTTGAAAGCGATGCCTTAAACCAGTGAATTCAGAAATAGCATCGCGAGATCCTTGTTCTGTGGCTCCTAAAATTCTAGCAGCTAAAAGTGCCGCTGCAAGGTTGTACCTATTATGAATGCCATCAATCTTTAATTCCGAGCAATCATAAGTTTCTTTCTTGTTATTTAAATAAATTAAAACTAAATCCTTAGAATTTATCGGCGAATATTCTATTAGCGCAAAGTTTTTTGAAAAGTTTTTTAATTTTTCTTGATCTTGACCAAAGCCCAATATTTCCGAGTCAATAAGATTTAGAATTTGCGTATGGCGTGGATCATCAATATTAATAATTGCAAAATCGCTCTTTGTTTGGCGTTCAAAAATCTTAGCTTTTGTACGAAGATATCTTTCGATTGTTCCATGACGCTCTAAATGATTCTCGGAAATATTCAACCAAACTCCAACTTTTGGCTTTAAATGATAACAAGTTTCAATTTGATAACTTGAGGCTTCAACTACTAAAGGTGAATTTTTGTTATTTGAACTTTCATTAGATATTCCAACTAATGAAATCACTGGGATTCCAACATTTCCACAAAGTTTTGAGTCTATTGCTGAGTGTTGAAGCATTTCATGAATCAAACTTACAGTTGTAGATTTGCCATTGCTACCTGTCACAACAACTGTTGGTACAGATAAAAGATCAATTCCTAATTCAAGTTCATTGCAAATTGGGATTTTTGCTCGCTCAATGGCTGCTACAATCGAAGATTCTAAGGAGATTCCTGGGCTTAAAACACAAAGGGCCACTCCTTTTAAAAGAGAAGCAACATCTTCACCGTCTATTCCAAGATTTACAGAGATTTTTAACGATCGTAGATCCGTTATTTTATCAATCTGATTTCTTCTTGCAAATTCTTCCTCTTTGGCTTTATCAATGCAAATCAGATCTAGCCCTTGTGCAGAAAGTTTCTTGGCAGTTTCATAACCGCTAATACCAAGACCAACTACTAAGATCTTTTGACCTAATACTTTTATTTCTTGAATTTTTTTTACGAGATTCATGGTCTTACAACAAAAATATATCCCTTAATTGTATTGATTTTGCACATAAAAAAGGGATTTCGCAACAATCCTCTCTTACGTTAAACTGATTCCATGAAAAATGCTCTTACTATTATACTCACATCATTAATAGTAACTAGTAACTGCTTCTGCGAAGATGCGCCTATCAGCTCAAATCAAGGTTGGGACCCTACTATTTTTGATCGTAAAGAGGAGCAGGAAGAGGGTTCTCTTAGCCGAGTTCTGTGGTGGCTGCCGAATAGAGTCCTTGATTTAATAGATATTTTCCACGTTGATGTTGGTGCTGGACCTACACTGGGTGGCGTTATTCGAGTCACAAAATACGGCCAAGCCGGAATAAGAATCATCTCCCCACTTTCTTTAAGAGTTGGTCTTTTTGGTCGTAGGGTTCCCGTGCTGCTAGAATCTTCTAGTGAAATTGGAATTGGGCCAGCATTTAAGCAATCAAAGGATCGTAAAATTTGTAGTGGAGAGGTCGGGTTATCTCTTGATGCCTTTTTAGGTGTAAGTGCTGGAATTTGCTTTGATGAAGTTGCGGATTTTATCGTTGGCTTGGCTGGCTTTGATTTGAAAAATGATGACATTTCATAAAATTCTAAAAAATAATTAATAAAGTCGGAATTGTGACACCTTGATTAGGACGCTTTTAGTTCGTATATTACATATCTTATAATCCTATATTTATTTTACTCAGCATAACTTATGAATCCTTCTGCTGAATCTCCCTTAGAAGACAAAAATACTATTGATTACGTGGGTGAGTGGAGAGTTGAAAACACTTCAAAGGCAGCATTGAATAAAGTCTCATTTTCCAAGACTGGGAAACTCGAAATAGTGGATACTGTGGATTTTCGATCATTACTAGCAGGATTTCTGAAAAATGCTGCTGTTAAAGGGGACCAAATTGAGTTTCGTAGATCAAATGGAAAGATTGAGACTGGCGAGTTTGTTAAGATTGAAGATGGATTTAGTGGTCCTTCTCTATCTTTTAAACACCATCGTGCTGAACAAATACATCGGATTGAGCTAAGTAAAATCTTAGAACTAATAGATTTTAAACCAATTTCGGATCACCATCGCCGCACAAACAATGAATCACTCACGACTGATAATGATTTTTCCGATACTTCTAGAAACCCAGAAACTGGTTTGCAATCAATGAAAGCATCAATAGCCTATCGTGGACGATTACTGCGTGAATACCTATCGGAAAATGTTGGAGGGGAAGATCCTATTCGTCTGGCATTAAGGTTGGTAGGACAACAAAATATAAAAATAACTGGTTTTATCTCCTCATTTGATAACGAAACTGGCATCGGTAAAATTGTCGATAAGAAAGACAATAACAAGCAAATAGAATTTAAGTTTCATGGTGAAACTTTCACTGAACCTTGCCTTGAGGTCCTCTCTATTGTTTCTACTGATGAAAAACCAACTTCTAAACAAGTTAAAGATATCCCAGTTTCTGTAGAAACACCGAAAACAATGGTGTTAACGACTACCAAGCACTCTACTAATGATTTGGCACGGATTGATAAAATTGCTCAAGGAACATGGTGCCAAATTACTACTCTTGATGGCGATATACATGAAGGTGCCGTTACAATAAGCAAAGGTACTAATCCTCAAGTGACCATAATAGATTTTATTCAAGAAAAAAGGGCTTCTGTTTTCCGATGTGAAATAAAAACTCTGACAATCCTGCCTGATCCCAACATCGAGCTTGAAGATGCAGAGAATGAAACATAAGTACTAGATACTTTACTTAATGAGTCAGAAGTAGTTAAGCAAGATGAGCAAACTTTGAAAAGTGATACTGAAGATGAGGATTTGAAAGTTGAACCATCGGATCTAAACGATGATATAGATACTTCTGAACTTGAAGAAGATTAAGAAATAATAAGATTTAGTAACGATTTTATTTCTTAAAAGGCAACTGCATATTGTAGGAAAGCATATCAAAATAATCTCTCTCTCCAGGCGTTTTCTCTGATTTCTCTTTTAGTTTCTTACTTAGAACTTTAATAGCTTCATAAATCTGATCAGCTTCTTTTGATGAAGCTAAGCCATAAAAAAGCTCGCTTGAAGCATCAAGTACAGATAAGGACGGCTCGCGACCCTTAGGTTTTATTAGATCAACTACCTTGGCCTGAACAATAGGCTCATCTTCTTTTTTATCTTTTAACTTGCCCTTATTTTTCTTCTTATCTTTTTTATTGGGATTTTCCTTACTATATTTCTTACTTGCTGTACTAGAAGCCGTTACAAACTTATTAAAAACAGACCAACATGAACTACAGCTGTCGGGTTTATTTTCATAAACCCACCTTAACATTTCATTAAATTTATTTATTCTTCCATCTAGTGCCACTCTTTCCATAAACTTATTCAATGGAAGGGCTTTAATGGAAAGGATTTTATCTCTTTTAATCCTAATATTTTTCTCTTCAACTGCTACAGTTGAAGTTATGGTAGCTTTATAACTATCAAAGTCATCTCCTTTAGCTTTGTGCGAAGGAGCAATTTTAGTTTGTGCAAATGCTGTTGGGGGTAGAAAGAGGTATATCGCCACTAATAATAGTGAAATCAGAGCCGAAAAGTCTTTATATAGAAGAAAAGCCATAGTCTTAAGGAAACATTGTTATTACTTAATTATATTCGGCAACTTTACCGATTATCCTTAGAATCGTTTATTTTGATTGAGATACAATCGAATACTGTTTAAAAATTGCTATAGTATACTGATATTTATAGATTTATTGAATTAAGATTCTAAATATGAATTACAAAAATAATATTCTTGAAGCCATCGGTAACACACCACTTGTAAAGCTCAATAAAGTTGTTCCCAAAGATTGCGCGACTATTTTGGCAAAATGCGAGTTCATGAATCCAACTGGATCTATAAAAGATCGCATGGCTTTTCACATAATTACTGAAGCGGAAAATTCAGGAGCTTTAAAGCCAGGAGGCACAATTGTAGAAAATACCTCTGGTAATACAGGACTCGGCTTGGCCATGGTGGCAGCAGTAAAAGGATACAAATGTATTTTTACAATGCCCGATAAAATGAGTACTGAGAAAGTTAACATGCTCAAAGGTTTTGGTGCTGAAGTTGTTATCACGCCTACAAATGTTCCAGGCGATTCCCCCGATCATTACGTTGAAACTGCTAAAAGGATTGCCAAAGAAACTAAAGATGCTTTTTATGTAAATCAGTATCACAATAAATCAAATACTGATGCGCATGAATTGTTAACTGGTCCTGAGATTTGGCAGCAAACAGATGGGAAATTTGATGCCTATGTTGCAGGTACTGGAACTGGAGGAACAACTTCCGGTGTCGGAAGATTTCTAAAAAAGAAAAAGAGTTCCGCAAGAGTTGTGGGCGTAGATCCAATTGGTAGCATACATTTTGATTATTTCTATACAAAAAAACTTGTTCCGGCTCACGTTTATAAAGTTGAGGGTATCGGCGAAGATATCTTGTGCGATGCTTTAGATTTTTCAGTAATTGATGAGATGCGTCAAGTTAATGATGCTCAATGCTTCCATATGGCCCGTAAACTCATACGCGAAGAGGGTCTTTTTTGTGGTGGTTCAAGTGGCGGAAACGTTCATATCGCAATCGAGATTGCAAAAGAATTAGGAGTTGGCAAAACTGTTGTCGTGATCTTACCTGATTCAGGTACTAGATATATAAGCAAATATCTTTCTGATTCTTGGATGAAAAGCAACGGATTTTAATCGTTTAAGGAAAGTTAAATCTTAGCTAATCCTTGCTCAATATCTGCGATCAGATCTTTAGTATCTTCCGTTCCAGCAGAAAATCTTATCAAACCATCAGTAAGTCCGTGTTTCTCGCGCAATTCTTTTGGTATTTTTTGATGAGTCATACTGGCTGGATGCTCCACTAATGATTCAACAGCACCCAGACTTTCAGCCAAAGTTATAATATTAAAGGAGCTAATTAATTTCTTAGCTTCCTCAATTGATAATTTAAAAAACACGCTTAACATGCCGCTAAAGCCAGTCATCTGTTTTTTGGCAACTGCATGTTGCGGATGGCTCTTAAGCCCAGGATAAAGAACTTTTTCCACTCTCGAATGCTTTTCGAAGTATTCAGCTAGAGCAAAGGCATTTTGCTGAGCCCGCTCCATACGAAGTGGCAAGGTCTTAATTCCTCGACGCATTAAAAACATTGTGAAAGGATCTGGATGAAGTCCCATTGATTTTCGAGCAAAATCGGTCAGATCTCGAAATTCTTTATCATCCGTCATGATAGCTCCGCCAACAATATCTGAGTGTCCGCCAATGTATTTTGAGCAGCTATGTATTACAACATCGATTCCAAATTTTAATGGATTTTGAAAATACGGTGAAGCAAAAGTATTATCCACTACAGTTCTAACATTGTATTTTTTAGATAACGTACTTAGAGCTTTTAGATCGTAAACAGCTAAAAGTGGATTAGTTGGAGTTTCTATATAGAGCATCTTGGGAAGTTTTTTTAGTCCGTCTTCAAGTGCTGTTAAATCTAATAAATCAATCTGAGTAAAACTAATACCAAATTTCTCGAAAAATTGCTTAAAGAGTCTGTACGTTCCTCCATAAACATCAGTTGGCATTATTACAGAATCGCCGGATTTTAAAGTACTCATTACGGCAGTCATGGCAGCAACACCGGAAGAAACAACTGTGGCATGTTTTGCAAATTCTAAAGCAGCTAATGTTTCTTCGATTGTGTAGTAGTTAGGATTCATCGAACGCCCGTAATCGAACTTGAATTCCCCAGGGAATTCTTGGGCATAAACTGAGCACTGATAAATTGGTTCAACGATACCGCCAGTTAGTTGATTTGGTCTTTGACCAGCATGAATGGCTCTAGTTGAATATCCTACTGTTTCTAGATTTATTGTTTTAGACATATGGATGCGACAAAGTTAAAGGGGATAAGAGTATTAAAAATATAACACTCTTATCCCCAGTCGCAAGACTTGTCCCTTAACTTGTTCTGCGAAGTACCAACAGAAGGTCAACCAAGCAGAATTATATAGTAAGTCCAAAAAGAATCTTCCCAAAAAATCTTTTTTGGACTTACGTTCCCCCGGAGGGACAATAAATAGTTGTTCCAATTAAATATTTTACGTAAACCGAAGGTTTTCAATACAAAAGTATTTGGAATTTACTTATTGGGATAACTATAGCGGCAATCCAAGCTCTTCCAAAGCTTCCTTTCTTGAAAGTCTTATTTTGCCCATGCGGTCAACTTCGAGCACTTTCACTGGAACTTGGTCCCCTTCTTTAACAATATCTGTCACGTGTTCCACACGTCTATCAGATAACTGAGAAATATGTAGCAACCCAGATGTACCAGGCATAATTTCTACGAAAGCACCAAAGTCAGTAATTTTCTTTACAATACCTGTATAGATTTTTCCAACTTCTGCTTCTTCAGTAAGAGCCTTAACAACTTTTAGAACTTCTTTAGTCTTCTCTGGATCAGTAGAGAAAATACTTACCGTTCCATCATCCTTAACTTCGATTTTTACACCGAAAGATTCAGTAATAGATCGGATAGTCTTACCTTGTGGTCCAATAATGTCTCGGATTTTCTCTTGGCTGATCTTAAGAGTCGTTACTCGTGGAGCAAAAAGACTCATCTCTTCTCTATGAGTAGAAATTGCAGCGTTCATATTTTTAAGAACATGCAACCTTCCCTCACGAGCTTGATCCATAGCTTCAACTACGATCTCGCGGCGCAGTCCTTTGATCTTAATATCCATCTGAAGTGCGGTAATCCCCTTTTCAGTTCCACAGACCTTAAAGTCCATATCACCAAGATGATCCTCATCGCCTAAGATATCAGTCAAAATGGAATACTTACTGCCCTCTGAGATAAGTCCCATAGCCACGCCAGCTACCGGAGCCTTAATTGGAACGCCTGCATCCATCAAAGATAAACTTGCTCCACAAACTGAAGCCATCGAGCTTGATCCGTTACTTTCTGTAATTTCCGATACAATTCTTATTACATATGGAAACTCAGCTTGAGTAGGCAAGATTGCTTTAACAGCTCTCTCAGCTAATGCGCCGTGACCAACTTCTCGTCGACCAGTTCCGCGTAAGCCTTTGCATTCTCCAACTGAGAATGGAGGAAAGTTATAATGAAGCATGAATCTCTTTGATTCATCGCCCATGATATTATCGAAACGTTGAGCTTCATCAGCGGTACCCAATGTTGCTGTAACTATGGCTTGAGTTTCTCCTCGTGTGAACAATGAAGAACCATGAACTCTAGGAAGAATCGAGGTCTCAATTGTAATCGGTCTAACAGTTGTAAGATCTCTTCCATCGATACGAACTTTTTTATCTAAGATCATAGAACGCATTGATGTATAGTGATGATCTTCGAAAGCTTTACTACAAAGAGCTGCTTTATCTGCTGCCTTTACATCATCAGCCTTAATGAATTTTGCTTTCATTTCGTCTTTTACTGCGGAAAGAGCAACGCGTCTCTCTTCCTTAGCTGGAACGCACATGGCTTTTTTAAGCTTGGCATCGATAAAGCTCTGAACTTCAGTGATAAACTTCTCATCAACATCTTTCTTGGCAAACTCAATTTTCTTTTTGCCGCAGGCTTTTACAAGTTCAAGCTGCATTTCATTAATAATCTGAAGTTGCTCATGAGCAAAGAAAATAGCATCGACAACTTCTTTTTCAGAAGCTTGAGCAGCGCCACCTTCAACCATAACAATTGCATCTTTAGATCCAGCAACTACGAAATTAAGATCGGATCTCTCACGAGCATCTTTATTTGGATTTATAATTAATTTGCCACCAACACGTCCAACTCGAACTCCTGAGATTGGTCCTTCAAAAGGAATCTCGGAAACCATCAAGGCAGCTGAGGCACCACACATAGCTAATACGTCTGGAGTGTGATCTTGATCGGCTGACATAACAGTAACAATAACTTGTACTTCTTTGTTGAAGCCTTCTGGGAAAAGTGGTCGACATGGTCTATCGATTAATCTTGAAACAAGAGTTTCTTGCTCACTGAGTTTTCCTTCCCTTTTAAAATATCCACCAGGTATTTTTCCAGCAGCGTATGTCTTTTCAACATAATCTACAGTTAATGGAACGAAATCTCCTGGTTTTTCTACACCTAGACAAGCAGTGACTAAAAGGACTGTGTCACCGTAAGTTACAACTGCAGCACCAGCGGCCTGTTTAGCAACTTTTCCAGTTTCAATTCTGAGTTTAGAGCCATGAAATTCACGCTCAACAACAATATGCATACGATCTCCTATTTAGGATCTGAATCAGATCCTTTGATTAAATTAGTGCGCGACAAAACATCGAGCGATTAAAATCGGGAATAGTTTAAATATTGAATCAAAGACTTAAAAAGTTTTTACTTTCTTAGTCCTAAGGAGGCAATAGTCTTCTTGTAGCTCTCAATGTTATTAGTCTTGAGGTACTGAAGGAGTTTTTTACGACGGTTAATTAACTGCATCATCCCATGACGAGAGTGCAGATCCTTAACATGAGCAGCAAAGTGACTACCAAGTCCTTCGATTCTCTGTGTGAGAAGCGCGATTTGAACTTCTGGTGAACCAGTATCTGTATCATGTACGCGATACTTGGAAACAACTTGTGACTTTGAAGCAGTGTTTAAAGACTCCATATTTTACCTATTTCTATCCCAATTTTTTACTTCTTTTGCCTTTTGACTTTCAGCCCTTTGGGATTTTCGAACTAAATGGAAGGAACGAAGGAAAGTCTCTTTGTAATAAGTATCTTGTAAGTTGAAGATCCTTAAAAAGCCTTTTCTTCGTTTCTCCACCTTCTAAATTCTAAAGGGAAAGATACGTCATCAAGCTCATAGAAATTATCAGGAATAATCGATTAAGTCAATAAACCTAATAAGTTAATACTTTTGGCGGTCTAATGCCCAGAATTAACCACAGCTTTGGGCTGATAAGATTGAAGCAAATCTTTACACTCTTTAAGTCTTTGAATTGTGACTTCTTTGCCCAATACTGAGATTGATTCAAAAAGCGGAGGTGTAACTTTTTTGCCAGTCACGGCAATTCTTACAACTACAAATACTGGACCAATTTTTAGACCAATTTTTTCTGGGATGGCTCTAATGGCAGCATCGATATTTGCCACTGTAAAATCGGACAGTGAAGACAGTGCCTCTACTACTAAATCTATAATATTAGAGGCTTTTGATACATCAACATCCTTACCGATCATTGCATCCATATCTCGATTCAAATTCTCCACAAAGAGAAAATCTATTAAATCAGGAGCTTCCGTTAAAAACTTCATGCGCTCTTTAATGTGCGGCAAAATTGCGTTGAATTTTACTTCATCAAGTTTTAGATTTTTAACTTCGCAATATGGGCGAACTTTTTCGGCAAAAGCTTCGGGAGTTAAAGCTCGTATGTACATGCCATTCATCCAATTAAGCTTTTCATAACTAAAAACGGCACCGGCATTATTAATACCTTTTAGATCGAAACGCTTAATCATCTCTTCACGAGTAAAAATCTCTTGCTCTTCACCATCGCCTGGATTCCAACCCACTAATAAAAGTAAATTAAGAAGAGCTTCTGGAAGATATCCAGAGTCTTTAAATGATCGAACATGAGTTGCACCGTGGCGTTTAGAAAGTTTTTTTCCATCTTGGCCAAGTACACTTGGAAGATGGCAGAATATAGGCATCTCCCAGCCGAAAGCTTTGTACAAAAGCACATGAATTGGTGCAGTAGCTAACCATTCTTCTCCACGCATTACATGACTTATTTTCATGTCATGATCATCAACAACAACGGCTAAATGATAAGTTGGAAAGCCATCACTTTTTAAAAGTACGGTATCTCTTAATGAAATTCTTTCCCAAACAATTTTTCCTTTGACTGGATCTTCAAGGGTAAGACTTTCATTTTGAGGAATCATTAACCTAATGACATGTTTTGAATCGGAACTTACATTTCTATGCCGACAATATCCGCTATAACCCGGCATCTCCTTACGAGCCATCTGATCAGCACGCTCTTTGATCAACATTTCGGAACTACAGTCGCAACGATAAGCTACACCTTTTTTAATTAATTCTTCAGCAGCTTCTTTGTAATGGGGTAAACGTAAACTTTGAATGTACGGTCCGCATGCTCCACCAATTCCTTCATCTCCAACCCAGCCAGTATCGGATTTTTCTAATTCAGCCATCGATGGACCTTCATCGATATCAATTCCCAACCACTTTAAGTCTTCTAAAATTGCTTTAATTGCCCCAGGAACGAGTCTTTCACGATCCGTATCTTCGATTCGTAATAGAAATTTACCAGCAAAATGTTTGGCAATAAGCCAGGCATAGAAATTGGTTCTAACTCCACCAACGTGAATGAATCCAGTTGGACTAGGAGCAAATCTTGTTCTTACTTCTTTCATTTTCTAGTGTCTTTTTAATAAAAATTCTATTTTATGTTTATCAAGTTCAAAAATTCATTCTGATCAATAACTTTAACTCCAAGATCTTTTGCCTTATCAAGCTTAGATCCAGCATCAGCTCCAGCTAAGACATAGTCCGTTTTTTTACTGACTGAGGAAGTTACTTTTCCTCCTTGAGATTCAATCAAACCTTGCGCCTCACCGCGAGACATACTTGGCAAGGTACCAGTTAAAACAAAAATCTTAGCTAAAAGTTTATCTCCTTTGGCTTCGATTGTCTCAACTGGATTAATCCCAAAAGTTATCAACTCTTTTAGTGTATTGCGTTCAATCGGATCATTCAAGAACTGAAGAACACTTAGACTAGTTTCCTCCCCAATTTCAGGCATGTTTAAAAGAATCGGTTCACTTAATTTCATAAAAATATCGAGATTTCCAGTATTTTCAGCCAAAACTCGAGCTGTTCTTTCTCCAACATGACGGATTCCAAGGGCATAAATAAATTTTCCTAAGGGGATGTTTTTACTCTTTTCAATAGCTTCAATAAGATTTTTACTAGATAGCTCAGCAAAGCCTGGTAAATCTTTAAGATCTGATTCTTTCAATTTATAAATATCAGAAAGTTTTTTAACCAAACCATGAGCAAATAAAAGCTCAGAAACTTTTTCGCCAAGTCCTTCAATGTCAGCACCTTTACGAGAAGCAAAATGAATTATCCGAGCTTCCACCTTAGCTGGGCATTCATTGTTAATACATCGATAGACAGCTTCATCTTCAGGTTTTACAAGCTTTGAGTCACATCTTGGACAGATTACCGGAAAAATAAAATCCTTTTCCTGGCCAGTTCGTAAACTTTCAATCGCAGCAATCACTGCTGGGATAACATCTCCTTGGCGTCTAACAATTACGGTATCACCTATTTTTAGATTCTTTCTTTTGATCTCATCTTGATTATGTAAGGTAGCTCTTGCAACAACAACTCCCCCAACCCTTACAGGTTTTAAAATTGCAACTGGAGTTATTGCTCCGGTACGACCAACTTGAACTTGGATATCTAAAAGAATTGTATTTTCTTCGACAGGAGGAAACTTTGCAGCTGTTGCCCATCTTGGAGATCTTTCACGAAAACCTAAGATTTCTTGCTCATTTCTTGAATCAAGCTTTATTACTAAGCCATCAACTTCATAAGAAAGAGCATTTCTAACTTCTTGTGCATTATTATAAGCGGTAATTAGTTCGATTAAACCTTTTATTTTATTTAGTTTTGGAGAGGACTTAAATCCCCAGCTCTCGGCCAATTTAATCGATTCATAATGTGAATCTGGTAATGAAAGGCCTTCGACAACTCCAAATCCGTAAACAAAAAAACTTAAGGCTCGACCGGCAGTAATTTTCGAATCGAGTTGTCTTAAACTTCCGGAAGCAGCATTTCTAGGATTTGCAAAAATATCCTCACCTTTCTCTATGCGTTCTTCATTTAAACTTTCAAAAGCTTTTTTTAGAAATAAAACTTCACCACGCAATTCTACCACTTTAGGTGGTTGATCTTTGAGACGCAAAACAAGTGGGATTGATTTAATTGTTTTTAGATTCTCAGTTATATCTTCACCGATACTGCCATCGCCTCTTGTAAGGCCTCGGATAAACATTCCATCTTCATAACGAAGGCTTACTGCAACGCCGTCAAATTTATCTTCAACGCAGTAAACTACATTATTGAGATCGATCTCATGCTCTTTAAAAAGCTTCTCTATTCGACCATGAAAATCAGTTATCTCAGCTTGATCCATGGCATTACTAAGAGAAAGCATGGCGATTTCATGAGCTACAGATTTAAATTCTTTTAATGGCGCACCGCCTACCCTCTTGGTTGGCGAATCGGCTCTAATAAATTGAGGATACTGAGCTTCTAGACTTTCTAGTTCTCTAAATTTTCTATCATATTCAGCATCACTTATTATTGGAGCAGAAAGAACATAATACCTGTGGCTATGTTCATTGAGCTCATCAACTAGTTTTGATATTTTCTTTTCTTCTGACATTTTACTAGGAAATTAAGAAGTAGTTATTGCAGTATCGTTTCTAAAACAGAATCAAAACGATCTAAAACCGCACTCCAACTATATTTGTTTTTTACGTATGCATTACCCAAATTTGCTAGAGTCACTCTTAAATCTTTATTATTAATTAGCTTAGCTGAAACAAGAGAGAATTCTTGTGCGGATTCGTAATATAAGCCGCCATTACTCTCGATTACATGTGCTCTTGTAACTGCGCAGCCCGAATCTACCAACACAGGTGTATTCAAAAGCCAGGCTTCCATAATTACAATTGAAAATGATTCATTTTTAGAAGGCTGACAAAGAAATTGCGAATGCTTAATAATTCTATGTTTATCCAGTTCAGAGACAAATCCCTGATCTATAATATCATTACGCTTAAGAGCAGAAGGTCTATGTAAATCTGAAAATGATCCACCTCCTGAAATTACTAGTTTTATATCTTCAGGAATTTTTCCGTTATCTTTAGAATATATAAAATCATCGATTAACTTATGAGCATTCTTTCCGGTTTCTTTTCGACCAACGTAAAGAATATATCTTAAATTTTTTTCAAAATATGGCACTAACTTAGCAATATACTCATCACTAAAGGACTCAAACCCCATGCCAACTTCTCCACCAGGGATTTGTCCATAAAGTGATCTCGCAAAGTTCATCTCTGGAATAGCATTAAACATACAACCCTTTACGGTTTTAAACATTGCCGCAATCGATTCCAGATATGAGTAGTTTTCATCGTGAAGACATGGAATCAGGACTGATTTATCAGGACGAATTAATGATCCCCAAAATGTTGTGCCAAAAAGATATGGAGCAAAGAAAATTGCATCATAACGATCTGCGTTTTGTTTAATATTTGAATAAAGACCAGTTGAATTAACAGAGTGAGTCAACCAATCAAGCTGGGCATTAATCCCTGGATTTATACCTTCATGAATACTGATTTGATGAGGTATCCAAACTTCTAGATTTCGATCGTCAACCTTAAATCTTTTAACTACTAACTGATTGTCGATCTCTTCACCTTCAGGCAATGCATTTTCCCAACTACGATTATCTTTGGCACAGGTAGTTAAAATATCTACCTTATCTCCTCTTTTACAAAGCCTGATTGCAATTTCTCGACACAGAGTCTCAGCACCACCAGTTTCTTTACCGAATCTTGGAACAACAAAAGCAAATCGTCGTGGATTACTTGCTGAGCTATTTCTTCTTATATCAATCACAGTGCTCATGCATTCTCCAAAAAACCAAGCTCTTTAAATGCATCATGTAAGTATTTTTGATCGAAAATCTCAAAATTTGCCGCCAAAACTTCTTGACGACCGAACATTTCAATATCTTGCCAATGTCTATAGATGTTGGAGAAAAATGGAGCCTCTCTTAAAAATATATCTTTAAGATTTTCAGCAGTTACGTTTGATGCATAATTTTCCAAGGCATATCTACGAGCATTTTTTGAAATAGCTTCTCGTTCATCTAACTTCAAGAAATAAAACGATTCAATAGTCTTAGAAAGTTGTTGAGCTTCTTGATTGCCTGGCTCAATTTTAAAAACTACATCATTTGGAATATACTCGCCTTCTGCAAAATCAGTAACGACTGACGGTGTTCCAGCCATAAGACTGATTTGTAAATAAGGGCCTGGTGTTCCGTAGACACTAAAAAGAGTGTGTAAAGCAAGATCAGACTTAGCTACTAACTCACTCCATTTTTTCGGAGATTTTTCAACTAATATTTCGACATTCAGAACAGCAAATTCTGAACATAACTCTTTAGCCCTAGATATATCTTTATTAGAAACAAGCCATTTAAGTCGATAATCAATACTGACTTCTCTTAAGGCTAAGAGAACTTTGTGAGCACGATGTTCAACTCCAACGTCTCCAGCAAAAACTATTTCAAGCACATCTTTAGATTTATCGCGCATACTCAATTGGACATTATCTGAGGTAGGCATAGGCAGATATAACTTACTGAGTTGACCTTGATATTCATTCGAGCCAATAAAATCAGGAACTAATCTTTTTGCTTCTCCACAAAGTCTCTGTGAAGTAAAAAGTGATACTGGTGATAACGATACTTCTCTATAAGCAAAAGGACCACGATCGGGTTGTGGATATTTTTTTGGGAAAGTTAAGGAATTTTGATTAAAACCTTTCAAAATTTCAGGCCAGGCACTAAAGGTTAAAGGTGGTGGCATCTCTACTTTAATTAGCAAATCATGAAAAAGAGTAATCCCAGGAATTAATCCAAGATGCATTCTTACAAAATTTGCAGCCTTTGAATCTTCAAATTGATAGAAGACTATTGAATATGGATTTTTGCGGTGATGTTGATAAAAAGAGAGGTAATTCAAGGTTGGTGTTCCTTGATATTCTCCATCTGCATCAGTATAAAAATCAATTTCGAAAGAAGTTTTTAATTTATTACTTACAAGATCAGTAAAATATGCTGATGTAGATGAAGACCTTACTTTGCCATCAAAGTTAAGTGGTGAAAACCAAGCAACTCTCAATTTTGAGTTTAATATAGTCATATTAACTAAGATTAAGAGGTGAAATTAATCGTGAGATTACATGTTCCCAGCCATGGGTCATTAGACCAGAGCTTTCAATAAATTTATAACCTTGCAAACCTAGTCTTTTAGCTAGCTCTCGATCTTCGACAAGTTTATTTATTCCGTGTCCAACTGCATCTATGGTTGGTTCAACTACTAAACCATTGACTTCATGCTTTACAAATTCAAGAACACCGCCACTATCTTGGGCTGTAATAACTGGTTTTTTTGAGGCAAACGCTTCAAGTGTTACATAGCCGTAGTCTTCATCAAATGGAGCATAATAAACCGCTAAAGAATTTGCATACAGATTAATTAGTTCTTCATCGGAAACACGACCTAGAAATTCAACTCGATCCCAAAGATGATGTTTATCAATTTCATTCTTAAAATACTCCATCACTCCGCCTTCATCAGGAGTACCGACTACTTTTAATTTGATGAAATTATGAACAATTGGTAAGGCTTTTATGGCCATATCGACACGTTTAATTGTGCAGATTCGACCAACAGATAAAATATAATCACTAAAATTTCCAGATTGATACTTATTACCTAATGGTAGTGGTGGATACAAAACTTCGCCTGAGAGATCATTATATTTATTTAAACGATCAACTACATTTTTTGAAATTCCAGAAATATAAGAACATTCTGAAAGAACTTTTCGATCTGCATCAGTCAGCATTCTTCTAAGAGCCTCATCACGTGGATCGTCAGAAAAATCACTAAATCGAGTTCCATAAAGATCATAAGATTCACGATATTGATGGACTAGCCAAACAGATTTCTTAGGAAATTTTGCATAGTAGGAAGGAAATTTTGTGGCAATTACTAAATCTACATTTTTACCACCAAAGCTTGAAAGATCCACAGTTCGCCAAAGAGCCGACTGACCTAATGAGGCTTCTTTAGAATTAAACGAAAGGGGTAGCTCTACAGTATCTGCATCATGACCTCGAGCTTTTAATTCTTTCACTAAGGTATTTACTAAAGTTTCAGCTCCACCTTTTGTAAATGGAATTTTAACACCTAGAACTAATATATTTGCCACAGAAATTCCTATTATTACGATCTAAACGACTTCGGATACGATACAGTAATCTTGATATCCGTAGAGAAGCTCATTCAAACGACGAATATTTCTATTGAGTTTTTCTGTTGCTTCAGCCCAACGTGGAGTCATGAATTCTTTTACTTCTAATTCTTCAAGAGAAGATTCCTTTGAGTATGGAGAGAGTTTATGAACGTCAAGAACACGTAATCCTAGAAGATCTAATGTAAATCGCATCGTTTCAGGATGAAGTGGAAACACATGAGTTGGGTCTCTAAAATAGTTTCTGGCTAAAGCAACCATGGATTCAGTATTGATTGTTTCAAAAACAACCTTGCCACCCTTCTTAATTTTCCTTAGGCATAAAGAAACTAAGGTTTTAAGCTGGGCAGTAGTTAAATGTTCGATCACTTGAATGGCTACGACACCTCCCAATGATCCATCAGCTACTGACTCAAGATGTTTAATACCGTCTCCATATCGAACATCAACACCTTTTGCTTTAGAAGCTTCAACCATGGCTTTATCCATCTCTACACAATACGACGGTATGTCATTTTGCTTAAATAATAATTGAAGTTCTCCGCGACCACCTCCAATTTCAAGAACTGGGTCTTTTATATCTTTAAAAATTGGAACGTAAAAAGACATTCTCTCAGAGATCACCTCTTCACTACCACGATAACGATTTTCGAGTATTAAATATGAATAATCGATTGGTGCTTCAGTATCCTGAGAGCTAGACGCCGTTGTAGATGAGGCACCGATTGTTGCTCGTTGAGAAATTGAATTAATTATTCTTTCAAGACCTCTTGCAACTGAGTCAAGTGTATCAATCTTTACACTCAATCCTCTAAGGTCAGTATCTAAATGAGTGAGGCGCGAAAGTGCCTCATTAACAGCAACGGTTACTCGTCTTTCAGATGTAATAATCGAAGCATTTTGTTCGTCATTAATTCTTTCAATTCTCTCTATAGCTTTATTAACATCGTAATCAATTTTTCTGATTAATTCCCAAAAAATAAAGGCATCTCGATCATCAACATATTTTGCAACATCATTTAAATATCTAACAAGATTGGATTGAAATTCTTTCTCAGCTTGAAAGTACCCTTTAAAAAGCCCCTCCCAGAAAAAAGATAAGATCTTTCTTTTTATTTTTACAATAATTTTTCCAATAATTGGTCGATGCGATTTGATTGAATCAGGCCTAAGAGCTGAAAGTGCATAAGCGTGGTTTTGATTAATATATCTAAGCTCCTCAGAATGCAGAAGCTCTCCAGCCTTTCTCTCACCACGATTTACATCAGGCTTTTCTGGAATAAAAGGTAAACGGCTATCTTTGGCATCAGAAATTTTATTTATAACTGAGGCTCGTATCTCAGCCATCAATGCTCTGACATCAATTTGAGCATTGTGCTTATCTGAATCTTCCTCTGAGCTAGATTGATTTAGCTTTCGTACAGTCATTTCTTTCATTAATAAACATAAAATAAACAGTGAGTTGAGAGACTTATATACCCTATTTATAAAAGTAATACGACTGTGAAAGATTAAGGCACTAAATCGACTCTCTCTTTTATGTAATTTTTAGGGGCTCCCATTCGCAGCGAGGCTGGGGCGGAGATAAGTAGCAGTTGGCATTACAAAAAACATGAGAGCCAAAGGTCTGTTCGAGAAAATTATTATGAAGTTAGTTATATGTCTAAGTATCAATGACAACTGTTATTAATATTAAGTACTTAGAGCATGACTATTTCGGATTAATAACCTTTGCGCCTTTATTTCCTGTAATTCGAAATCCGATTGAAGTGTTTTTATCTTTACTGTGAACTTTTGAAACGGAAGAATCAGAAGCAGATTTCTCAGAAATATTCGCTCCAGCCACTTCGGGAATAAAAGTTGGGGCGTTGATTTTATCTAGTAGCAAATTTAAGTATTTCGTATCTTCTTTAGGTAAGCTTTTAGCTATTTCAATTTCAAAATTTTGATCTTCATTTTTATTCCACCATAAGCCTGCGCCAGTAAGAAAAGTTGGTGGTATTTCTGCAAGTTTGATACCAGCTTGACTTGCAACTTTGGGATACTCTTCTTCAGTTAGTCCAGTAATTTTCTGATTAATATCTTGAGGTGACAAACCTTGTTTAGTCAAAATATGAGATAAGACAGATGAGTAATAATTTCTATGGGCAACTTTTCTCTGCCAGAAAAAATAATCAAGAACGTGCTCATCAGAAGGCAATTCAGATAATTTAGATCTGAAAAATACTGGCAATTTATATTCTTCATAAAAGAAAACAGCGGCGGCACTAGCTAGATGCGTTAAAAGCTTAGCGCGACGTCTTAGACCAGTGCTTTCAATCTTATCGAATAATAATGAGATCTCATCTCCATGAATAAAAGAGTAACTGACTCGAATATCTAGGCACATTAATTTTTTAGCTGTGCCGATCAGAGCCTCAACAAGACGGCTGCTATAGGGATATTCTTCTTTTGCCAGATGTGTCCAACCTTCTCCAAATCTATGTGCATCCATTCGAACAACTAAACGAACATCGGGAAGGATGTAAGCATCATTTACATTTTCGAAACGATCCATCTGACGTTGATACTCACTGAGTTTTTTCACTTCGAACGGTTTGGTCATTTAGAGCCTAATTGAATTGATTAAAGCAAATTCCTTTGTCAAAGCAACATACTCTTTTACAGAAATAGTTTCGGCTCTCGCACCAATATCTAAGCCAGAAGAGTTTAAAGCCGAGACAACATCCTCTGATTTAAAAAAACCGGATTCTTTAATGCTATTAATAAGTTTCTTGCGCCTCTTAAAAAATGAAGCTTTGACAACTCTTTGGAACAACACTCTTTCAATATGAGATAAAAAATAAGGGTTATCTTTGCGCATCTTAAGCTCTACAACTTGAGATTCAACGCGAGTTGGGGGATGAAATAGATTTCCAGCAAAAATTGGGCCTTTTCTTACTTGAGCAGAAAGTTGGCAACCAACAGATAAAGTTCCATATTCTTTACCACCTGGCTCTGCAGCCATTCTTTGAACAAATTCTTTTTGTAAGAGAAAAATTGCCCGATCAATTACTTGAGCATACGATAAAACATGAAAAACAATGTCTGTAGAAAGTGAATACGGCAAATTGCCAAATACTACCAAATTATCTCCGACCTGAGAAAAATCAACTTGGCGAACATCTTGACTTATAATTTTTATCTCAGGATAAAGTCCCTTTAATCTAGTAGCAAACTTCTCTTCAATTTCTATTGCAGTAATATCCCCATAAGGCACTAATTCTTGAGTTAGAGCACCGAGTCCCGGACCAATCTCAACAATTTTATCACCTTTCTTTGCAGATCCAAATTTCACAATTTCATGAATTGCGCCTTGATCAAAAAGAAAGTTTTGGCCTCTTCCCTTTGTGGGTCGAAGATCCATACTTTCCAATTGATCTTTAATCTTCATTCTGTTTATTTATAATGTTTCTATGCGCCAACGAGCTAACGCACTCTCGGATAAACCTAATCTTTGGCCTTTAAGAAATCTTAAGTATCCTACATAGCCTATCATGGCACCATTATCCGTTGAATGCTTAGAATCTGGAAAATAAGTATTAATGCCTTTGAGAGAGGAGGCCACCTCTCTAAGTCTTTTATTTGCAGCAACTCCACCTGTTATACAAAAAGATCTAAGCCCGGTCTCTTTGAGTGCAATATTAACTTTGTACATTAAGGTCTCAACAATCGCTTCTTGAATGGCGTAACAAAGAGATTCTTTTTTTACTTGATCTGCATTTGTGCCAGATTCACGTTTAATTAGTAATGAAATTGCCGTTTTCAATCCAGAAAAACTAAAGCCCTCTTGGCCTCGCATGACTTTTGGCAAAATATAGGTTGAAGATCTTGCATTGTCTGCAAGTGCTGCAAGTTGCGGACCTCCTGGATAGGTCAAACCTAACAAATGTGCAGATTTATCAAAAGCTTCTCCAGCTGCATCATCAGATGTTTTAGAAATTAATCTATAATTTCCGACATCTTTAACTTCATGAAGCTCAGTATGTCCACCAGAGACTACTAAACAAAGATAAGGAAATTTGAGAGATTCGTTATCAAGCATTGGTGCTAATACATGTCCTTCAATATGATTAACACCCACAAGAGGTAGTCCCAGACTTTGAGACAACCCTTTTGCAAACTGTAATCCCATAAGTAAGCAGCCTTTCAGTCCCGGTCCTCGTGTGACTGAAATTAAGTCAATATCTTTAATACTAAATTTTGCAGTTTCTAATACTTTCTTAAGAACAATAGGTAAGTTTTTTAGATGTTCTCTTGAAGCAAGTTCGGGGACAACTCCACCATACAGTTCATGCACCTCTGTTTGTGACGAGATCTCTTCAGCTAAAATGATCGATTTGCCATTTTCGCATTTGAGTAAGGCAATGGCTGTTTCGTCACAACTAGTTTCAATTCCTAAAACAAACATGAGTTATTGTGAAACCGATACATTTTTTAAATATTTTGCCATCGCTGCTAAGTCTTGATTGTTTGCCAACCTATAAAATTTAATTGGACAAAATTTGGCATCAATTTCTCGTTTATCTGGAGTTACTCCAGTTCTTAGATATGCAACAATATCATCCTCGTTCCAGTTACCTATTCCAACCTCAGTATTAGAAGTTATAGATGGGGCAACCTTAGATTCACCATCAACATAAATCTCTTGTCCACCCTTGAGATATCCCTCACTACTCAGCATTGTCGCGGCTGAATTATGGCAGCGTCCGCATCGTGCAACATGATCCGTTAAATATTCTCCATATTTTTCAACTTCTAAATTAGAAACTTGTGGAACAAATCCAGGAACATCTTGAGCAGTTGATTCGAAAAGTCCCACTGTATTTCTTGTAAAAAATCCAACTGATCGTCTATCAACATGGTTTTCTACTGCAAGCAAAGACTTTAAATATGAAGATATTGAAAGTGCATCAGTATCAGATAACCATTCAAAGCCTCTATGAAAAGCCGGAGAGAATCCTTCTTCTTTTAACCAAGAAAGTCGAATTGCATTTACTAATGTATATGGATCTCTATCCTTCATTTCTTTTGAACCTGGAGTAAGATTCGGAGCTCTAGCTTCTCCATAAGTATCCAACTGAATACGACCACCGGATAGTTCTGATTCTGGAGTACCCTCCTTTCCATGGCAGAAACCACATGCCGCAAGGCTTTTTACAAAGTATTCACCTCTTTTGGTAAAAGAAGCATCTAATTTAGAAACTGGCACTGGATCTGGAGCTGTAGCACATGACAAAAAACTACAAACAAGGAAGATGAATAAAAAGTGTTTTTGCATATATCAAAGAGTATACTTCTCCGACAATTTGTTCAAGTGCACTATGCAGTTAGACCAGTTTCTTGCCTGGGCGAATTAAGAATTTGGTGCTACTAAAATGATATGAACTTTCAAATTGCTTCTGTATTAATTGTATTTCTCGCCATGTCCATTCTCTTTCTTACTGGTGCTGTTCGATATGATCTAACTGCTCTTTTAGGACTTCTATTTTTTGTATTTCTGGGATTCATACCCCCTCACGATGCTTTCTTAGGCTTCTCTTCTCCAACAATCATTGTCTTTATAAGTACTTTCTTTTTAAGCGAAGCCCTTTTTGATACCGGAGTTGTGGATCGACTCGGCAGGGCCATCTTTAAACTTTTCGGCAAAAGTGAACATCTTACAATACTAGCATTAATGATAATTACTGGATTGATATCTAGCTCAATGAGTAACGTATCAACAACTATCATAATGATGCCAATTGCTGCTTACTTAGTACGAGTTGGGGGATTTTCTCCATCGAAACTATTTATGCCAATAGCATTTGCTTCACTTCTCGGAGGCACTCTAACATTATTGGGTACTACTCCTAATATGATTGCCTCAGACGTTCTCAGAGCATCAAACCTACATCCCTTAACACTTTTCTCCTTTGCTCCTATGGGTCTTGCAATAATGGCCGTAGGAACTTTTTTTGTTATTGCTACATCAAAATGGTTATTACCAAAAAGAAAATCAATAGGAGCCCATCAAGAACAAGATATTGCTGATATCTATGGACTCAAAGAGAGATTATTCTCAATTACCATCCCAAAAGGTTCAGAATTAGCAGGCAAATCATTATCTTCACTTCAACTTGGTGCCACTTTAAATATTGCAGTTGTGGCAATTATGAGTGGAAATCAAAGAAAGAATATACCTAACGGCTCTGATATTTTACGCGTTGGTGATACATTAATTGTTCGCGGAAAAGATGATCATCTAAAAAGGCTTTTGGCATTAAAAAATGTACAACTTGAAAAGATTAATAGCGAAAAACTAAATAGGATTTTAGCAATTTGGGAACCGATCGAAATTACAATTTCCAATAGATCTCTCTGGATAGGAAAAAGAATTGATTCAATTAATTTAGATGAAGTTAGATTTGCACTAGTTGCCATCAAACAAAATGACAAAATAAATGCTTACGATATTAATAGGCATTATATTGAAGCTGGTGATGTGATCTGTGGATTTTTCAAAGGTTCCGAGGAGAAACTTTCTGAGATGGGTAGAGAATACTCAATAACTACCAAGAAAGTTGAAGTTGATGCTTTTAAAGATATATTATTTACAATTCCTTTTAATTCCGTTGAGAACATTTATAAATCTCGTGATAACGATGCTTCTTTCTTGTCAGTTTCTATTCTTCACCCATTTTTAGTGCTTAAAAATTCAGAAAAAATCTCTATTATTAATCAAAGTACTATTTTTGAATTAGGCGATGAGATCGTTGTCGCTTGTGAGCCACAACGATTCAATCTAGTCCCAGAACTAGGATCTCTAAATATAAATTCACATGCACCAGATATTTTTACAGATAATCAGGAAACGAATCTTATAGAAGTTGCCTTAACTCCAAGATCCGTTTTAATTGGACAAACAATTAACGAAGTCCATTTTCGTGAAAAGTATGGACTTCAAGTGCTGGCCCTTTGGAGACAAGGAAAACCAATTAGAACTGGACTCACTGATATAGTGCTTCGAATTGGAGATGCCCTATTACTTTTTGGACCACCATCACTTTTCTCAAATCTTATGCAAGATCACGATTTTGTAATTCTTTCTGATATCGAGAGAGTTCCATTACGAAAAGATCGGGCACTAAACTTACTTTCTGGATTACTTTTATTTACTTTAATGTCGTTGGCTCACGTAGCTCCAATTCATATTATTGCAATGACCACAGCTGTCTTTTTGGTCTTAACTAAGGCTGTCTCCTTAGGACAAGTTTATAAAAATATCGATTGGAAATTGGTTGTCTTGGTTGCCTCCCTACTCCCAATGGGAATAGCTTTAGATACTAGCGGAACTTCTCAGTTCATAACAAATGAACTAGTTTCATTGGTAGGTTCAAGAAATCCATACTTCCTTCTAGCATCTGTTGCTTTCCTTTCTAGTTTTCTAAGTCAGGTCTTAGATGCGGGCATAGCTGTAGTAATATTAGGTCCAATAGCAATTAAAGCTGCTTTACTAGCCTCAATTAGCCCATATCCATTAGTAATGGCTGTGGCACTTGGAGCTTCCATTGCCTTTTTGACTCCTTTTAGTCATAGAGCAAATTTAGTTGTGATGGGAACTGGTGGCTATAAAGTAAAAGATTACTTTATGTTAGGCGCACCGCTTTCGATCATATTGTTTGCGACGATTATTTATTTAGTGCCCAAGTTTTTCCCGTTTTAATAAATTAGGGACGGAGCCCAATTATTTAGGAAAAATAATTGGGCTCCGTCCCTAATTTATTCGAATCCATATTCTTGAGCTTTGGCTATTAGATTTGAACGAGAGATGCCTAGCTCTCTTGCCGCCTCACTCTTATTGCCGTCTGTTCGCTTAAGGGCATCTAATATTAGCTTCTTTTCTACAGCTAAAAGTGCTTCTTTTAATCCACCTACTAAAGATTCGGAATGTGAATTGGAGCTTCCTCCAATATTAGTAATTTCGTTAGAAGCCAAATTAAGATCAATAACCGAATCCTCTCCACTAAGAACTACTAAGCGTTCGATCTCATTTTGAAGCTGTCTAATATTACCTGGCCAGTTATAATCAAGTATTGCCTTAGAAATTTCGGCTGAAAGTTTTTTCTTATGAGTAGTATCAGCCTTATTTAAAAAATGTTGTGCCAAAGCAATTATATCTTCACGTCGATCTCTTAAAGGGGGTAAATGAATAGCAATGACACATATCCTATAATAAAGATCTTCTCTAAACTTTCCATCAGTAATAAGTTTTTTTATATCCCGATTTGTTGCGGCAACTATTCTCACATCTACTTTCTTTTCTTTTGTATCACCAACAGGAATAAATGTTCCTTCTTGCAATACTCGTAACAACTTGGCCTGAAGCTGCGGACTCATCTCTCCAATTTCATCTAAAAAAAATGTTCCAGTATCAGCAACTTCAAAGAGACCCCGCTTTGAAGCTTGCGCCCCTGTGTAAGCTCCCTTTACATGACCAAAAAGCTCAGATTCTAAAAGAGTTTCATTGAAAGTTGAGCAGTTCTGAACAACGAAAGGTTTGTCTTTGCGATTACTATTAAAATGTACAGCCCGAGCCACTAATTCTTTTCCTGTTCCCGATTCACCAGTAATCAGCACAGGAAGTTTCGAAGAGGCAACTTTTGAAATCAATCCATACACTTCTTGTATGGCCGGGCTTTTTCCAACCATATTTGCAAAGGTACTCGGTTTTTCAAGCTGCGTTCTTAGGTTTTCATTATACTGAACTGATTGTTGTAGCTCTTTATAAAGAGATCTCAATCTCAAAATTGCATTAAGGCGAGCAATAAGTTCAACCTTATCAAATGGTTTCGTAATATAATCATCTGCTCCTTCATTGAGGCCAGAGACAATATCATCGAGGGAACTTCGAGCGGTTAAAAGAACTAAGGGAATATATCGAAGAACGGGATCACTTTTGGCCCGCCTTGTTACTTCGTATCCATCAATGCCTGGCATCATGACATCAACTAATGCGACATCAGGCAATTCATTTTGTAGCTTTGCAAAAGCATCATTACCATTTGAGGCAGTAATGACTTCAAAACCCTCTTCTTTAAGTACTGCTTCAAGTGCAAAAAGCCCGTCTGGATCATCATCAACGGCAAGGATTTTAATTTTTTCTTCCCCTGCCATCGTTAATTATCCTTTCATCATTTCTAAGAAATCGAGATTGGTCTTAGCATCCTTCATTTTACTAATAAGCCATTCCATGGCTTCGATAGGATTTAAAGGATTAAGAACTTTTCTCAGTAACCAAATCTTTTGCAAGGTTCTATCATCAAATAGAAGATCCTCTTTTCGAGTACCTGACTTATTAAGATCTATCGCTGGATAAACTCTCTTATCAGAAAGTTTTCTATCAAGCACAAGCTCCATATTACCAGTCCCTTTGAATTCTTCAAAGATAACTTCATCCATTCTGGATCCAGTATCAATCAAAGCTGTACCGATGATTGTTAAACTTCCACCTTCCTCAATATTTCTAGCAGCACCGAAGAATCTCTTAGGTTTATGAAGAGCATTGGAATCCACACCGCCTGATAGAATCTTACCACTTGCTGGAACAACTGTGTTGTATGCACGAGCCAAACGAGTGATCGAATCTAAAAGAATAACTACATCTTTTTTATGCTCAACTTGTCTCTTGGCTTTTTCAATTACCATTTCAGCAACTTGAACGTGACGTTGTGCAGGCTCATCAAAAGTAGAGCTAATAACTTCGCCCTTAACTGAGCGGGCCATATCAGTAACTTCTTCAGGACGCTCATCGATCAGAAGAACCATCAGCACAACTTCTGGATGATTCTCAGTAATGGCATTGGCAATTTTTTGCATTAAAACTGTTTTACCTGTTCTAGGTGGAGCAACGATTAAAGCTCTTTGACCTTTTCCAATTGGAGAGAAAAGATCTATAACTCGGCAGGAAATATCCCCACCGGTTACTTCCATCTTTAATTTTTCTTGCGGATAAAGAGGAGTTAAATCATCAAAGTTAACCTTAGTTTTTAAAACACTAGGATCTTCATGGTTAACAGTATTGACTTTTAGAAGAGCAAAGTATCTCTCGCCTTCTTTTGGTGGACGAATCTGACCTTCAACAATATCACCAGTCCTAAGTCCGAATCTTCTTATCTGTGCTGGTGAAACATAGATATCATCAGATCCAGGAAGGTAGTTGTAATCGGGTGCCCGTAAAAATCCGAAACCATCGGGAAGACATTCTAAAACGCCTTCTCCGTAAATTGTTCCATTAGAATCAGATTGTGAGGTCAAAATTGCAAAGATTAGTTCCTGTCTCTTGAGAGCAGCAGAACCTTCAATATTAAACTCCATTGCAAGCTTTGCAAGTTCAGCTGGCTTAAGCTTTTTTAGGTCATTTAGATGCATAGTACATTTTCCATTTTTTTAATTAATTAACTCTGCTATTGAGCTCCCGAACGGAAGAGCAGTGTGAATAAAAACAAAATTTCGATTAAAATTTTTCCTTTTCTATTGGAATAAACTGTAAAGTTGCAGCACTCAAAGTGATCCAAATCTATTTTTATATTCTTAGCTTCCTCAGCTTCGCTTAATTAGGGTGATATTATTTTCCTTAATTTAGCTTCCTCAATTTAAGGAAGTATACTGGGGGATTTGGTACAAGGGCTGTTCAAAAGACACAAGAACATTAGCCCTTAAATCATGTATCGTCAACCCCAGAATAAAACTTTATGAGGCTCTTTCAGCTATCGTTCTAGCATTAACTTTCCTTAAATAAATAGGCTCTAATTGAGCAATTTTATTAAAATCAAAGGTTTCTAATGAACCTTGTTCCGCAAGGCAAATAAGACTTTCGGTAACTTTAGAAGGTAATGCTATTTGAATGCCAGTAATTTCTTCTTCTGCAAATCCGACGTATTTTAATTGATCTAAAGAACAATCCTTAATCTGACCCTGAACCCATGATTCTATTCTTAGAATTGGGACAATTTCGGTAACGGATTTTGGTACAAATCTATTTTCAACTATATGAAAAATAGAAACGAACAACTCCTCTCTCTGAGCATTGGAAATAGAAATAATATATTTAGCTTCATTTTTAAATTCGGCAGCGAAGCCCATTAGAGAAGGTATTTGATAAATAGGAATTGATAATCCATACGCTATACCTTTTAAATAACTAAGTCCGACTCTTAATCCGGTAAAAGATCCAGGACCAGATCCAATAACAAGAGCTGAGATATCAGACCATTTCTTTGAAGAGCTAGAAAGAATGTCCTGGATAATACAGGGTAGATCTTCAGTAAAACCAGTTTCTTCAGATCGACTAGGGTTAGATACACTGACAAATCCAACTTTACTCGAGCCAATACTTACAAATGTTTGAGGACCACTAGTATCGATTGCTAAATAAAAACTCATTGGATGTTAACGAAAGAGATCATTACTGATCGCAAAAAGCATTAGACCAACAAGAAGTACAAAACCAACTTGATTTGCAACTTCTCTAACCCTTAGACTAATCGGGGAACCTTTTACTGCCTCGATTATGAAAAATAAAATATGACCACCATCTAAAACTGGAATTGGAATTAAATTAAGAACAGCTAAGCTGATACTTAGAAAAATCATAAAACCAAAGAGGGCATCCAGTCCTTTCTTGGCACTTCTGCCTGCTTCTTCAAAAATTCTGACAGGACCAGCTATATTATCAGCGGAAATATGTCCTAAAATTAGCCCTTTTATACCAATTACGGTTTGTTTAGTTAACGACCAGACATAAAAAGTTCCAGTGGTTGCTGCTTCGGCAAAAGAAACCTGAATTTTAGTAAACTTTGGAGCAATACCAATACGGTAAAAATCACCAGTTTCTCTTTCCTTTTCATTAACAAGACCAGAACGATCTTCTTCGGCAACTACTTCTATATTTAATGTTTCTAGAGTGGCACTTTCGGACTCTTGTCGATCAATTAATATGGCCATTTTCTGACCACCTGATTTACGAACTGTATCAGAAAGTTCACTCCAGGTTAAAATCTCTTTACCATTTATGGACTTTACAAGATCTCCAGCTTTCAAACCTGCTTTCTCTGCAGGATGATTTGGAACTACATCTCCAATGAAGGGCTTATCGACAGGTTCAGCGGCACCATAGATATAGACAGTTATAATTGCTAGTAAAATTGCAAAAATAAAATTAAAACCAGGCCCAGCAAAAACGATCATGAATTTTGCCCAGAAACCTTTTAACAAAAACCACTTATTTCGATCTTTGATAATGGCTCTCTGCTGTTCAGTAAATTCATTCGGATCTAACTTTTCAATACCAGGCTTACTTTCAGATTCTTCTGGACTATAGGATGGATCTAGTGCTCTTGGATCATCTCCGGCCATTCTCACAAAACCGCCTAAGGGAAAAATTCTTAAGGAATAAGTTGTCTCACCAACTTGTTTTTTCCAAAGGATTGGACCAAATCCTATAGAGAATGCTAAGACTCCAACATTGTTCCATTTAGCTAAAAGAAAATGGCCAAGTTCATGAACAAAAATCAGTATACATAAAACAAAAACTGCCACCAAATACATCATACGTTTTCTTCGTAAATATTGTTTTTAACTCTCTTATCTAATTCAATCAAATCAGCAAGATTGATAACTTTTTCAGATGCGAATTTCTCTATACTTTGATCAACGACTGACTCGATACAATCGAAGTCTAGCTTTCTATCTAAAAATAGCGCAACTGCTGCTTCATTAGCGGAGTTCATCACAGCCGATGCCGATCCCCCCTGACGAAGAACGGATTTTGCCATTTTAACTGCCGGAAATCTGTTCTGATCCAAGTTTACAAAATCAATTCTACCCAGAGCACCTAAGTCTAATGATTTCACTGCACCAACAACCCTACCTCTGGGATAATTAAGCGCGTAACTAATTGGGCCTTTCATATCAGGATTTGAAAGTTGGGCAATCTGAGATCCATCTTCAAACTCTACTGAAGAGTGTATAATACTTTGTGGGTGAACCACTACCTCAATTTTTTCAGAATCTACATTAAAAAGCCAATGTGCCTCAATTAATTCGAGCGCCTTATTCATCATTGTAGCTGAATCAACAGAAATTTTTCGTCCCATGTTCCAACGAGGGTGTTTTATAGCCTCTTCGGGGGTGATGCCTTTAAGATCGGCTCTAGATCTAGTAAAAAATGGACCCCCGGAAGCAGTCAAGATCAATTTTTTTATTTGATTTGGATTCTCTCCCTGTAATGCTTGAAAAATGGCGGAGTGCTCACTATCAACTGGTAATATTACTGAATTACTTTTTTCAATCTCTTTCTTCAAAAGCTCCCCACCGCTAACAAGACTCTCCTTATTTGCTAAAGCAATTACTTTGCCCGCAGTGGCCGCTGCAAAAACTGATTCAATTCCTGCCATACCAACTATTGTAGCTAAAACAATATCAACGTCTGGATGGGCACAAAGTTTACAAATTTCGCTAACGCCAGAAACTATCGATCCATTTTCAATTTTGAGATCTTTAGATTTATAAATATCAGAAAGTCCTGCAAACTTAGGGGAATATTTTTGAATTTGATTATTCAGTTCTACTGAATTTGTTCCTGCAATTAACCCGAAGGGACTAAAGAGATCTCTATTTTTTTCTATTATCTCCAAGGCCGAAATTCCAATTGAACCAGTCGAACCTAAAATTAAAACATTTCTTGGCCGATGTTTCGGAACTTTATTCAGTCTGGAATCTTCAGTATTAAAAGGCACTAACATAAAATAAACTAAAAGGCTGCTAGCCAAAAATATAGTATTGGTGCTGACATCAAGAGACCATCAACTCTATCTAGTAATCCACCATGTCCAGGAAGGATACTTCCAGTATCTTTAACCCCATATAGGCGTTTTAGATATGACTTAGAAAGGTCTCCAAGTTGCGCCACAATTACAGTAAATGCACTCAAGAGAGAAATATCAAGATAAGTATATCTCTCTGGAAGATATAATAGATAAGAAAAAACAATACCGACAGTGGTAGCAACAAAAATTGCACCAACCGAACCAGAAATTGTTTTATTTGGAGAAATCTCAGGAGCAAGCTTAGGTCCCTTTACTTTTGTTCCTATAAAGTAAGCAGCTATGTCATTTGCAAAAACTACTAACATTAGCCAAAGAAGTAGCCATTGAAAATTTGGCAACATAACAAAACTCATAAGTATGGCACCACAAAATCCAACATGGAATATTCCTAAAGGAGCTTCTCTATTCACAATAGCAAAAACTTCACGATCGTCCCTTCCCAAAAACAATCCGTAGGTAATGGTTATTATAAATGAGATAAAAATACCTGCTGAAGCAGCCAATAAGGCTACATGCCTATAAGCAGCATAGTAGTCATCGGAGCTCGCTGACACTTCAACTGTTAGAAATGACACTAGAACCAACAATGCTGGAATTAAACAGACAATGAAATAGAGAGGGGCCTTATGCTTAAGGCCTCTTTCTGAAGTACAAACAGTTGCGAATTCAAAACTGGTCACGCAAACAACTGCAAACATCGTAAAAAGAAAAAGCCAACGAGCATAATCAGTAATTATAGCAATTACATAAAGTGCAACCAATGCAGTTATTAGAAGGGTTGCGGTTTTAACTCTGGTACTAAGTTCTGAAAAATTTGTCATTGTCTTCCCTCTTTTAAGATCTGCTCATCAGTTAATCCAAATCTCCGAGTACGTCCCTGATACTCATGTATACAGCGTAGAAACTCATCAACGCTAAAATCAGGCCAAAGGACAGAAGTAAACACTATTTCGGAATAAGCAAGTTGCCAAAGAAGAAAATTAGAAATTCTATATTCGCCACTAGTCCTAATTAAAAGATCTGGATCTGGCATATCGCAAGTATATAAAAAGTTTCCAAAATTTTCTTCGGTTAATTCATTGATTGATAAATTACCTGAAGTAACATCTTCCAAAACTTGTCTTGTCGCGCTCACAATTTCTTCTCTTGCACCATATGATAGGGCCAATATGAGGTGCAATCTAGTTTCATTTTCAGTTTTTTTTTCGGCCGACTCAAGCGCCTTCACAACTCCTTTGGGTAACTTAGAG
>Ga0163144_10002454_pt1 | contig 42759 bp, 32 predicted proteins | sample OliLak19BULKMAT1_FD_123175 | JGI IMG/M metagenome (GOLD analysis project Ga0163144, IMG submission 123175) | Freshwater microbial mat bacterial communities from Lake Vanda, McMurdo Dry Valleys, Antarctica - Oligotrophic Lake LV.19.BULKMAT1 | ecosystem: Environmental > Aquatic > Freshwater >...
ACCTCGATGCCCGCGAGCCGCGGTGTCCAGCGCTCGACGAGGGCGCGGTGCCGCGGGTGCACTTGGTAGGCGTCGTGCGCCGCGCGATCGTCGAAGAGCACCCAGAGCGCGACCTCGAACTCGCTGTTGTTGCGCTGTCCGATGAACTCGGGGCTGCGCGTGCCCACCTCGAGGAGGCGCACTCCAGGAATGGACGCGAGCTGCAGCCTGCAATCGCGGACGAGCTCCTCGGTCTGCCGCGGGTCCAACAGGTCGAAGAAAACCGCGTGGGCGAGGTTGCCTGCTGCGGCGAGCGGGGTCACCGGTGGCGCGCTGCGGCATGCGCCGAGCGCTGCGGACGCCGCGAGGAGCGCCGCAGTCATGGCCCGCGCCATGGGGCGGGGCCCGATCGAATCGCGGCGCCCTGGGAAGAGATCGGTCGATTGCGGTCGATGCACTGTCGATTGCGGTCGATGCACTGTCGATTGCGGTCGATGCACTGTGGATTGCGGTCGATGCACTGTGGATTGCGGTCGATGCACTGTGGAATGGTGGCCAATGTCGGGGGCGAGCGCCACCCCGGAAGGTCGCGCGCTGACTCCCGCGTTTCGGGGCTGGTGCAGAACCGGGTTCTGCAGGACAATCCTGGGTCCTGCTCACCCCACCGACGCAGCCCGAGGACCAGCTTTGCCGCTCAAGATCGCAGTCACCAAAGAGACCCACGCCGGAGAGCGGCGGGTCGCGCTCATTCCCCAGGTCGTACAGGACCTCGTCAAAGACGGCCGTGAAGTGCTGGTCGAGCGAGGCGCAGGCGTCGCGGCTGGCTTCCCCGACGCGGAGTACGAGGCCAGGGGCGCGCGCCTCGTCGACGATCGCGCGACGCTCTTCAGCGAGGCCGCGGTCGTGCTGCAAGTGCGTGCGCTCGGCGCGAACCCGGGTGGTGGCGCCGCTGATCTCGAGCACATGCGAGCGGGCCAGGTCCTCATCGCGAGCTGCTCGCCGCTCGACGCACCGGGGCCGCTCGCGGAGGCTGCGAAGCGCGGCGTGACCGTATTCGCCCTCGAGCTCGTGCCGCGCACGACGCGCGCGCAGAGCATGGACGTGCTCTCGTCGATGGCGACACTCGCGGGCTACAAAGCGGTCCTGTTGGGCGCATCGGCGATGCCGCGCATCCTGCCTATGATGATGACCGCGGCCGGAACGCTCGCCGCGGCGCGTTGTTTCGTGCTCGGGGCCGGCGTCGCCGGCCTGCAAGCGATGGCGACGGCGAAGCGGCTCGGGGCTGTCGTCGAGGGGTACGACATCCGGCCCGTCGTGAAGGACCAGGTCCTCAGCGTCGGCGCGCGCTTCGTCGAGCTGGCGCTCGACACGGCGAGCGCCGAGGGCGCGGGCGGCTACGCCAAAGAGCAGGGGGAGGAGTTCCTCGAGAAACAACGCGCGCTCCTGACGGGTGTCATCGCGAAGAGCGACCTCGTGATCACGACGGCGGCGATCCCGGGGCGTCCGTCGCCCGAGCTCGTCACCGAGGACATGGTGAAGGCCATGCAGCCGGGATCTGTGCTCATCGACCTCGCCGCGGAGCGCGGCGGCAACTGCCGACTGACGCAGGCCGGTGAGACCATCGTGGTCCACGGTGTGACGATCAGCGGCCCGCTCGACCTCGCAGCGACGGTCCCTGGGGACGCCAGCCGCATGTTGTCGCGCAACGCGTTGTCGTTCCTGCGCAACGCCTACAAGAAGGGCGCAGAGCAACTCGACCTCGCCGATGACATCGTGCAGGGCACGCTCGCGACGCACGACGGTGAGGTGACCCACGCGCGTGTTCGCGAAGCGCTCGGATTGCCTCAACCCGTCACGATCTGACCCGCCTACCCCCCTGAGGCAAACGCCGACTCCATGCTCGTCCTCTCGCTCACGATCTTCGCGCTAGCCGTCTTCATCGGCTTCGAGATCATCACCAAGGTCCCGCCGACCTTGCACACTCCGCTGATGTCGGGCTCGAACGCGATCTCCGGGATCGCGGTCGTCGGCGCGATCGCTGCGATGCACTTCACCGATGGCCCGTTTTCGACCGGGATCGGGCTGCTCGCGTTGGTTCTCGCCATGGTCAACGTGGCCGGAGGGTTCCTGGTGACCCATCGCATGCTCGCGATGTTCAAGTCGAAACCCAAGGCCAATGGGCCCAACGCCAAGGGCGCTGGCCAGAAGGGCTGAGGTCACACCATGTCAAAACTCGACCTCGTTCAGCTCGGCTACCTCGCGTCGGGCATCCTGTTCATCCTGGGCCTCAAGGGGCTCACGCGCCCGCGCACGGCGGTGCGCGGCAACCAGCTCGGCGCGTGCGGCATGTTGGTGGCCATCATCGCCGTGCTCTTCGATTCCGATGTCCACCTCGGCCTGATCCTCGCTGGCGTGATCGTCGGTGGCGGGATCGGGACCTTTATGGCGGTGCGCGTCCAGATGACGGAGATGCCGCAGCTCGTCGCCCTGTTCAACGGCTTCGGCGGCGGGGCCTCGGCGCTCATTCCTGCTGCGATCATCGCGGCGACCGGCAGCGCTGGCGCGGACGGCGCACAGTCGCTGGCGAGCGGACTCTCTGCCTTCATCGGCGGCGTCACGTTGACCGGGAGCTCGATCGCGTTCGCGAAGCTCCAGGGCTTGAAGTGGGGCGACATCCGAGTGCCAAAGCAAGTGGCGCTCAACGGAGTTCTCACCGCCGTCGCCGTGTTGTTGCTCACCGTGTGTACGGTCTCGGCGGACTCGACGATCGCCTTCTGGGGGTTGCTCGCGATCTCGCTCGTCCTCGGCGCGACGTTCGTTTCGCCGATCGGTGGCGCGGACATGCCCGTCGTGATCGCGTTGTTGAACTCGCTGTCCGGACTCGCTGCCGCGGCGACGGGGTTCGTCCTGGTGCCCCAGAACAACGCGCTCATCATCGCCGGGTCCCTCGTCGGCGCCTCTGGTTTGATCCTCACCGGGATCATGTGCAAGGCGATGAACCGCAGCTTGTTCGACGTGCTGTTCAAGCAATTCGGCGGTACAGGGGACGGCGTCAAGGCCGACGATGTCTACGCCGGGAAAATCAAGTCCACGTCCGCCGAGGAGCTCGCGATGTTGCTCGAGTCGGCTGGCAGGGTGATCTTCGTGCCAGGTTACGGCATGGCGGTCAGCCAGGCACAGCACGCGGTGCGCGAGCTGACCAACGTGATGGAGAAGAACGGGACCGAGGTCCTGTTCGGTATCCACCCTGTCGCGGGACGCATGCCCGGGCACATGAACGTGCTGCTCGCCGAGGCGGACATCGACTACGCCAAGTTGATGGACCTCGACACCGTCAACCCGCTATTCAAGCAGACGGACGTCGCGATCGTCATCGGCGCGAACGACGTCGTGAACCCGCTGGCACGCGACGACAAGTCGAGCCCGATCTACGGCATGCCGATCCTCGACGCCGACCAGGCGCGGACGGTAGTGATCGTAAAACGCAGCCTCTCGCCCGGCTTTGCCGGGATCCCGAACCCGCTGTTCGCCCTCGACAATGCGTTGATGTTCTTCGACGACGCCAAGAAGGCGATGGCCGACACCGCGGCCGCGCTCAAGGAGTGAGCGTGCGGCGCGCCCTCGCATTCGACGCGGGGGCGCCAGGCGTCAACGAAGCTGCCGCATCTCCAGCCGGACATCCGTCGGGACGAGTAGGCGGCGGAGCATGTCGTAGCCGAACAGACGCAGACGGTGCACGCCGTTCGCCAAATGGTCGAGGTTCAACGCGGCGTCGACCTGACGCGATTCGGCGTCGAGCCAACGGGCGAAAACGCCCAGCTGCAAGACCGTGACAAAGCGCTCCTCGTCCTCGCAGTAGACGAGGAGGTGGGTCAGCTGTGAGGCCTCCTTCGAGCCCCCGAGCGTGCCTCGCACGAACAGCTCGCGGCCTTCGATCTCGAGTTGCAGCCCGGCGGAGAGCCCGAGAGCTGTCGCGGACTCGGTGAGCGCTTCGCGACCGGGCACCGTCTCGAACTTCAGGATCCCGGCGCTCAGCAACGAGCGGAACGTGGGAACGAGGTAGGCCGGGTTCCCATTCATTCCGCCGAGCTCTGGGTTGTCCGGGATCAGGTCGACGAAGCGCAGCGCGGTCTCGCAGCGCGTGATGAGCTCGCGAAATTTGCGGATGTGTCGCGGGTAGACGTCGCGCCACTGCAAGGCGACGGCTACCACCGGGATCGAGAACAGCGCGAACACTACCGCGAGCGGAACTCGGCGGCGGCGGTCTGTGGGTCGGCGTCCTGCGGCCCAGGCCAGGAGTCCCCCCAGGCCCACGTAGAAGACGACGACGTGCAGTACATACCGCGCGGCCAACGCGCTCCACGGTCCGAGCGGTGACCGCCCGACCGCGACTGCCGCTCCCGACACCAGCGAGTAGGCCGTGAGCGCGAGCCACGGCGCGGTCTCGCCCCACGCTCGATGTCGGACGACGATCCCGACGCAGAGGGCCCAGACGAGGAGCGCGCATGCGCCGAACGCGGATGCCGGAAGGGAGGAGCGCAGGTGTGTCGTCAGCGGGCCACCGAGCCAGGCCGTGTAGAACTGCACGAATCGGATCGGCGCCGCGAGCGCGTCCCTGAGTGAGGTGTGGTGCGCAGGCGTGGTGTAGCCGTGAAAGTAGAAGGCGACCACTGCGACGAAGAGCGCGATGTACCCGAGCTCCAATGCGCGAGGTTCCGTCGGACGCGACGGGCCTCCGCCAGTCGCGCCGCGGTACCAACGCGGCAAGAGAAAAATCCACAGCGCGAGCCCGTTCGGGAAGGTGAAGCTCGCACACGCCGACAGCGTGGCGACCGTGCTGTAACGCAGCGACCCGTTGCGGATGTAGAGATTCGCGACGACGCCGAGCAACAACGTGAAGACGACGATGGCGTTCTCCAAGTTCACGCCCCAGAGCCACGCTCCCGACAGTCCGTACGGATTGAAGAGGATGACGCTCGCCGCGGCGGTGACGGCGACCTGTGCTCCATAACGCTCCGTGAACACCTTGCGCGCGACCAGGTACACACAAGCGACTCCGGCGTACACGAGCAGCACCGCGAGGACCATCTCCTCGCGTACGCTCCATCCGTCGACCGCCATCGAGAACCAGAGCGCGCCGCTGAAGGCCTTGCGGGCCTCATTGTGTTGCGCGAAGAAGTCACTCCACGTCAGGTCGCCGCGGACGTGCTTGACGAGCAGGCGCCCAGGTGTCTCCCATTGATCGAAGTAGGGCAGTTCTCCGGCGTAGAGGTGCACCTGGAGTAGCAGCAGCAGACACGGCGCCGACGTCAGGAGGACGAGCACCAGAGCTCGGCGGAGGCGACGATTGCGCATGCTCCTCGCATGGTATTCCGCGTGGAGTCGCCCCGTACCCAAGAAGCCCACCGTGACGCGCCTCCTTGTGTCGCTCGGTCGTGTTACGTTGGACGCCGTCGGGACCTCCCCGTCGATGCCCCTGCATTCCTCACCCTCGATCCTCACATGCTGGACCTGGAAGTCCTTCGTCGCGCCTCGCGTTGTTTCACTCTCGGCATGATCGCCATAGGAGTCGGCGCGAGCACGAGCTCGGCGCAAGTGTTGGCCGTATTCCTAAATGGGGAGAAGGCGGCCAAGAAGTTCGAGGACCGAGTCGTGCTCGTCAACGGGCGCCCGGCCGTGCTCGGTGAGGCGAAATCCGGAATCACGGTCAACGGCAACAGCATCAGCCGCGACCCGAAGGTGATGCTCGAGCTCTGGGTCGCAGATCCGGACGACCCGAGTGTCGAGGCCTACGGCGCCGACAAGAAGGGCGAGCGCGAAGCTGCGTCGAAGAAGACCGTGCTGCGCCTCGACAATTCCCATATCCCCGAGAAGGACTACGCGACCATCGTGATGCGCAACGAGTCGCTGCCGTCGCTCTCTCGCGAGTACGGGTTGCGGCAGGAGTTGATCGCGTCGTACCGCGCCGATCGCGACGAGTTCGATCGCACGACGACCGAGTGGGCCGCGCACCACCTCCGCGTCGTCACGGCGATGGAGGGTCTGCAGACCTGGCTCTCGAACACGCTCTGGCCCAAGTACGCGGAGCGCTACGGCAAAGAAATCGCCAAGGAGGCCAAGGCACACAAGGGCGCGGCCGTGCGCATGCGGCACGACAAGGCGCTGGCGTCGTTGCAGACCACGGAAGTCCCGGCACGCCTCGAGGAGCTCTCGCAGGAGCTCTCCAGCGGGCGCGACCGCTTTCAGGTGCGCGAGACTCAGCACATGCGCGTCTACTTCGTCGACGCGTTGCCTCCGGCGTCGGTCGAGAGAGCGTTGCTCCTCGGAGAAGAGGCGATCGAGGGCTTCCGCACCCAGTTCGTCGATCCGTACCTCGCCGACGACTACGCCGACAACATCCCGGACGATGTGTTCCTGGAGTTCCTCTTCGTGCCCGAGGACACCGAGAGCTACACCGGCTACACGAACGGCTTCTGGGGCATCGATTGGACGCGGGACCGTGAGCGGCGACTCGAGTCTACCGGCGGACGTGTCGATGGGAGCAAGCGCAACAAGTACAAGTCCTACTGGAAGTTGGTCGGCAACCAGGACATCGACGGCATCATCTGCCATCAACTCGGCCACGCCTTGGCGGGCTTCCACTACGGCCCCAACGGTCGAATCGAGCAGGACTGGCTCTCGGAAGCGCTCGGGTACCACTTGTCGTTCGAGTTCCTCGGTCGCAATACGGTGACCTGCAAGGCGATCGAGCCCGAGCGCTCGGGCTACGTCAAACCCGATCGCAAGGCGTCCGAAGGGGAGAAGACGGTGGGTGAGGGACGGCGGGATCTCTACAACGCGATCGCGCTCGAGCTCGGACGACCGATCGAGGCGCTTGCGCGGAAGCCGCTCTACGAGCTCGACGACGCGGACCTCGCCAAGTCCTGGAGCTTCTACGACTACCTGGCGCGCGCCGAGGGCAAACCCGGTCAGCTCTGGCTGCGCTCCGCGGGCAAACACGCCCACGACGAGAAAAACTTCATCGCGAATTGGCGCAGCGATGCGGCGAAGATCCTCGGAGTCGCCGAAGGCGAAGCGTTCCGCGCCATCGATGCGCGGTGGCGCGCCTTCGCCCAATCGAGCGGCGCCGAGGGCTCGAAGTGAGGCCGAACGAGCTCGAGCCCGCGCGGCGTGATCCGTCGCGCCGCGCCATGCTGGGCGCGGGGATCGGAGCGGCCTCGTGGGTCGTCTCTGCAGGGGCGGCGCAAGGGAAGCCACGCCGATCGCTGCAGGATGCTGCGGAGGCCCTTCCGGGGGCGTCCGCGCAGGACACACCGATCGCCTCCGCGCGTGTGCGCGCCTTCGAGCAGGCTGCGTTCGGCCTCTTCCTGCACTACGGACTCTATTCCGAGCTGGACGCCGGCGAGTGGGCGATGAATCGCCAAGGCATCCCTCGTGCGCGTTACATGGAGCTGATGGCCTCGTTCCATGCCCGCGAATTCAGCGGCGACGCGATCGGACATGCGGCGAAACGGGCTGGAATGCGTTATGCGACGTTGACCTCGCGCCACCACGACGGCTTCAGCCTGTACGACACCCGCGGGCTCTCGCCGCTGGATATCACCCACACGCCGGCGGGCCGCGACTTGGTGCAGGACTTCGTAGTCGGGTGCCGGCGGCACGGCGTCACTCCGATGCTGTACTGCACAACGCTCGATTGGAGCGACGAGCGCTTCGAGTCGGACTGGGACGCCTACCAGGAGTACCTACGCGCTTCGCTGCGGCTGCTCTGCACCGAGTACGGCCCGATCGGCGGCTTCTGGTTCGACGGCAACTGGAGCAAACCGAAGGCCGATTGGCAGCTCGATGCGCTCTATGGCGTCATCCGCGAGCACCAGCCCGAAGCCCTGATCATCAACAACACGGGCCTGAGCGATGGCGGCCGCGTCGGGCACCCCGAGGTCGACAGCGTCACCTTCGAGCGCGGCCGCGCGCACGCGCTCGATCGTGGCGGCATGGCGAAGTACGTCGCCGGCGAGATGTGCCACACGTTCAATTTCCACTGGGGCAGCGCGCACAAGGACTTCAACTCCCTGTCGCCCGCCCATGTGATCGAGGAGCTCTGCCTCGCGCGTCGCGCAGGCGCGAATCTGCTGCTGAACGTCGGCCCGACTTCGACGGGTCGATTGCCTGCCTACGAGCGCGCCGCGCTCGAGCGGGTGGGGGACTGGATCGCGCTGATGGGCGGCGACGCCGGACCTCTCTACCGCGGTGTCCCTGTCGGGATCACGGGCGAGGGGCGCGACTTCGGTCTCGTCGTCGATGGCGAAACGCTCTACCTCTTCGTGTTCGACCTCACGCCGACCGCGGACACGCGTCATGGCGTCCCCGCACGCGGGCCAGGGAGTCGGTCGTTCGCCGGTGTCGGCGGATCCTGGGGCGAGCCGCGTTGGCTCGACAACGGTGAGCAGCTGGCCATGTCGCGCGACGGGGAGCGGCTGACGATCGAAGCCACGGCTTACCCCTACGGCACCAACACCGTCGTGCGTGTCGTGCGCTTGGCGACGCCTGCATGAGGGCGCGGTCGGAGCGATAGACCGCAAAGACACAAAGATGCCCCTGCATCGACACGTCGCGGTGTCGGCGCAGGGGCGTGATGCGGTCGCTCAGCGGTTCAGTTGAAGACCACGTTCAAGCCGTTGGTGAAGTTCGACCAGGGCTGGCCAGAGGGGCCGATGTCGCGGAACCAAGCTTGAAAGTTCCACGTCTCGCCCGCGGCGATCGACACGAAGACCGGGCCCGCTGGCGTCTGGGTCAGGTCGAGCGCCAACGAGATCGCGCCGGCAGCGCCCGCGTTCTGGATTTGACCCGCGCCGACGTAACGTCCGATCGTGCCCGCGAGGCAGAGGTTGCCTTGGCTGCCGCCGGGGTTCGGGACGAAACCCTGTACCTGGCTCGTCAGGAAGAACCCGAACTGGTTCGCCGGCAGGTCGCTCGCGTTCAGCACGAGGTCATTGGCCGCGACCGTCGCCGAGCCGCTCCCCTCGAGCCGGCCCCTCAGGCCGGTCGTGTTCGGAACCGCTGCCGCTTGGCAGTAAGGCGTCCCAACCGGTCCACCGGGGACGAACTCGAGCGAGATGATGTTGCCCGCACCCTGCGCGCCGATCAGCGTCGCGGCGCCGGTCATGAGGTTGATGCGGTAGAGGGAATCCGACGTGTTGTCGGTCGCGAGGAGCCCCGTCGCAGCCGAATTGGCGAGGCCGATCCCGATCGCCCCTGCGAGGCCGAACGGACCTACCAAGGTCGCGACCCCGGTCGTCAAGTCGACGGTGTGGAGATTGTCGCCGACCGTGTCGGCCGCGTACATCGTGCCGTTGACGTAGCTGAGGCTGCCGAATCCGCCGAAACCCAAGGCCGAGATCGGTGTCGCCTGACCCGTCACCTTGTCGATCTCGAAGAAGTCGCCTGCGCCGGCCAGGCTGCTGCTCTTGCCGTAGAGCTTGCCCGTCGCGGGCACATCCTCGAGTCCGTGCATCACGACCGTGGCCCCGATGTTGTACGGGCCGACGAGCGTGGTCGTCAGCGTCGCGAGGTCGAGCGTGTAGAGCGAGTCGTTGCCTGTCGAAGAGACGTAGAGCACGCCCGAAGTGTCGTCGTACGCGAGGGCGCCGATCGTGGAGCTCGCTCCGACGATCGGGCCGACGAGGGTACGCGCTCCCGTCGCCGGGTCGATGTCGTACACGTTCGAGCCGCTGGTGTCGATTCCGATGAGCCGCGACTGGGCGCTCGAGCAAACAGCGAGGCCAACCGCAAGGATGGAGGTTCGGAGGAGAGTCTGGGGTTGCATGGGTGGTCTCGAATGGGGATCGGTCAAATGGAGGAGTTCGTTTCGGAAAATGACCTGCGGCCGCTCGCCGATGCGGACCGCAGTTTCGAACAAGTCGACTGGCTCTGCCCGCACGCCTGCCACGATCGCTCCCACTGGCGCCGGCCTCTGGTCTCGTTCTCAGCGCGCGGGTTCGACGTGCACCACGACGTCTGCGATGTCGAGGTGCGCCTCCAGGTGCTTCTCGACCGCGTCCGCGACGGCGTGCGCCTGCACGGCGTCCAGATTCGGGTCGACCCGAATCGTGATATCCGCGATGCGGCGCGGCCCGTCCCATCGTGATCGTGCGCGACCGACCTGCGCGACCCCCGGGACCACCTTGGCCGACGCGATGAGTTCCTCCCGGTCCACCGAGGCGCCGTCGACGAGGATCGGGATCGCGCGCCGGAACAGCCGCAGCGCGAGCACCAGCACCAACGCCGCGACGATCACGGCCACGACGCTGTCGACCCACGCGAAGCCCGAGGCGGCGAATTGCCAGCCGACGATCGTCGCCACCGTCGTCGCGGAGTCCGAGAAAGTGTGCGCAGCATCAGCCTCGAGCAGCTCCGAGCGCAGCCGACGTGCTTGCCGCAGTTGCCAGACCGCGAGCGCGAGCTGCACGGCGAGTGAGGCGAGGATGACGACGAGCGCCGTCGGTCCCGAGCCGACCGCCTCGGGCTCGCCGCGGCGCACGACGCCGAGCAGCACCTCGACGGCGAGCACGCTGAGAAGCGTGCCGAGCACGAAGATCGAGAGTGTCTCGAACTTGGCGTGGCCGTAGGGATGATCCGCGTCGGCGGGGGCCTCGGCGATGCGCATCGCGAACCATGCGAGGACGTTGTTCGCGAGGTCGGTGCCGGAGTGCAACGCGTCGGAGACGAGCGCGTAGGACCCCGATGTCAGTCCCACGACGAGCTTGGCCGACGCGCAGACGAGGTTGCCGAGACCTTCGATGACGAGCACGCGGCGGATGGATCGGGCGCGTTGGGTCGGCATCGCTCGCGGAACGTACCCGACTCGCGCGACCGTGTCCCACGCTACGGTCAGCGCGTGTAGTACGGGGCGCCTCGGGTCGTGCGCGTCGGGTGGACGCATCACACGCGGACGCGGGTGCGCCCGCGGCGGCCATGCGCCACACCCGCGCTGCGCCAGGTTCGTTTGCGGGCCGCGGCCCCGATGCCGCCCGCCTGTGGACCCGCTCTGGACCGCTCAGAGGGCCCGCGAATGTCCGGTGGCGCGCCCCTCGGGCCACGGGCCGCTCTGCTAGAATCACGGCCCAAAACCGTTCCATCAGCGTGCCGCTCTGGAACGGGCCCCCGATGGAGACCCCCGAGACCCAAGCTACCAGCGCCGCTGCCCACAGCGATGCGCCGCCGATGGCCGGCGCGGAAGCGCGGTCGACGGGGCCAGCGGGCGTCGGCCTGCCGATGCGCGCGCCGAAGCCCTCGTGGCTCAAGGTGCCCCTGCCCGGCGGTGAGGGATACAAGCGCCTCAAAGAGCTGACCCGCGAGCTGAAGCTCCACACGGTCTGCGAGGAGGCGCGCTGCCCGAACATGGGCGAGTGCTGGAAGGGCGAGCATGCCACCATGACGATCATGGTGCTCGGGGACGAGTGCACGCGCCGCTGTCGCTTCTGCGCGGTCAAGACCGTGCTGCAGGCGGCCCCGCCCGACCCCGACGAGCCGGAGCACGTTGGCCAGGCCATCGGCCGTCTCGCGCTCGACTACGTCGTGATCACGAGCGTCGATCGCGACGACCTGCCGGATGGCGGCGCGGCCCATTACGCCGCGTGCATCCGATCGATCCGGCGGCACGCACCCAAGACCATCGTCGAGACGCTGATCCCCGATCTCACAGGCGCGCCGCTCGCGACATTGCTCGAGGCGGCTCCGGACGTGCTGGCGCACAATGTCGAGGTCGTGCCGCGCTTGCAGCGCAAGATCCGCGATCCGCGCTGCAGTTTCGAGCGCTCGCTCGAAACGCTGCGCGAGGCCAAACACCGCCTGCCTGACGCGTTCACGAAGAGCTCGTTGATGGTAGGACTCGGTGAATCACAAGACGAGCTCTTCGCGAGCATTCGCTTGCTGCGCGAGGCGGGAGTCGATTTCTTGACCCTCGGTCAATACCTGCGCCCGACGCCAAATCATGCGCCGGTACGCGAATACGTCACGCCCGAACGGTTCCAAGAGCTCGAGGTGGAAGCGCGTGCCCTCGGGTTCCTCTACGTCGCCTCCGGGCCTTTAGTGCGCAGCAGCTACAAGGCCGGCGAGTTCTTTGCCGCGCGCCTCATCCAAGGGCGCCGCGCGGCGCGGGGCCGCGCCTGATCCCCTCTCGGGCCAGTACATCTTCGGACGAGCACACTTCCGGAAGAGCAACCTTCCGGACGACACCATGAATCGACCCCAAGTCCAGAGCGTGATCGCGCCCGACGGTAAGACAGCCAAGGGTTTCGACGCGGGCCTCACCGACGAAGAGCTCGTCCACTGCTATCGCACCATGTTGCAGGTGCGCGCCTTCGACGAGATCTGCATGAAACTGCAGCGCGCCGGGCGAATCGGCTTCTCGATCCCGAACCTCGGCGTCGAGGCCTGCCAGGTGGGCGCGGCGAGCGCCTTGCGCAAGAGCGACTGGATCTTCCCGAGTTACCGCGACTTCGGCATGGCGCTGTACCACGGCGTCGCCCCGGTCGACATGATGCACAACATGTTTGGCAACGCGCTCGACAGCGCGCGCGGACGGCAGATGCCGGTGCACTTCTCGTTCGTCGAGCCGATTCACTTCTTTTCGATCAGCTCGCCGATCGGCACTCAATTGCCGCAAGCCGTGGGCGCCGCGTACGCCTCGAAGCTGCGCGGCGAGGACACGGCGCACCTCGTGTCGTTCGGTGAGGGCGGCACGTCCAGCCTCGGGTTCCACAGCGCATTGAACTTCGCTGGCGTCTGGAAGGCGCCGGTCGTGTTCCTGTGCCAGAACAACGGCTACGCGATCTCGTGCCCGTCGGAGGAACAAACGGCCTCGGACGGCTACGCGGTCAAGGCCGTGGCTTACGGCATGCCAGGTGTCCTCGTCGACGGCAACGATCTTTTGGCCGTGCGCCAAGTCACGCTGGACGCGGTCGCGCGCGCGCGACGCGGCGAGGGACCGACCCTCATCGAGGCCAAGACGTTTCGGATGGGGGGGCACTCGACGTCGGACGATCCGACGAAGTACGTGCCGAAGGAGCTCGTCGACGAGTGGCGCGCGAAAGATCCAGTGCCGCGCTTTCAGAAGTTCCTGGCACAGCGCGGGCTCTGGGATCCGAAGCTCGAAGAGCAGTGGAAATCCGAGGCCTTGGCCCAAATCGACGCCGCCGCGAAAGAGGCCGAGCGCACACCAAAACCCGGCATCGAGACGATCTTCAGCGACGTGTACGAATCGGTTCCCAAGCATCTTCGTCGCCAGGGGGAGTTCCTTTTTGACCTCGCCAGACGCCGCGGCGACGCTGCGGCGGGCGACGGCGCGTTCCCGCTCTGAGCGCAACGGAACAATCCCGAGTACGGCAAGCCTCACATGACAAATCTGACATGGCAATTCTGACGCTCCTTCAAGCGGTCAACGACGCACTCAAGACGGCCATGCGTGGCGACGAATCCGTCATCGTCTTCGGCGAGGACGTCGGCCCGAAAGGCGGCGTATTCCTCGCCACCGAGGGCCTCACTACGGAGTTCGGCAAAGGTCGCTGTTTCGATACGCCGCTGTCCGAGGACGGCATCATCGGCGCGGCCATAGGCATGGCGATGAATGGCCTGCGGCCCGTCGCCGAGATCCAGTTCCAGGATTTCATCTTCCCGGCGTTCGACCAGATCGTGAGCGAGGCGGCGAAGCTGCGTTATCGCAGCGGCGGCCAATACACGGCGCCCATGGTGATCCGCACGCCGTACGGCGGCGGTATTCGCGGCGGCCTGTACCACAGCCAATCGGGTGAGGCCTATTTCGCCCACACCGCGGGCCTCAAGGTCGTCATCCCGTCGACACCCTACGACGCAAAGGGCCTCCTCTTGGCCTCGATCGCGGACCCCGACCCGGTGCTCTTCATGGAGCCGAAGGCGCTCTATCGCGCGCTCAAGGGCGAGGTGCCGAGTGGCCACTACACCGTGGACCTCTCGACTCTGCGCACGGTGAGCGAGGGCAAGGACGTGACCGTCTTTTGCTACGGCGCGATGGTGCCGGTGTGCGAGCGGGCCGCCGCGCAGGCCAAAGAGACGAAGAACATTCAGTGCCACATCGTCGACCTGCGCACGTTGCTGCCCCTCGACGAGGAGGGCGTGCTCGAGGCCGCGAAGAAGACCGGCCGCGTGGTCGTGGTGCACGAAGCGCCGCGCTTCTGCGGTTACGGCGCCGAAATCAGCGCGCTCATCGCCGAGAACTGCATCGAATACATGGAAGCGCCCGTCAAGCGCGTCACCGGCTTCGATACGCCTTTCCCGAACACGCTCGAGCACCACTACATGCCTGACGATCGCCGCGTTCTCGACGCGATCGAAGAGGCCTTCCAATTTTGATCTGGCAGTTCTGATCCCGCAGATCTGATCCCGCGCGACGCGACCGAGCGACGCAAGCCCCGACCCCAAGCACATGATCGAGTTCAAGCTGCCCGACATCGGTGAAGGCATCGCCGAAGGCGAAATCGTCCAATGGCTCGTGGCCGAAGGGGCTGCGGTCGAGGAACACCAGCCGATCGTCGAGGTCATGACCGACAAAGCCACGGTGGAAGTGCCCGCGCCCGCCAAGGGGCGAGTCACGAAGCTGCTCGCGGCTGCCGGCGACACCGTGCCTGTGGGCACCGTGATCTTCCACCTCGACAACGACGCGGGTGCCGCAGCAGCGCCAGCGCCCAAGGGCGACGGTGAAAAAGCTGCGCCAGCGCCCAAGGGCGACGGTGAAAAAGCTGCGCCAGCGCCCAAGGGTGACGGCGGTGAAGCTCCGCCAGCGCCCAAGGCCGGCGGCGGTGAAGCGGCGCCAGCCAAGAAGGCTCAGCCAGGCGGCGAGGGGAACGGCGGCGGAACCGTCATCGAGTTCAAGCTCCCCGATATCGGCGAAGGCATCGCCGAAGGCGAGATCGTGCAGTGGCTCGTCGCCGAAGGCGCGGTGGTCAAGGAGCACGACCCGGTCGTCGAGGTCATGACCGACAAAGCGACGGTCGAAGTGCCGGCGCCCGCCGCGGGCACCGTGACCAAGCAGCTCGTGGCAGCGGGCGCGACGGTTCCGGTGGGGAGCGTGATCTTCCATCTGCGTACGGGTGCAGGCGCGGGCTCCGGCGCCGCCGCCCCTGCTGAGGCGGCGGAGCACGCCGCGCCGGCAGCGAAAGCCGCCGCTGGAAGTGGCCCGGCCCCGGCAGCGTCAGGCACGCCCGCGCGCATGAGCCACGCCGACGGCAAAGTCCTCGCCGTGCCGAGCGCGCGCCGCGCCGCGCGTGAGCTCGGCGTCGAACTCGCCTCCGTCAGCGGCTCGGGTCGCAACGGCGTCGTGCGTCGCGCGGACGTCGAGGCCGCAGCGCGCTCGGGTGGCGCGAGCGCGCCCGCATCCGGCGCAGCCGCGACGGGCGCTCGCCCGACGGCCGCGGTCGGTGCGCCGCCCGCGATGACAGCACCGCCGGCCGCCGCGGCCGCGTCGGCCAAGGGCGCCAAAGCCGCCCTACCGATCCCGTTCCTCGGCGAAGTGCAGCGCGTGCCCTACCGCGGCATCCGCCGCAAGACGGGCGAGGCGATGACGCGCTCGAAACACACCGCGGCGCACTTCACCGTGGTCGAGGAGGTCGACGTCACCGAGCTGGTCGAGCTGCGCAACAAGGCCAAGGAGCTCGGCGCGGCGCACGGCGTCAACGTGACCTACATGCCTTTCATCATGAAGGCGGTCGCGAATGGCCTGACGAAGTTCCGCAGCCTCAACGGCGCCCTCGACGAGGCCGCCGGCGAGATCGTCCTGCCGGCCGAGATCAACCTCGGGATCGCGACGGACACGCCGAACGGCCTCGTGGTCCCGGTCATCCGCAACGTCGAACGCAAGGGCATGTTGCACCTCGCGGCCGAGATGGCGGATCTCGCCCAGCGCACGCGCGATGGCAAGGTCAAGCCCGACGAGCTGCGCGGCAGCACCTTCACGATCACGAACGCAGGCAACATCGGCGGCATCCTCGCGACGCCGATCATCAACTTCCCCGACATCGCGATCCTCGGCGTGCACCGCATCGTCAAGCGCCCGGGTGTCATCGAGACGCCCGAAGGCGACCAGATCGCTGTGCGTCAGTACATGAACCTCTCGTGCAGCGTCGACCACCGCTTGGCGGACGGCGCGGACGCGGCGCGGTTCTTGGCCTGGATGCGCACGTTGCTCGAGAACCCCGGGCTCCTGAGCCTCTGAGCGCGCGCCTGTGACCGCCGCGCTCCAGATTCTCGCCCAGGATGGCTCGCTCGTCGGGGAGGCCCCACGCCTCACCGACGAGCGGAAGCGTGAGCTGTTCGTGCACATGTTGCGCATCCGCGCCATGGATGGCCGAATGCTCAAGTTGCAACGGGCGGGCCGCATCGGCTTCGTCGGTACGGCGACGGGACTCGAGGCGACTCTCGTGGGCGCCGCCGCGCCGCTGCGGCGGACAGATTGGCTGTGGTCGGGCCTGCGTGAGGGCGGCGCCGCGGTGATGCGCGGCCTGCCGCTCGCCGAGTACGTGGCGCAGATGTACTGCAACGCCAACGACACGGCGAAGGGCCGCCAGATGTGCAACCACTTCCAGCACAAGGGCACCAATTACCCGAGCTGGTCGAGTGTGATCGGCACGCAGATCCCGCACGGCGTCGGCGCGGCCTACGCCTCGAAGATGCGCGGCGAGGACGTCGTGCACGCGATCCACTTCGGCGACGGCGCGACGAGCTCGAACGGCTTCCATTCCGGCCTCAATTTCGCGGGTGTGTGGCAGGTCCCGGCGGTTTTTGTGTGCACGGACAATGGCTGGGCGATCAGCGTCTGTTCGCGCGACCAGACCGCGGCCGAGTCCTATGCGGACAAAGGCCAGGCCTACGGCATCCCGGCGCGCGAGGTGGACGGCAACGACGTGCTCGCCTGTGTGGCCGCGATGACAGAGGCCGTCGACAAGGCGCGCAGCGGCGGCGGGCCTTCGCTGCTCGTGCTGAAGACCTACCGTATGCTCGGCCACTCGAGCTCGGACGACCCGACCAAGTACCGTGACGCAGACGAGGTCGCCGAATGGGCGGCCAAGGACCCACTCGAACGCTACGAGCAACACCTCGTCGGCGCCGGTGTCGTGAAAGCCGGAGAGCGCGCTGAAATCGAAGCGCAGCTCGTGGCGGAGATCGACGCGGTGATTCACGAACAAGAGGCCGCGGCGCCGATGCCCCTGCGCTCGCTCGTCGAGGACGTCTACGCGGACGTGCCCGTGCACCTGCGCAAGCAGTACAACCAATTCATCGCCATCGCCGAGAAGCTCGGCCACGCCCGCAAGGGCGACGGCGCATTCCCTCTTTGACCGCGAGCCGCGCGCCGCACACTTTACCGATCATGTCGAAACGCAAAGTCGTTGTCATTGGCGCCGGTCCCGCCGGTTACGTCTGCGGAATCCGCCTGGCCCAGCTCGGCCAGGACGTGACGGTGGTCGAGAAGCAGTACTGGGGGGGCACGTGCCTCAACGTCGGCTGCATCCCGTCTAAGGCGCTCATCGCCGCGGGCGCCCTCATCGAGCGCATCAAACACGCGGACGCGATGGGCATCCAAGTGTCGGAGCCGAAGCTCGACGTGGCGAAGCTCGTCGAGTGGAAAGAAGGCATCGTCACCAAGCTGACCGGCGGCGTCGCCAGCCTGCTCAAGAATTACGGAGCGAAAACCGTGCTGGGCACGGCCAAGATCGTCGGCAAGGGCAAGGTCGAGGTCACGGGCGAGGGCGGCAACCAGACGCTCGAGTGCGACGACATCGTCATCGCGACCGGCTCCGAGCCGATCAACATCCCTGGTTTTACCTGCGACGAAAAAGACGTCTGGTCCTCGACGGGCGCGCTGAAGCCGACGGCTATCCCCGCGCACCTCGCGGTGATCGGCGGCGGGTACATCGGCCTCGAGCTCGGCATGATGTACGCGAAGCTCGGCTCGAAGGTGACCGTGCTCGAGGCGACGTCGGGCCTCCTGCCTGGCCAGGAGCGCGACTGCGTCAAGGTGATCGAGCGCTCGGCCAAGAAGATGGGCATCACCGTCCACACCGAGACCTTCGCCAAGAGCTACGAGCGCAAGGGCCAGAAGCTCGTCATGACGATCGAGAAGCAGGGCAAGAAGGAGACCTTCGAGTGTGACCAGATCCTCTCGACAGTCGGCCGCCGTCCGTACAGCAAGGACCTCGGTCTCGAGAGCGTGGGCCTGACGCCGACCAAGCAGGGTTTCCTCGAAGTCGACAAGCAGCTGCGCACCAAGGTCCCCGGCATCTACGCCGTCGGCGATATCGCCGGCCAACCGATGCTCGCGCACAAGGGCAGCAAAGAAGGCCTCGTGTGCGCCGCGGTCATCGCCGGCCAGAAGGACGAATACGATGCGCGCTGCGTGCCGGCCGTGATCTTCACGGCTCCCGAGATGGCCTCGGTTGGCCTGACCGAGGACCAGGTGAAAGAGAAGGGCATCGAATACAAGACGGGCCAATTCCCGTTCGCCGCGTCAGGCCGCGCGATGACCCTCATGGAGACCGACGGCTTCGTGAAGATCATCTCGGATGCCAAGACGGACGAGGTCCTCGGTGTGCACATGGTCGGCCCCGAAGTGACCGAACTGATCGCCGAAGCCGCCCTCGCGATCGAGCTCGGCGCAACGGTCGAGGACATCGCCCGCACGATCCACGCCCACCCGACCCTCCCCGAAGCGATGATGGAAGCCGCCGAAGCCGTACACGGTATGGTGGTGCACATCTACCAGAAGCCGAAGAAGTGAGCTGATCCTTCGACGCAGAGGGCGAGCGCGCCTCGGCATCGCGGGCGTGGGCTCGCCGCCGCCGGATTCGTGGCGCCCCTGCATGTGGCTGAGCTCGGCGACCGTCGTCCGAGCAGCAGCTGCCCGAATCAGCTCACCATGAAGATCTTCTTGCTCCTGTTGGTGACCGCGACCGTCGTCGTCGGCATGCTCCAGAACACGGACGTGGTCACCGTGCGTTTCCTGTGGATGCAGGCGCAGGTCTCCCAGTTCGTGTTGACGGTCGTGATGCTCGGCTTCGGAGTGCTCATCGGCGCGGTGGCCGCCATTCTCCTGCGTCGTCGTCGTCCGTCCTGAGCGTTCAGTCGGCGCGCACTCTGGGCTCCAGCGCGGAGGACGGGGGCTCAGCTCAGCCAGCCCAAGACGTCGGCCAACTCCACTTCCGTCGCGACTTCGCCGAAGACGAGCTCTGCGACGAGCTCGGGCACGAGCTCCATCGGCCCGCCGGCGCGGCTTCGGGCCCGCGTGGCGAGCTCCCGAACGACCAGCTGTGCAACGGACTGCATCCAGCGGGCGCCAGAGCCCTCGTCGAGTGGGTCGCGAGCCGCGAGCGGGGTCGTCCAGGTCGCGCGGCTCGATTCTGGCAGCGCGCCGCGGTCTTCAGCGCGCACGAACACCTTGGCGTGGAGCAGCTGGAACATCGCCGCCTGGGCCGCCTTGTCGGCGCCGTCGATACCGGCCTTCTCGAGGTCGTCCTCGATCCGCTGCATCAACTCCTCCGCGGTCGGCGCCGCGTGTTCGTCGCCGAGGGCCTCGAACACCGACCCGGCCGCGCTGCGCCACTGCGCAGGAGTCAAGACGAAGAACCGCGGCAGGCGGCTCGCGAGCAAGCGGCGGTACAGGCTGAGTGAGGCCCGTTGCGGCGCCGCCGCGGATTCCGCCCTTGTCGCGTGACTCGTGGCCAAGAGCGAGTCGGACTCTGCGTCCTTGGCGGCGGGCGCCTCACCATCGATTCGAAAGATCTCCCAGTCGTGTTCGGCCCGTCGGACACCGATGCCGAAGCGTTCGGCGTGGGCGCGCAGGAAATCGCCCGTGTCGGTCTGCCCGAAGCGGCTCGGGTCGAAGCTGCCGCCGAGCGCCTTGTTGAGCATCGGGCGCACCGCGGCGAAGACGACCGACGGACGCTGGTCGAAGAGCCCGAGGAGGGCTTGGCCGACACGCTCGAGGTCGGACTCGGCGGGCGGGTCGACGTGCGCGGCCGCGGTCATGTCCTCGAAGTACTCGAAGCGATCCACGAAGCGCTGCAGCACCTCCTTGGTCGTCCCGCGTACACCGAGCACGATCACCCGGGCGCCCATGCGCCGCAAGTCCAGCGCGAGCGGGATGAAATCCGCGTCGCCCGAAACGATCAGGAACACACCGATGCCGTCGTCAGAGCGCAAGCGCAGTCCATCGACGGTCAAGCGCATGTCGGCGGCGTTCTTCGCTTTGCCGCCTGGATAGGTGAAGACCTGCACCGGCTCGATGCCGTTGCGCATCAGCGGCGCGGACGTGCGCTGCAAGAAGTAGTCGTTCCGCGGCCCCGTGGTCGTGTTACCCGCCCTCCAGACGTTGAAATCGGCATAGGCGCGCCACACCGCGACACGCGCACCTTCACTCACTTCGGCGACCAGCTTGCGCGAGAACTCGACCAGGCGCTCGACCTCGTCCGAGATATCGAGCTCCATTCCGCGTTCACTACAATTGTGTTCGCGGCCCCAAAAGAAATTCTCCCAGTCGATGAGCACTGCCGCGTCCATATTCGATTGCGCGGCCCAGAACTAGATGGTCGGACCGCAAGCGTCGACACCGTGACGCGCCGCTCTCCGGAGCCGCCGCTGAGCAGCGGCGCGGAAGGTAAACGACGCCCGAATCCGGGGCAAGTGCTACCGGCAGCGACCGCGGCCAGAGCCTGGCAGACCTCGTCCTGGGGCCGGAGTCGGCCGGCCAGGAAATCGGCCGATCCTCCCGCGCTCGCGCATGTTCCGTCATCGAGATCCGGTGGGGGTCACAATATCGAAGAGCCCTGGGAAGGTGGGGTGCTCGTGCAGCGCGGCGAACACCGCGCCGGACAGCGACTTTTGTGTGAGCACCCCGAGCGCGACGCCGCGGCGGACCGTAGCGAGCGCGTCGTCGATGTCACCCGACGCGAGTTGGGCGTGGATCAAGAGCGGCAGCGTCTTCTGGAGACGCCGAGTGTGCTCTGGATCACCCGTACGTGTCCGCATGCGCGTATGCCAGGAATCGGCTTCGGACGCGGTGACCACAGCGGTCTCTGCGTCACCGTACGATCGCCTCGACCGCCATGCGCCGCGTGCTTCTGGAATACGCCCGCGCGCGCCTCGCCGAGAAGCGCGGCGGCGGCGCTGCGCGAGTCGAGCTGTTCTAGGTCGCGAGCGCCCTCGAAGAGGATCCCGAAGCGCTCGTGACCCTCGAGGGCGCGCTCGCGCTCCTCTGCGAGATCGACCCGAACGGCGCGCGAGTGGTCGAGCTGAAGTTCTTCGGCGGCCTCGGCAATGACGAAGTGGCCGCGATCGAGGGTGTTTCCACCCGCACTGTCGAGCGCAACTGGCGCGCGTCGCGCGCGTGGTTACGGGATCGCGTGACACGTTCCGGCGCGGAATGACCCGCCGGCCGAATCAGCCAACGCACTCCAGCGCGCGGGGCGACGATCGACCTTGCGCGCTCGACAGCAACCAGCCCAGAGCGCCTGGAAGCGAGTCATGTCGACACCCAACCCATCAGGAGCCGCGCCCTCCGTCGGAAACGCGGCGCATCTCCGCAGGCGTCGAACCTCGACGCCTGCGGTTGCAATTGTGGCCGTCCTGTAGCGCCGGAGCGTTCGAGCCCCTGCCCGCGGCCCCGCGTGGCGGTGTGATGCCGATGTCATGCAGCGCGGGCGCGCGCGTTGTCAAGTTGCGTTGACCGCAGGACGACGAAGCGCTTGCGCGGCGCGCAGGCACCGCGTTTGCAAGGGAGTTGTCTTCGACGGTCCCGGCCGCATCCCGACCCACCCCGTGGACCTCGAGTCCACGGTTTGGACCGGCGCGTCCAGATTCTGTACGCCGCCCCCGGCCTCTGCGCCATGCCCGCCCTCGCCGACCATTTTCACTCCAACCGCGATCGTCCGAGGAAGCACGGCGCCGAGCCTTGCTCCCAACGCACTGAGGGCCGCCGATGAGCGTCACCTCGGTGTTCGAGAGCGCGGCGTTTGGGTTCCTCGTCCCCGGCGCGGTCGTCCCTGGCGTTCTCGCGGTGTTGCTCGGCGGCCTGGCGGTGTGGGCGCGGCTGCGTGAGAAGCGCCGCGAGGCGCAGGTCGGGGCGGAGGTCCTGGCGGCGCGCGAGCGCGGAAGCGATCGCGCGCGGCTCCAATATCCCCACGTCGACTTATCGCGATGCCTCGGGTGCGGGCTGTGTGTGAAGGCGTGCCCCGAGGAGGGTGTGCTCGAGGTCGTGCTCGGGCAGGCGCGGGTGGTCCACGGGGCGCGTTGTGTCGGGCACGGGCGCTGCGCGGCCGAGTGTCCTGTGGACGCGATCGCATTGACCCTGGGCGACATCAGCGAGCGCACGGACTTGCCCGCGATCGGCGATGACCTCGAGGCTGTCGGCAACCCGGGTGTGTTCCTCGCTGGTGAAGTGACGGGCTTCGCGCTCGTGCGCACGGCCGTGCGTCAAGGCGTTAGCGTCGGGCGCGAGGTCGCGCGTCGCGCGGCTTCGTTGAACCGTTCGCGCGACACCGCCGTGCACGACCTCGTCATCGTCGGCGCCGGGCCAGCGGGGCTCGCGTGTGCGCTCGCCGCGCGCGAAGCTGGACTGGACTTTGTCGTGCTCGAACAGGCGCCGCGCCTCGGCGGCACCGTCGCGAGCTATCCACGCCAGAAGCTCGTCATGACGCAGCCGATGGACCTCCCGCTGCACGGGCGGCTGGCGGAGGCGACGTACAGCAAGGAGACCCTCGTCGAGCTCTGGGAGCAGCTAGCCGCGACCCACTCGCTACCGGTTCAACTCGGTGGCGCGCTGCAGGGGATCCAACGCCGGAACACATCACGATCGGGCGTCGAGCACGCTACGGAAGTGCTCGAGGTCACGACCGACGCCGGTGTACACCGCGCGCGCAATGTGTGCCTCGCCATCGGGCGCAGGGGCTCGCCGCGCAAGCTCGGCGTTCCGGGCGAGGAGCTCCCGAAAGTCGCCTACTCCCTGCTCGATGCGGGCTCCTACGCGGGCCGCAACGTGCTCGTCGTCGGAGGCGGTGACAGCGCGGTCGAGGCCGCGCTCGGGTTGAGCGCGCAGCCTCGGACGACGGTCACGGTCTCCTATCGCAAGGGTGACTTCTTCCGTTTGAAGGCGGCCAACGAGGCGCGGGTGCGCGCGGCCCTCGCGGACGGGCGTCTCGCCGCGGCGTTCCGCACCGAAGTCGCCACGATCGAGCCCGAGCGCGTGCTCCTGCGCGAAGCAGACGGCGGAACTCTGAGCTTGCCGAACGACGACGTCTTCATCTTCGCCGGGGGCGAGGTGCCGTCCGAGCTGCTCGCGCGCTGCGGAGTCTCCCTCGACCCGGCGTTGCGCGCGCCGGTCGAGCTGCCCGGCGAGCGTGGGACGGGCATCGTCCAGGCCCTCGGCGGCGCGGCCCTCGTGGCGGCGGCGGTCGCGGGCTTCGGTGCGTGGCAGCGCGACTACTACGCCCTCGACGCGCTCGCGCGCGCGGCGCATCCCGACCATGGCTGGCTGCGGCCTTCCCGCGCCGTAGGCCTCGCGCTCGGTGTGTGCGCGCTCCTCGCGATCATCGCGAATCTGCTCTATCTGGTGCGGCGTAACACGGGCTGGAGCTTCGGCTCCTTGCGAGTGTGGATGACCGTGCACGTTACGAGCGGTGTGTCGGCGCTCCTCCTGGCGCTCCTGCACGGCGGCTTCGCGCCGCGCATCACGAGCGGAGGCCGCGCTCTCGGCGCGCTCGCCTTCCTCGCCGCTACCGGCGCGATCGGGCGCTACCTCTACGCGTTCGTGCCGCGGGCGGCGTCGGGGCGCGAGCTCGCCCTCGAGGAGATCCAAACGCGCCTCGCCGCCCTCGACCAAGAGTGGGAGGGCGATCACCCCGAGTATCGGAACCGCGTCCGCCAGCGTGTCGCAGAGCTCGTCGCAGCGACCCACTTCTCGCGCGGACTCCTTCAACGCATCCGCGGGGCGTTGGCGTCGAGCGCGGCGTTCCAGGGCCTCGAGCGCGAGCTGCGCAGCCTCGGGCAGCAAGAGGGCGCACCCACGAGCCGCGTCGAGTCGCTGCTCGTGCTCGCGCGGCGCAGCCACCGCGCGGCCCTCGGCGCGACTTGGTTCGACGAACTGCGCGGGCTGATGGCGACTTGGCGTTATCTGCACCGCTGGGTCGCGCTCTTGATGGTGATCCTTGTCGGCGTCCATGTGCTCGCCGCCATCCGCTACGGGCGGCTCGGATGGGAGGCTGCGCGATGAGCACCGCGAATCCGAACGCGAGTCCGGCTGTTTGGTCGAACCCGCGCACGTGGATCGCGCTCGTGAGCGTGGGCCTCGTGCTGTGGGCCGTACGGTTGAGCCTCGAGGAGGAGCCCGGTCCGGGGCCGCTGTCAGAGGTGCATGCGGCCGTCGACACGCTGCGCGGCGCCTCGGGCTGTGTCCAATGCCACGGCCCCGCGGCCCTCGGCGAAGACGCGCGGGTCGCTGCCATGCAGGCGGCGTGCGAGGCCTGCCACACGCCCATCGCCAGGCAACTGCGCGAGCACACCGGTTTTCACGGACTCCTCGCGAACGGCGCCGACTGCGCCCGCTGCCACGGCGAGCACCTCGGATATGAGCTCGAGCCTTATGAACTCCAGGACTTCGTGACGGCAGGATTCGCCGCACGCGAGGCCTACGACCACGCAGGGCTCGAGTTCGTGCTCGAGGGCGCGCACACGGGGCTCGCATGCGCTGCTTGTCACCCGCTCGCCGACGCGCCCTCGACCGTCGTCGCAGCGCAGCACGCGGCCAGTGAGTCCAGCGGGAGGTTCCTCGGTCAGAGCCAGACCTGCACCGCGTGCCACGAGGACGTGCACGAGGGCGACATGGGCGGCGCCTGCGCCGATTGCCACGGCCAATCTCGGCCCTTCGCGGAGGTTGAACGCTTCGAGCACACCGCGACCTTCGCGCTCGCGGGCGCCCATTCAGGCCACGCCTGCTCGAAGTGCCACGAGCCGAACAGCCCGCGCGCGATCGCGCACTACAAGGTCGAGGCGACCACGTTGGTGGGTCCGTCGCTCCCAGCGCGCACGTGCGCCGAATGCCATGCATCACCCCACGGGGCGGCGTTCGTGCATGCGACCGGATCCAACTGCGCGGCATGCCACGGGTCCGAGCAGAGTGGCTTCCTCGTCGCCGATGAGGACACAACCCGCGACGTGCACGGCGCGACGGGCTTCGTGCTCGCCGACGCCCACGCGGCGCTCGCCTGCGAGGCTTGTCACGGCGCACAAGGCGACTTCCTGACGCGGTACCCGGGGCGCGAACAGAACGCCTGCGCGATCTGCCACCACGATCCACATGGCGGGCAATTCGGCGACCCGTCGAGCGAGCCCAGCCTGTGTGTGCGCTGCCACGCAGCGACTTCGTTCGCGGTCCATTTCTACGACGCAGTTGCCCACGCCGCGAGCGGCTTCGTGCTCGACGGCGCCCACGCCTCGGTCGGTTGCGCGGAGTGCCACGGACCGGACGCCGCGCTCGTTCAAAGAGGCGACGCTACGAACAGGGAGCGACCGCTCTCGACGCCGGGCCTTGCCCGCTACCGCGGGACCCCGCGCACGTGCGCTGCTTGCCACGACGACGTCCACGAGGGCGCTTTCGATCATGGATCGCGACGTGAGTCGCAGCGTGATTCACACGGCGCGACAGTCGCCGCCCCCGAGCGCGCTGCGTCCGGCCTCCTCGCGGCGATCGCCGCGCCCGTCGGCGGGTTGTGCGCGAACTGCCACGACACGGGCTCCTTCCAGGACGCTCTGGAGCGTTTCGAGCACGGGCGTTGGACCGGATTCGACCTCGCGGGCTCCCACGCGGCGGCGACGTGTGTGAGCTGTCACCCGACCGACGCCGACACGGGGCGTCGACTCGGTCTCGCGCGGACCGCGTACCTGCCCGGAGCAACAGCCCAGGACGTCGCCGGCTGTGCGGCCTGTCACGTCGATCCGCACGCTGGCGGCTTCGACGGGTCCGATGTGCCGACCGAGGTCGATGGCCGTGTCGGCTGCGCTCGTTGTCACGACGAGCGCGCCTTCCGCGACGTCTCGGCGGCGCGCTTCGACCACGGACGTTGGACAGGTTTCGAGTTGCGAGGAGCGCACGCCCACATGGAGTGTGTCGCGTGCCACGGCGTCGCGGAAGCAGAGACACAACCGGGTCAGACTCGGCGCCTGGGCCTCGTCTCGACCCGTTTCCCCGGCTCGAGTGAACGCTGTTCGACCTGCCACATCGATCCCCATGGCGAGCGTTACGACGTGCATGTCACGCCAGTCCTCGATGGGCGCGAAGGCTGCGCGAGGTGCCACGGCGAGACGAGCTTCCGCGCCGTCGTCGCGTTCGATCACGCCTGGACCGGACACGAACTCGAGGGAGTGCACGCTGCCCTCGACTGCGACGCGTGCCACGCGCTTCAAATGCCGGACGCGGAAGGTCGAGTACGCGCTGCTGCGCTCGGGACCTCGTGCGCTGATTGTCACGTCGATCCCCATGCCGGGCAATTTCGGATCGCGGGGCGCAACGACTGCGCGCGTTGCCACGTCACCGGCGATGTGTTCCAGACCCTCGACTTCGACCACGACAAGGACTCGCGCTTCGTGCTCGACGACGTGCACAAGGCGCTCGAGTGTGCGGCCTGCCACCGGCCGGCGCGTACACGCGACGGAGTCGAGCTCGTGCGCTACCGGCCGCTCGGCACGACTTGCGCGGAATGCCACGGGACGACCGATCCGAGCAAGTCAGGCGGCACACCGAAGGCGAGCATTCCTCCGGCGGGTCGCCCTCGTTGAGCTGCGCTCGACCCACTCTCTGAACTCCCCATGCTGCCGCTGACACACCTCCTCCCGCACGGCCTGACAGTCGCGGCGTTCGTCGCGCCCGCCCAGGACGTCGAGATCGAAGTGCGCGTACTGTCGGTGCGCGGGAACGTCGTCGACATCGACCGCGGCGCGAGCGCGGGCGCCGCGCCCGGGGACATCGTTGTGCTGCGGCCTCTCGGGCAACCGGAGATCACGGGCACGGTGCGCTCCGTGTCGTCGACGATCGCGACCGTGGTACTCAGCAACGCCGCGTCGTCGCTCGGGCCAGGCGTGCCCGGCGTGTTGCGCGTGCCGGTGGCGCGCCTCGCGGCGCCTCGAGCGCCAGAGGTCCCCGGCATGCCGCCGGCCGTTTGGACGAGTCAGGAGGGTCCCTGGGAGGAGGGCGTGCCGCTCCTCGCGGAGGTACGCGCGCCCGCGCCCGAGGAGCGACCGACGGTGTGGCACGGCCGTGGCACGCTCGGCCTGTACGGTCTGCGGGACAGCGGCGCGCTGGCGCGCGACGACAGCGTCGGGCGCGTGGGGCTCTTTCTTGAAGGCCAGAATCCTTTTGGCCGCGGCGGACGACTGCGTGCTGCGGGCGAGGTACGCAGTCAGCGGACAGTCTTCGAGGATTCCGCGCTTCGGGACGATAGCGAGACCTTCCTCCGCGTGGACGAACTCTCGTACTCGTGGGGCGGCACCCGCGACGCTGCGCGCAGCTACGAGGTCGGTCGGTTTCTTTCGCGCGCGTTCCCCGAGCTGGGGCTGCTCGATGGGGGCGAGGTCGCGCACCGCTTCGACAACGGCGTGCGTATCGGCGGTTCGCTCGCGTCGATCGCAGCGCTCGACCGCGAGCGCAGCTTCGAAGACGCGCCGCAGGTCGCGCTCTGGGCCCTCGCGCCTTTTGGCGAGAATCGCCGCGGCGAGCTGGGTGTCGCGCTCCAAGAGACTTGGTTCGAGGGCGCGAAGGATCGGGATCTCTTGCTGACCCGCGCCCGATGGACGGATGGTGAGGCCTGGAGCGCAGACGCCGTGGCCTGGACCGACCTCTATCGTTCGGACGACGCGGGTAAGTCTCCCGGGCTCGAGCTCACCGAGGCGCGCGCGAGCGTGACGCGCTCCTCCGACGGCGCCCAAGGTGTCCGGGTCGATCTCGGCCACGTGGGCTTCCCTTCCCTGCGACGGCTACGCGCCCAGGACATCGCGTTCGAAGAGCTCGATCGAGCCGGAGCCGAGGCCGCGTCGTTGTCCTTCTGGACGCCGTTCGGCGAGCGTGGACGCTGGAATGCGCGCATCGGTGGCTGGAGCGACCGCGACGACGACGGGGTCTGGGCGGACCTTGGTTATGACCACCGCTTCGCAGTGGATGGGCTCGACCTCGGCAGCGTCGCGCTGTTCTTCGCCGACAACCCCCAGCGCGATGTCCTTGGCGGGCGCACGCGGGTGAGCGGACCGGGGCTCGGAGGCCGTTGGAGCCTGGGTGTCGATCTCGGGATCTACCAGCGCTTGGCTACCGATGGAACAGCCGAGGACTTGCTGCAGGGCGCGCTGCGCGCCGGCTGGAACGGCGCGTTCGGCGCGGACTGGTACCTCTACTTCGACGGCGCCGCGCGTTTTGGGGACGAGCAGGACGCGCTTTCATTCGACATCACGTTGCAACGGAGCTTCTGAACATGAGTCACGGCATCTCGAGCTTGGACCCCATGGGGCGGACGCGGTCGCGCGTGTTAGCGTTCATCGCGCTCGTCACGATGGCGTGTGTCGGCAAGCAATTCGTCCCTCGCGTCGAGACGCTCGAATGGCGCACGCAGCAAGGGCGACTTCACGATTGGTGGTCAGAGCGCGGTCCAGTCGTGCCTCACGGGACCTTCCCCGCGGACTGCCGCCTGTGCCACCTCGCAGGGGATTGGCACCAGCTGCGCCCGGACTTCAGCTTCGATCACGGCGCCGAGACCGGCGTCATCCTCGAGGGCGCGCACGCGTCGGCCCAGTGCCTGCGTTGCCACAACGACCGCGGTCCCATTGAGGAGTTTGCCCAGCGCAGCTGCGTCGGCTGCCACGCGGACGTCCACCAGGGCGCGCGCGGCACGGGTTGCGCGCAGTGTCACGGTCAAGCGGACTGGCGCGTCGACAAAGACCTGTTGGCCCACGCGCGCACGCGCTTTCCGCTGCTCGGACCCCACGCCGCTGCCCAGTGCCGCGACTGTCATGTCGGCATCGATGGCGGCGTCCTCGAGCCCCTCGATACGGCCTGCGCGAGCTGCCACCTGGACGACCTCGCGCGCGCCCTCGAGCCGAACCACGTCGCCCTCGGCTGGACCGCGAGCTGCGAGCGTTGCCACCAGGTGTCGACGTTCTCGGGCGCAGGGTTCTTGCACACGGGGTTCCGCCTCGATGGCGCGCACGCTGCGGCCGATTGCAGCCAGTGCCATGTGGGCGGCGTCTTCGCGGGCACGCCCTCGGACTGCTTTGCGTGCCACGGAAGCGAGTACCAAGCGGCGCAGAACCCGAACCACGTGTTGCTCGGGATCCCGACTTCCTGTCAGCAGTGCCATGGCACGAGCACATGGTCCGGCGCAGCCTTCTCGCACACGGTCTGGCCGCTCACCGGGGCGCACGCCGCGAGCAGCTGCAACGAGTGCCACGGAGGCGGTGTGTTCACCGGGACGCCGACCGCATGTGTGGCCTGTCACCAGGCCGAATACAACGCGACGACGAGTCCCAATCATGGCGCCGCGGGCTTCGCGCAGACGTGTCAGGACTGCCACTCCACGAGTATGTGGCGTGGCGCGGAGTTCGACCACGACACGTGGCCTCTGACCGGCGCGCATGGCTCAGCTAGCTGCAGCTCGTGCCACGGTGGCGGTGTATTCGCTGGCACGCCAACGAACTGCGTGGCTTGTCACCTGGCGGACTTCAATGCGACGACTTCACCGCCCCACGTCAGCGCGGGCTTCCCGACGAGCTGTCAGGATTGCCACAATACGAGCATGTGGAATGGCGCGACGTTCCATCACACCTGGTTCCCGATCACGAGCGGCGCCCACCGGGATTTCAGCTGCATCAGCTGCCACCTGGTGCCCGGCAATACGAGCACGTTCAGTTGCACCCATTGCCACGAACACCGGGAATCGGAGATGAGCTCGGAGCACCAGGGAGTCAATGGCTACGTTTGGCAGAGCAACGCCTGTTACCAGTGCCATCCCGACGGCCGCGAGTCGGCCCACGGGTTCACCCTGCCGCCGGTCGAGAAGCGCGAACGCAGCGGGCCGCGTCGTCCGTCTCCGGATGCGACGGATGCGACGGATGCGACGCGGCTCCGACGTAAGCCCCCGAGGTGAGTCGAGTCGTGGGATGAGGTGGGCGCCGCTGCACGCGGCATGCGACCGGACGTCGGAGCCGCCTCTGGAATAGAGTGCGCGCGACGGCGGGAGTCCTGCCATTGCAGCGAGTACGCTGCACAGGATGGTCGAGCCCGCGCCCCGCCCCCTCGATGTGATCCGACTCGGGCGTGTCCTTTGGCAGACGGCCTACGAGCTGCAACAGGAGCGGCTCGCTGCGCGCCTCGGCGGCGCTGCGCCCGACGCGCTCTTCCTGTGTGAACACGATCCGATCGTCACCCTCGGGCGGCGCTCGTCCGTCGGCGACGTGGCGGGTGTCCCCTTCCCGACCGTGACCATCGAGCGCGGCGGCGAGGCGACCTATCACGGACCTGGACAGCTCGTCGCGTATCCGGTGATGGAGCTGCCCGAGGGGCGCCGCGATCTGCACCGCTACCTGCGCGACCTCGAGCAGGTCGGCCTCGACACCCTCGCCACCTTCGGCGTCGAGGGCGGCCGGCGCCCGGGGTACACCGGCGTGTGGATCGGCGAGCGCAAGGTCGCCTCGATCGGCGTCGCGGTGCGCCGCTGGGTGACCTGGCACGGGCTCGCGCTCAACGTCACGACCGACCTCGCGGCGTTTGGTTCATTCCAGCCCTGCGGCCTTGACGCGAGCGTGATGACACGCCTCGTCGATCATGCGCCTGGGGTGTGCTTGGAGGACGTTTCCGCAGCCTTCGAGGCGGCCTTCGCGCGCACCTTCGGATTCTGAGTCGACTGGACCGCCACAGCGTCGGTCGTCTCGCGTACCCTCCCGCACCGACCCGGCGCCTGGACCACGTGGGCGCAGCGCACGATCTCGAGTCATGGTTAGCTCGCTTCTCTTCGTTCTGGGCCTCGTCCTGCTCGTCCTCGGCGCGGAGTGGCTAGTGCGCGGCGCATCGAATCTGGCGCTGCGCCTCGGCCTCTCACCGCTCGTCGTCGGTTTGACCATCGTCGCTTTCGGCACGAGCGCGCCCGAGCTCGCGGTGTCGGTCGGCGCGGCGCTGGACGGCAGCGCCGCGGTCGCGGTCGGCAACGTCGTCGGCAGCAACATCTTCAACATCTTGGTGATCCTCGGGCTCTCCGCGGTGATCACGCCCCTCGTCGTCAGCTACCAGGTGATCCGCCAGGAGGTCCCGGTGCTCCTCGCGATCACGCTGCTCGCCATGGGCGTCGGCTATGACGGTGTCGTCGATCGCGGCGAGGGCGCGATCCTGCTCGGAGTCCTCGTCGCCTACACGGCGTTCCTCGTGATTCAATCGCGACGCGACGATCCTGGCGCTGTGAAGCTGGAGTTGGCCCAGATCGATTCGGCCCAGCTGGAGCTCGCGCCCGCCGCGCCTCGAGTGCAGCCAAGCGCCTCGATCTTCCTGCAGCTCGGGCTGATCGTCGTCGGCCTCGCCGCGCTGGTGCTCGGATCGGCTTGGCTCGTCGATGGCGCGACGGCCTTTGCACGGGCGCTCGGTGTGAGCGACACGATCATCGGCGTCTCGGTCGTCGCAGCTGGGACCTCCTTGCCCGAGGTCGCGACGTCGATTACCGCGGCCCTGCGCGGCCAGCGCGACATCGCGGTGGGCAACGTGATCGGGAGCAACGCCTTCAACCTGCTCGGCTGTATCGGCGTGACCGCGCTCGTCGCGCCGGGCGGCATCACCGTTCCTGCCGAGGTCCTGCGGTGGGACGGCTGGGTGATGCTCGCGGCGACGGTCGTCTGTGTCCCGATCTTCCTCACGGGTAAGCGCGTCGCGCGCGGCGAGGGCGCGTTCCTGCTCGCCGGATATGCGGCGTACTCCGCGCTGCTCGTCTCGCGTGCGCTCGGCGCGAATTGACCCCGAAGCGGGGTGATCACGCGGCGCGCCCAACACCTGGTGGGCCCTGTGGAACACCTGGTGGGCCCTGTGGGACACCTGGTGGGCCCTGTGGGACACCTGGTGGGCCCTGTGGGACTCGAACCCACGACCAAGCGATTATGAGTCGCGTGCTCTAACCGACTGAGCTAAGGGCCCGGGAGGGATGAGCTGGGATGTTAGCCTCGGAGCTCTGGAGGAAGGTGCGCAAACTAGGAGCCTGCGCCACAGAATCCAACTCACATCGATCGAGCGTATCCTCTGCGCGTGATGCAGAACCTCGAGATCGACGTGCAAGCGGAATTCGACGGCCTCGAACGCGCGCTCGACGCCTATGACGCGCTGCGTGCGCGACTCGGCGAACGGGAGCACGCCGTCGCGAAGGATGTCTCCGGCTGGTCGGTCGCCCAGCATCTCTTCCACATCGCGCTCGCGACCGACCTCGCGCTGCGTCACGTGCGGGCGCTCGTGGACAACAAGGGTCGCCTCGTCTCGGCCGACGGCGAGCTCGGTGAACGCGCCGCGGCGGTCCTCGTGTCCGAGCGCACGCGGCGCGGAGTGGCCGAGGCGCCCCGCATGGTGCGGCCCGGTGACGATGTGAACCCGGTGTTCCTCGGCAACGAGATCGCCGGCGCTCGGGCCGCGGTGGCGACTCTACGGGCCCGGGCGGCGGACGTCGCGGGCGCGTCTGGGTGGATCCCGCACCAGGAGCTCGGGCCCCTCCAGGCGGCTCACTGGCTGCGCTTCGCGCGGCTGCACGCGCAGCATCACCTCGCCATCGCCGAGGAGGTCGGGGCGGGGCTCGGCGAATCTCGCTGAGGCGCCGCTGGACCGTGTCAGCGCGGAGGCGCCCCGACGCCGTTTCATTGCGAGGCACCTGGCGAACCGGATTCGGGACGTCGGGCGGAGCTCCAGGTCCATTTGACCTCGGGTAACGGGCCTCGGAGCAAAAGGTCGAGGGCCCGAACGCCCGATGAGCCTGGAGCGACTCTTCGCTCTCCCGGCGTCGACCGCCCTAGCGCACCCATGACTATCGATCCGTTCACGATCGTCGGCCTCCAGCATTCTGCAGAGGCCGGCGGCGGCACCATCCTCGACGTCGAGACTCTGCAGTCGTTGGTCGAGCTCGGTGGGGAGGACGATCCGGACCTCCTCGCAGAGCTCTTGGGCCTCTTCCTCGAGGACTCCACGCGTCGCGTTCAGAGTCTGGTTCAGGCCCTCGAACAAGGTGACATCCGGGCCGCGGGGCGCGCGGCCCACGCGCTCAAGTCCGCCTCGGCGAGCCTCGGCGCGTTGCGTTTCTCGGACGCCTGCCGCGAGATCGAGTGCGTCGCCCGATTGGGCGACGACATCACCCCGATCTCGCGTCGGGTGCTCCTCATGTTCCCTGAGGTCCAGGCTGCGATGACCAGCCTCGACGCGGCCTGAGGCCACAACCGCCACTCGAACGAGCGCTGTCACCATGCAAATGAAGTCCTTCGAAGAGCTCAAGCTGTCCGGCAATCTGCCCTCACCTGCCGGCGTCGGGATGCGGATCCTGCAACTCACGCGGACCGAGGACTACAGCGCCGAGGAGATGGGCGACGCGATCCGCACCGATCCGTCCCTCACCGGTCGCATTCTGAAGCTCGCGAACTCCGCCTGCCACACCGGACTCGAGCCCGCGACTACGGTCTCCGAGGCGATCATGCGCCTCGGGAGTCGCACCGTCCGCGACCTCGCGCTGGCGTTCTCGCTCATCAGCGAGCGTAAGGCGGGGACGTGTCGGTCCTTTGACTACGAGCTGTATTGGACGCGCTCGCTCGCGCGGGCCGTCGCGGCTCAGACCCTCTACCGCGTGCGTCAGATTGGCAAACCCGAGGAGGCGTACATCTGCGGCCTCTTGAGCGAAGTCGGCTTGCTGGCGCTCGCGTCGGTTTACGCGGAATCCTACCGCGAGATCCTTTGCGGCGAGGCGAGCCGCGACATGCAGCAGTTGCTGGTCCTCGAACGCGAAACGTTCAATATCGATCACTCGGAAGTCGGGCAGTGCATGCTCGCCGATTGGGGCCTCCCGGAGCGTTTCTCAGAGGCCATCGGTTCGTTCACGCGTGACCGCCGCCCGCGCGCTGACGTCACGGAGATCAAAGACCTCGTCTCGACTCTGCGCTTCGCGACGCTGATCGCGGAGGCGTGTGTGACCGACGCAGTCACTCCCGCCCGCGAGCTCGTGCGCATCGGCGAAGGACTCGATCACCTGCGCGACGTGCTCGGGTTGGACGAACCCAGCTTCCAGCGTTTCTGCGATACCTGCGCGAACGAATGGGTCGCGTGGGGCGAGAGCCTCGACATCGCGGCCCAGCGGATTCGCTTCAGCCACGTCTTCAACGAGATCACGCTCGCCCGGGAGGCGTTCGCGCGGACCGGTGAGACCGTCTCGACGAACGCCGCTGGACCAGCCCCCGTGAAGAACGTGCGCACGGCCTGCTCCGCGCCGAAGGCGTCAGCCGCGTCAGCCGCGAAGGGCAAGCTCGTGGCAGCGACAGCGACGATCGGCGAAACTGCGTCGACGAAGGAACCTGAGGAGCGCTTCACAATCCTCGCCGTCGACGATGATCCGGTGTCGTTGCGGCTGCTGGTCAAGCACCTCCGCGCGGACAATTACCAGGTCGAGATGGCGCGTGGCGGCAAAGAGGGGCTCAAGGCTGCGCTGCGCACGACTCCCGACCTGATCGTCGTCGACCAACAGATGCCCGATATGGACGGCTTCGAGCTGGTCCGCTCGCTGCGCAGCACGGAGGCCGGCGCCAGTATGTTCATCCTGCTCCTTACGGGCAGCGAGAGTGAGGACCAGCTGGTCGAGGCCTTCGATGCCGGTGTCGACGACTTCATCACCAAGCCGTTCTCGCCGAAGGTCCTGAGCGCGCGCATCAAGGGCGGCATTCGCCTCGCGCGGCTCCAGCGCAAAACCGAGGTCGACCGGCAGACGATCATGCGCCAGGTCGCAGAGCTCGGACAACTCACGCGCAAGCTGCGCGCGGCTTCGTTGACGGATCCGCTGACCGAGCTGCCGAATCGCAGGTACGCGATGAAACGGCTCGAGAACGAATGGGCCGCGTGCCAGCGCTCAGGCCGCCCGCTCAGCGTCGTCATGATCGACATCGACCACTTCAAGAGCGTGAACGACACCTACGGTCACGACATGGGGGACATCGTGCTCAAGAGCACGGCGCAGGTCCTCAAAGGTCACCTCCGTGATGAAGACGAGGTCTGCCGCCTGGGCGGCGAGGAGTTCCTCGTGATCTGTCGTAACACCTCGACGGAGGACTGCGCGCGAGTTGCAGCTCGTCTGAGGGTGGCCGTCGAACAGAATCGGATCAAAGAGCCGGGTTTCGATCGCGGCATCGTGACCGTATCGCTCGGCGTCGCGGGTACGGACCTCGACATGGACTCCGTCAGCGCGCTCCTCAAAGCCGCCGACGAAGCCTCTTACGCTTCCAAGTCTGGCGGTCGCAATCAAGTGCGCCGCTACGACGCCATGGGCGACGTCGTCGACGCCGGTCCCAAGTGCGAGCGGCGCGCCGCTTAGGCCTCTTTCGAGCCACACTGTGTTAGGACGCAAGTTCGACGAGCTGCGCTTGACCGGGACCCTGCCGTCCCCGTCAGCGATCGGACTGCGTATCCTCGACATCACTCGCACCGAGAACCACGACCAGGAGCAGCTCGTCCGCACGATCCAGGCGGATCCCGCGCTCTCCGGACGCATCATCAAGATCGCGAATTCCGCCGATCGAGATGGGTTGCCTGCCGTCGAGACCGTACGACAAGCCGCGATGCGCCTCGGCGCTCGGGCGGTGCGCAATGTCGCGCTCGGTTTCACGCTCGTCTCGGACAACCGACGGGGCCGCGCGGCCAACTTCGACTACGACGCCTATTGGGCCCATTCACTCGCGTGTGGTGTCGCGGCGCACTTGCTCGCCCAGGTTCATCGACACGTCGATCCGACAGCCGGATTCACGTGCGGGCTCCTGTGTGACGTCGGGAAGCTGGCGTTGGCGAGCGTCCACCCCGAGCGCTATTCGGAGCTGCTCGCCAAGCACCCCGGAATTCCCGATGCGGCCCTGGCACGGCTCGAGTCGCGCGCCTTCGGTATCGACCACCTGGAGGTCTCCGCGGCGCTGCTCGCGGACTGGGGCCTCCCGCGTGAATTCCAAGAGGTCGCGCTGCTTCGTATCCGTGACGAGCCCAGCAAAGCAGAGGTCGAAGAACAAGACGAAGATCGGCACCAGCTGCTGTCTCTCGTGCGCGCCGGTCGCCAGATCGCTCGTGTACTCGCGGGCAGTTGGCAACTCGACGACGCCCGTTGGCGCGGTCATTTCCTGTCGTTGGAGCACCTCGCCCAGGACCTCGGTCTGCGGCACGATGCGCTTCTCGCGATCTGCGACGCCGTCGTCCCGAGCTGGCGCGAATGGGGCAGCCTGATCGGCGTGACGATCGAGTGCGAGCAATCGTTCCAGGACGCGGCGAGCGAATTCGAGCGCCGCGGGCTGCGCTCGGCGCGGTTGCTCGGCCAGACCTCGGAACGTACTCGCCAAAACGCCGAGGACGGCGAGTCGAACCTCTTCAACCCGGAGCTCGATGCGCCGCTCGATCCGCTTGTTCTCGGCACCGGAACGCGCGGTGTGACGCGCGTGTTGTTGGTGGACGACGACACGAACATGCTGCGGCTCCTCCGCCACCATTTGGAGCGCGAGGGATACGAGGTCACGACCGCTTCCTCGAGCCGCGAAGGTCTGCAGATCGCGCTCGCGCGGACCCCGCAGATCCTCATCACTGACTGGATGATGCCGGAGATGACCGGCGTCGAGCTCTGCGCCAACCTGCGCCGCAGCCAGGCCGGCGGGAAGATGTACGTCATCGTCGTGACCGCGCGTGGCGACGACGAGCAGGTGATCGAAGCCTTCGATACAGGCGCCGACGACTACATCGTCAAGCCGTTCAACCCGCGGATTCTGATCTCGCGCGTCGGGGCTGCGCAGCGCATGATCCAGCTGCGCGAGAAGGTCGAGGACTCGGAGCGCGCGCGCTTGCGCCAAGTAGCCGAGCTCGGCGTCATGACACGCAAACTCCGGGCGGCTGCGCTCACGGATACGTTGACGGAGCTGCCGAATCGCCGATACGCGATGAAGCGCCTGAAACAGGAGTGGGAGAGCGCGCAACGGACGGGGCGGCCGCTCTCCGTCGTCATGTGTGACATCGACCACTTCAAGAGCGTCAACGACGAACACGGTCACGACGCGGGCGACGTCGTGTTGCGCGAGACCGGGTTCACTCTCCAGGCGCAGCTGCGTGCCTCGGACGTGTTGTGTCGCCTCGGCGGCGAGGAGTTCCTCGTCATCGCAGTCGGCGCCGAGGCCGAGACCGGTATGCAGGTCGCCGAGCGACTGCGGGGCTCCGTCGAACGGCACCGCATCCGCTACCAGACGTTCGATCGCAACGTGACGATATCCCTCGGTGTCGCCGAGGCGCACGCGGGGACACGCAGTATCGACGATCTTATCAAGGCGGCCGACGAGGCGCTGTACGTCGCCAAGGCGGGAGGCCGGAACCGTGTCGAGCTCTCGCCGACCCCGGCCTCTGGCGCTGCCCCGGCGGACGATCCGGACGCGGACTCGGCCGAGCGCCGCAGCGCCTGAGCGACTCGTTATCCTGTCCAGTCCCATGGACACGCAGAAGCTCTCCGGATTCGTCGCCGACGCCTGGCGCAACTCGATTCTCCCCGCGCTCGAGGACTTCGTCCGCATCCCGGCGAAGTCGCCCGCGTTCGACAAGGACTGGGCCGCGCACGGTGAGTTGCAGCGGGCCGTGGAGCTCGCCGCTGCGTGGTGCCGCGAGCGTAGTGTTGCGGGAATGAAGGTCGAGATCGTGCAGCTCACGGGCCGCACGCCGACCCTCGTCGTCGAGGTGCCAGCGTTCAAGGGCCCGAACGCGCAGGAGCTCGGCCCAGAGGCTCCCAGCGGCACCGTGCTGCTCTACGGGCACCTCGACAAGCAGCCCGAGGTGACCGGCTGGGACGCCGATAAAGGGCCGTGGAAGCCCGTCGTGCAGAATGGCCGACTCTACGGCCGAGGCGCAGCGGACGACGGTTATGCGTGTTTCGCGTCCTTGACCGCGCTCGAGGCCCTGCAAGCGCAAAGTGTCGGCCACGCGCGTTGCCTCCTGTTGATCGAGACCAGCGAAGAGAGCGGCAGCCCCGACCTCGCGGCGTACATCGACCACCTCGCGCCGCGCATCGGCACACCGGACCTCGTCGTCTGCCTCGATTCGGGCGCCGGCGACTACGAGCGCATGTGGATCTGCACGTCGCTCCGCGGCAACGTCACCGGTGACCTCAGCGTCGAGACTGTGCGCGAAGGTGTGCATTCGGGTGACGCGAGCGGCATCGTGCCGTCGAGTTTCCGGGTCCTGCGTCAATTGCTCGACCGCCTCGAAGACGCGCGCACGGGCGAGATCCTGTTGCCCGAGCTGCACGCGGACATCCCATCCCACCGCGCGCGCGAGGCCGTGGAGGCCGCGACCGTTCTCGGCGACGATGTCCACTTGAAGTACCCCTTTCACCCCGGCGTGCAGCCGATGGGGCGTGACGGAGCGGATCGGATCCTCTGGCGCACCTGGCGCCCGACCCTCTCGATCACCGGGGCGGAGGGCCTGCCGCGAATCGCGGATGCAGGCAACGTGCTGCGCCCGTTGACTGCGCTCAAGCTCTCGTTCCGCTTGCCGCCGACGGTGCGGCCCAAAGTGGCGATGGCGGCGATCGAGCGCGCGCTGACGACCGACCCGCCCGCGGGCGCGCGCGTCCGCTGGAGCAACGTGGATGGGGCGACCGGCTGGGACGCGCCAGCGTATGAACCCTGGCTCGCGAGCGCGCTGGACGAGGCGGCTTCGGCGTACTTCGGCTGCCCTGCGATCGGCCTCGGTGAAGGGGGCACGATCCCGCTGATGGGCCTCTTGGCGCAGAAGTTCCCGAAGGCGCAGTTCGTTATCACGGGCGTTCTCGGGCCGGGTTCGAACGCGCACGGACCGAACGAGTTCTTGCACCTCGACCTCGCGGAGCGCCTCACGTCCGCGACCGCGCACATCGTGGCGTGCCACGCGCGACGCAGCTGAGTGCGACGAGGCTGAGACAAGTTTGGTTGCGCGCGGTGCTGCGATTCGAGACGATCGCTGCGCGAAAGTGCGACATGTCTCGCATTGCCATAGCGACCGATCCGCTTGCAGAGAATGGGCGGGATAGGTTTCGGAGCCAAACATTCTCGAGCCATTTCCAATGCATCGTCTCGCACTGCTTTTTTTGTTCGCCCTCGGCGCCTGCCGAACTCCATTGACGGAGGTTGATACGTTTTTCGGCGCTGAAGCGCAGATCTATCCGACCGGGCTCGTGATAGGTCCGCGCGGCGAAGTCCGCGTAGGCGAACGGGACGCCTTGCATGCACGCGCAGCGGTCCATTTCGTTCGCGACCGCCAAGCCGACGAGCTCGACAGCAGCGACGGGACGGGTTACGGCGGCGGCCTTGGATGGCGCCACTGGATCGACTCGTACGGCGAGGGCTGGAACTTCGGCGCGCGACTCGACCTATGGCGCCTGCTCATGGATCAAGATGCCCCAGGTCGACGGGACGAGTCGCGCATCACGGTCCTGACACCGTCGATCGAAGGCGGCTACTCGTGGTACTACGACAATGGCGCGCGCCTCGACTTGAACCTCGGGCTCGGTCAGGAGCTCGAGGTCGGCGTCAACCGTGTCGGTGATCCGCTGGGCGATCGTTTCGCGATCCTACTCGGCGTGACGTTCTCCGCCGGCACGGTGGGCCCTAAACGGGCCTTCCCGGCGCCGATCACGACCCGCGGCTTCCCTGAGGCGGACGAGCCCGCGCTCGACGAGATTGAACCGGAGGTGATCGAAGAGATCGTCGAGCCCGGTGTCGGGGTTTCTGCGCTCGAGCCGCCGACGCTGCCCGAAGTGCCCATGACGGTGGAGCAACCTGCGGGGGTCGCGTCTGAACCCTCGGTTGGGACGGTCAACTGAAGCGCGGTCATCTGGTTCTGGGTTGTCGAATCGGCGTACGGTACCAGGTACGCGGCGCCGATTCGACAACCTGAATCGCGCATCACTACGGGCTCAGCCGAAACGCTCGAGCAATTCAAAGCTGAGCCCAACCCGCGCCAGATACTTGCGCAATCGATCCGCGTCCCCGCACGCACACCTTGCGCAAGATCGCGATTCGTCCCCGAGACCAGCTGGAAACGGCTCTCTGCCGGAACATCGGCGCCGAGCTGACGCCTCGCGAGCGCGGTCTTGCCGACCCCGGTCGGGCCCGTCAGGTGCAGCGGCTCGCGGGTCCGGCCGGCGACCTGCTCGATGCGCTCCATCAACGTGTTGAACGACGCATTGCGGGTCTGGATGCCCGCCTTGAGGAAGTCAACGCCCTCGCGGTGCTCGGCCTCGAACGGCGCCGCGAGCTGGTTGTAACGCGAGAGGTCGAGGTCGATGATGGAGTACCCGCCAAACGCCGATCTGCGTGACCGACGACGCCGAGTGGAGGCTGGAGAACGTCCGTAAGTCACTCAGGGCGCGGCGGTTACGGCGCCATGAAGAGCCTCGGCGCCCCTCTGGCACGGCGCTCGCCGAGTCCCTCTCGATCCCCCCAGGTGTCCCCACGTCCTGGGGACGGGATCCAATGCACCCCCCGCAGGGAGTCACCATGTCCGGATACATCGAAATCGAGAGCGTCGGCGCGCCCATTCGCGCCTGGACCCGTGGCGTCGAGCTGGAGGAGTCCGCCCTCGCGCAGCTCCGCAACGTCGCCCGCCTGCCCATCCTCCACGGCCACGTCGCCGTCATGCCGGACGTGCACTGGGGCATGGGCGCGACCGTGGGCTCGGTGATCCCGACCGTCGGCGCCATCGTGCCCGCGGCGGTCGGGGTCGACATCGGTTGCGGGATGATGGCGGCGCGCACGACTCTTCTCGCGTCGGACCTGCCCGACGACCTGCGGCCAATGCGCGGCCAGATCGAGCGCGCGGTGCCCCACGGGCGCACCGCGGGCCGCGGCGGCGGCGGGCGGCGCGACAAGGGCGCCTGGCACGACGTGCCGAAGCGCGCGGGGAACCTCTGGAAGGAGCATCTCGCGGGCGGCTTCGCGCTCCTGTGCGAGAAGGCGCCGTCGTTGCAGAACACGAACAACCTCAACCATCTCGGCACCCTTGGCACGGGCAACCACTTCATCGAGGTCTGCCTCGACGAGGCCGACCGTGTGTGGTTCCTCCTGCACTCGGGTTCGCGTGGCGTCGGCAACCGCATCGCGTCGATCTTCATCGAGAAGGCGAAGAAGGACATGGAGCACACGCTCGGGTCGCTGCCCGACAAGGACCTCGCGTACCTAAAGGAGGGCAGCCCGAACTTCGACGACTACATCGAGGCGCTCTTATGGGCCCAGGAGTTCGCGCGCATCAATCGCCAGCTGATGATGGAGAACGTGGTCGAGGCCGTGCGGACCTTGTCGGGGATGAAACCCTTCCAGGCCGACGCGATGGTCGTGAACTGCCACCACAACTACGTGGCGCGCGAGACGCATCTCGGCGCGGACGTGTGGTTGACGCGCAAAGGCGCGGTGCGGGCGGGCCTCGGCGAGCTCGGCATCATCCCGGGCTCGATGGGCGCGAAGAGCTTCATTGTGAGCGGCAAGGGCAACCCCGACAGCTTCCACTCGTGCTCCCACGGCGCGGGTCGGCGCTTGTCGCGGACGAGGGCCAAGGCGCTGTACTCGATCCACGACCATCGCGCCGCGACGCAGCACGTCGAGTGCCGCAAAGACCTCGACGTGATCGACGAGACGCCGATGGCGTACAAGGACATCGACGCTGTGATGGCGGCGCAGGCGGACCTCGTCGACGTGGTGCACACGTTGCGGCAAGTGGTGTGCGTGAAGGGTTGAGGGTGGCGCTCCGGCGCCGCCGATCTCTGAAGACAGATTCGAAGGCCACGAAATCGAAGGCCACGAAATCGAAGGCCACGAAATCGAAGGCCACGAAATCGAAGGCCACGAAATCGAAGGCCACGAAATCGAAGGACACGAAATCGAAGGACACGAAATCGAAGGCCACGAAATCGAAGGACACGAAATCGAAGGACACCAATCGATGCAAGACCTCCTCGTGATCGACGACCGCCAGGGTGAAGGCGGCGGCCAAGTGCTGCGGACGAGCCTCGCGCTCGCCCACCTGCCGGAACGCGTCGCGACGCGCGAGTGGTCCGTGTTGCAGCGCGCGACACATTGGCCGTCGAGTTACTGCACGATCACCGAGGTGCCGGACTCGGCCGGACCTGGAAACGCGGTCTCGGTCGAGCTCGGCTTCGCAGAGGTGACCACGATCTGCACGGCGTTTGGCGAGCGCGGGCTGCCGGCCGAGCGCGTCGCGAAGCTCGCCGCGCGCGAAGTCGGCCGCTACGAGCGCAATGACGCCCCGGTGTGCCGGCACTTCGCGGACCAGCTGATGTTGCCGCTGGCGTTGCTCGCGGGCGGGACGTATCGCGCGACGGAGTTGACGCGGCATGCCGAGACGATCGCGGCGATCATCAATCTATTTTTGCCCGGCGCGGTGGAGTTGGGCGAGGCCGGCATGGTCGCGGTGAAGTCCAACGGGTGAGCAGTGAATGGGTTGCCGAATCGGCG
>Ga0163144_10002455_pt1 | contig 42748 bp, 43 predicted proteins | sample OliLak19BULKMAT1_FD_123175 | JGI IMG/M metagenome (GOLD analysis project Ga0163144, IMG submission 123175) | Freshwater microbial mat bacterial communities from Lake Vanda, McMurdo Dry Valleys, Antarctica - Oligotrophic Lake LV.19.BULKMAT1 | ecosystem: Environmental > Aquatic > Freshwater >...
CTGAGCAACGCGAATCGCCGGTTTTGCACCACCAGCTTTAGCCGCTCCGCCCGGTGGGTCGCACTCCACCCAATCCAAAGATCTCGGTCCTTCAACGCGTAACACGCCGGCCCCCACGTCAATAGCGCCACCGCCACCCCCCGCCTTTCCACCACCTGCCTAAGGTAATCGCCGACCGCTTTTCCTGCTCCCAGCTCGTGGTGCTCTTCCACCACTCCGTCGAACCACTCCTTTTCGACTGGCTCTGCCATCCGCACTCTCATCCCACCGCCTTCGTTTGCCAGTTCTCTTTGCGTTTCCTCGATTTCTTGCCGCTTCATCCCAGCTCACCCCAGCAAATCGGCTGAAAAAGTCTAGCCAAAAAGAACTGCCCTCATCCTCAGCCTCTTCCATCAGTTGGGAAAAAGCCCTTGGGTTGGCTGGCGCCACGGCGGATTTTGCCCTTGCCAAGCGCGCTCGCACCGTCTGCTTTCTTCCGTTCTCCATGCAAAAGACCAAAAAGTCCGTCGCCAAGCGCTTCAAGCTGAGCTCCACGGGTAAGCTCATCCGGCGTACCCCTGGTTTCCGTCACCTGCTGGCCGCCAAGAGCACGAAGTCGAAGCGTCGCGCAAAAAAGGACAAGCTTGTTGCACCGGGGCATGCCGCCCCGTTGAAGCGTTGTCTTCCGTTCGGTCTCTAACCGTTACTGAACGCACTCCAAACCACGCCAGGCGGGTGAATTTCAAGCCGACCCGCCGGCGACTAAATACAAGGAAAACTAAACATGGCTCGTGTTACCAATGCCGCGGCTTCGCGCCGTCGCCGCAAGAAAGTCCTGAAGTACGCCAAGGGCTACTTCGGCAGTAAGTCCAAACTGTTCCGCTACGCCAAAGAGGCGGTTCAGCATGCGTGGCAGTACGCCTATGCTGCTCGCAAGAAGAAGAAGGGTGATATTCGCAGCCTGTGGATCATCCGTCTCAACGCCGCCTGCCGCAACGCGGGCATCACCTACAGCCGTTTCATCGAAGGCTTGAAGGCCGCGCAAATTGAACTCGACCGCAAGGTCCTGTCCGATATCGCGGTTCGCGACGAGGTCGCCTTCAATGCGCTGGTCAAACAGGCTCAGGACGCGTTGAAGACCAAAGCCTCCGCCGCCAAAGCGAAGGCCTAACTTCGGGCCAACGAGAGCCAAGCCGGCTCAACCCAGGCAAGATGCTTCGCTTCAACGAGGCATCCACAACGTCGAGGACGGGTCTCTTTATCGAGGCGCCGTCCTTTTTTTGTCCCCTCGGTCCGATTCGAGTTTCGTTCCTGCTCATTTCCATTCGCCTCGTTCCCTTCCTCTGAGCATTTTTTCTCTTCCCATGGAACAGCTCCTTTCCGCGCTCCAGCATAAAGCCCAGGTCGATCTCGTAGAAATCCGCACCCGTCCGGAGTTCGAGGCGGCAAAGGCCCGTCTTGTCGGACCCAACGGCGAACTGACCGCGTTGATGAAGCAGATGGGCTCTGTGCCGAAGGATCAGCGACCCGCGATGGGCAAGCTGATCAATGAGACCAAGTCCCTGATTCAGGCTGACCTCGACGCGGCTCTCGCCCGGGTGGTCGACTCGGAAATCGCCGCCCAAGTTGGGCCGGCCATTGACGTGACGCTTCCCTCACCCGATGCCGGCCCCGGGACACGTCATCCGTTGACACAGGTGCGCGAGGAGATGTGCCGGATCCTCAGAAAGGTGGGATTTGCAGTGGCCGATGGTCCCGAGGTCGAAACCGAGTACTACTGTTTCGACGCTCTGAATACACCGGCCGATCATTCGGCGCGAGACGCTCAGGACACGTTTTACCTGCCGTCGGATGCCGATTTTGGCAATGTCTCCAAACGTTCGCCCGGGGAACGCTATCTCCTTCGGACGCACACCTCCTCGGTGCAGATTCGGACGATGCTGAAAGGAGCGCCGCCGATTCGCATCGTTTCCCCAGGTCGGGTTTACCGCCGGGACACCACCGACGCGACGCATTCGGCCAACTTCCACCAGCTGGAATGCCTGTACGTTGATCGCAACGTCACCGTGCGAGACCTCAAGGCGCTGCTCGACTACATCTTCACCTCGCTCCTGGGCAAGGATACCAAGACGCGTTTCCGTCCGCATTACTTTGGTTACACTGAACCGAGTTTCGAGGTCGACCTCAGTGCCCGTCACCTGCCCAAGGTGAACAAGGAGTGGATCGAGATCGGCGGCTGTGGCATGGTGGATCCGGTCGTCTTTGAGGGGGTGGGCTACGACTCGGAGGTTTGGAGCGGTTACGCCTTTGGTATGGGCCTTGAACGTCTGGCGATGCTTTTGTACGGCATCGATGACATCCGCTACTTTTATCAAAACGATCTTCGGTTCCTGAGGCAGTTTGCCTGAACGGGCGCAATGCCGGTTCCTTCCTCACTCTCCTTGTCGCACCTTTCGGCCTGAGGCCTAACGAACGAGACCCTCCTTTCCCGTGAAAATTTCCCGCAACTGGCTCCAAACCTACGTCAATCTTGAGGGTCGTTCCAACGACGAGATCTCCCGTGCGGTGACCTTTCTGGGTTTCGAAGTCGAGTCGATCCATCTCACGGGTGCCCCAAAACTGGAATCGGTTTTTGTCGGTGAAGTCGTGACGCGTGAGCGACATCCCAATGCCGACAAGCTTTCGGTCTGCACGGTGGACGTGGGGCCGGTGCATGGCGTTAAGACCATTGTTTGTGGGGCGCAGAATTATCAGGTGGGCGATCGGGTGCCGGTGGCTCTGCCAGGAGCGGTTTTGCCCGGCAATTTCGTCATCAAGCAGTCCAAGATTCGCGGACACCAGTCCGATGGGATGATGTGCTCCGGAAAGGAGCTGGGGATCGGAGAGGACCATTCCGGCTTGTTGATTTTGGAGCAGAGGCCGGTTCTGGGGCTTTCGATCAACGAAATTCTGCCACCCGGGGATGTCGTCTTTGATATCGAGGTGACGCCGAATCGTCCGGATTGTCTTTCCCATCTGGGAGTGGCCCGAGAGCTGGCGGCGTGGTTTCGCCAACCTCTGGTGTATCCCGACGTGGGGATTGAAACCATGCCGGCGACGGGGGACGAATCTCGCGAGGACCTTCTGGGCTCCGTGCGGGTGGATGCGTCCGAGGACTGCCCGCTCTATCTGGCGAGCATCATCACGGGGGTGAAGATTGGTCCCAGCCCAGCGTGGCTGCAGGAGCGCCTGACGTCGGTTGGTCTGAGGCCGATCAACAACGTCGTCGATGTGGGCAATTTCGTGATGCTGGAATACGGCCAGCCGTTGCATGCTTTCGACGCCCGCAAGCTGGAGGGTTCTGCGATCGTCGTCCGCCGGGCGGCGGACGGTGAGAAAATCGTGACCTTGGACGGAAAAGAGCGAGCGCTGACCTCCCAAACGCTGGTGATTGCCGATGCGACCAAGCCGGTCGTGGTTGCGGGCGTGATGGGAGGGGTCAACTCCGGGGTTGATTCAACCACGAGTGATCTCGTGTTGGAGGTTGCGTATTTCCGACGTCAATCGATCCGGGCGACGTCCAAGCGTTTGGCATTGGCGAGCGACTCGTCCTACCGCTACGAGCGGGGGGTCGATCCGCATGCCTTGCCGGAGGCGGCCCGACGAGCGATCAGTCTGATTTTGCAGACCGCGGGAGGGCGGTTAACCAGCCCGTCCTACCGGGTGGGTGGCGACGTCCCTTGGCAACGTGAGATCGTGTTGCGTACGTCCTTTGTCACGGAACGGCTGGGGTTTGAGATTCCCGTGGCGGACATGCGAGCGGCCCTCGAATCGTTCGAGCTGACAATCACCCGGGAGGAAACCGACCCAAAGGGTGCAGGATTGCAGTGGACGGTTGAAGTCCCCAGCTGGCGAGACGACCTTGATCGCCCGATCGATCTGGTGGAGGAGATCTTGCGTCTTTTCGGAACGGAACGAATCCCGGCGACGACGGTTTCTTCGCCCGGCTTGGCTGAGGATGATGACCCGGTCGTCGAGTTCCATCGACGGGCCTTGGAGTACCTCGTCGGGCACGATTTTCATGAGTGCGTCAACTACACCCTCCGGCCGGTGCAGGAACTCTCCGTCGCGGTGGGTCCGGCGACGGTGTCGAAGCTGGCGCTGTCCAATCCGTTCGTTGAGGATCAGTCCCATCTTCGCCCCACGCTGATCAATGGTCTCTTGGAGACGTTGAAACTGAATCAATCCCGAGGGGTTGGGGTGACACGACTGGCTGAAACGGGCCGCGTCTTTCTTGAGCGGGAAGGGCAGCTTTGGGAATGTGCCGCGGTCGGCTTTGTGATCGCGGAAGATGTGGGTGGTCGGTCCTGGCTCCGGCGTCCCCCGGCCGATTTTTACTGCACCAAGCATCATCTGGAGTCGCTGGCGTCACTGGCAGGCATCGATCTGGACCCGCAGGTGCGATTGCCCGGTGAGGCCGAGAATCGGCAGTGGCAGATGGGTCAGGCTGCGGTCGCGGGAGAACTGGCCAAAGGCTGGGTTGCCTCCTTCGGTCTACTGAACGTATCGGCGATCAAGGCACTTGGAGTCGAAGGACGGGTTTACGGCGGTTTTCTCGCCATTTTGCCCGAAAATATCGTGAAAGAGACCACACGCCGGCGTTTCAAGCCGTTCGGGTTGTTTCCGGCCGCGTTGCGTGACCTTGCGATCGTGGTCGACGAGACGATTGCCGCGGTCGAGGTTTCCAGAGCTCTGGCCAAAGTGGCGCGTATGGTGGTGGGAACCGCGTTTCGTGTCGAAAGCGTTGAAGTCTTCGATGTCTATCGCGGTGAGGGTCTGCCGGTTGGCAAAAAGAGCCTCGCTTTCTCGCTCGTCTTTCGTTCGGACGAACGCACCTTGACCGACGACGAGGTTAACCGCGCGTTTCTCGTTTTGCAGGACGCCTTGATTGCAGCGACGGGGTATAGCCTGCGCAAATGACCATGTCACATCCGACCGACCTGAATATCGATCACGTGGCGAATCTCGCCCGAATCGCGCTGACCACGGAGGAAAAGGCGCGGTTTTCCGAGCAGCTGGGTGAAGTGTTGTCCAATATCGAGAAGCTGAAGGAGGTCGATGTGTCCGGGGTGGAGCCCACGGCGCATGCGTTTCCCCTTTTCAACGTTTGGGGTGAGGATGAACCCCAGGCCGGTTTGCCGGTTGAGCTCGCGCTGCGGAACGCTCCGATGCAGCGAGACCAGATGATTTCGGTTCCGAAGGTTGTCGACTAAAGTGGCCCGTCTGTATGTCCACTGAACTTTTCTATCAGTCCATACCCTCCCTTGCGACGGCATTGGAGGCGGGCAAACTGTCCTCGGTTGAGCTGGTGCGCTCGGTCATCGACCGGACCAAGGCGGTCGAACCGAAGATCAAGGCGTTCAACTCGTTCGACGAAGAGGACGCACTCGCCCAAGCCCGTGAGTCGGACGTACGGCGGGCGGCTGGCCGCACTCGCGGCGCGATGGATGGCATTCCCATTGGGATCAAGGACGTGATCGCGGTGTCCGGGCAGCCATTGACCGCTTCCAGCCGGATGCTGGCGAACTTCATTTCGCCCTACGATGCCACGGTCACACGCAAGCTGAAAGGGGCGGGGGCGATCTGCTGGGGACGACTGAATCTCGATGAATTTGCGATGGGTTCCTCGACGGAGAATTCGGCCTTTGGTCCCACGTCCAATCCCTATGCGCTCGACTGCGTTCCGGGAGGATCGTCGGGAGGCAGTGCCGCCGCTGTGGCCGCGGGTGAGGCGATCGTTTCGCTCGGCTCGGACACGGGTGGATCCATCCGTCAACCCGCGGCGTTCTGCAATCTTGTCGGTTTAAAACCGACCTACGGTCTGATTTCGCGTTATGGACTGATCGCTTTCGCCTCGTCGCTTGACCAAATCGGGCCATTCGCGCGTTCGGTTGAAGATGCGGCGATCACGTTGGGAGTCATTGCGGGCCACGACCCGCTCGACTCGACGTCCTACCGAACCGAGGTGCCTGACTATCGCGCTGCGCTGAAGACGAGGACCGGACCTTGGCGGCTTGGCATCCCCAAGGAGTATTTTGGTGAAGGGTTGGATTCGGAAGTCGGCCGCGCGGTTGAGAAGGCCATCGCCCACTACCAGTCGATCGGATGTGAGGTGAAGGACGTGTCGCTTCCGCACACTGAGTACGGCGTGGGGGTGTATTACATCATCGCCACGGCCGAATGCTCATCGAATTTGGCGCGTTTCGACGGGGTCCGTTATGGCCATCGGTCGAAGGACGCGAAGGATGCGATCGACCTCTACTTCAAATCCCGAGCTGAAGGCTTTGGAGCCGAGGTGAAGCGACGAATCATCCTTGGAACCTACGTGCTTTCGAGTGGGTACTATGACGCCTATTATCTGCGCGCGCAGAAAGTTCGAACATTGATCCGCAACGACTTCCTCACGGCTTACCGAGAGGTGGACGCGATCATTACGCCGACCGCGCCGACGCCCGCTTTCCGTCGTGGAACCAAGGCGGATCCTCTGGCGATGTATCTCTGTGACATTTACACCATTGGGGTGAATTTGGCCGGCCTGCCCGGAATCAGTGTTCCGTGCGGTTTTAGCGCTGACGGCCGACCGATCGGAATGCAGCTCATCGGACAACCCTACCACGAAGCGGAGCTTCTCGCGATCGCCCACGCCTATGAGCGGGCGCATGAGTGGGGCCAGCGTCGACCTGCGCTCTAAAGAGCTCCTCTTGGAGCAAACCCTCGCTGATATCGTTCGTTTCCCACCCATGAATTATGAAGCCGTCATCGGTCTGGAGGTCCACATCCAGATCAAGACAAAGTCCAAGATGTTCACCCGTGTCGCCGCCGGCTATGGGCACGACGCGAACACCCTGACCGATCCAGTGGTTCTGGCGCTTCCCGGGGTACTGCCGGTGATGAACAAGGCGGCTCTCGACGCGATCGTGAAGGCGGGACTTCTGTTGGGGTGCGACATCGCACCGGTCTGCAAATGGGATCGAAAGAACTATTTTTATCCCGATTCGCCGAAGAACTATCAGATTTCGCAGTACGACCAGCCAATCTGTCTCGGAGGCACCGTGGAAATCGAGCTGCCCGGGGCTGCTCGAAACATCCAAGGTGAACATAAACGCATTCCGTTGACACGCATCCATCTGGAAGAGGACGTGGGCAAGCTGAATCACGGGGCGAGCGACTCCCTGATCGACTATAATCGGGCCGGAACCCCGTTGATGGAAGTGGTCTCGGAACCTGCCATGCAGACCGCTGAGGAAGCCTTCGCCTACCTCACAGCGCTAAGGATGGCGATGGTCTACGCAGGCATCTCCGATTGTGACATGGAGAAGGGCCAGCTCCGGTGCGACGCAAACATCTCGGTGCGTCCGGTTGGGCAAACGACCTTGGGAACGAAAGTCGAATTGAAGAACCTGAATTCGATTTCGTTTGTTCGTGACGGTATCGCGCATGAAATCAAACGACAGATCGGGGTCCTGAATGCCGGAGGAGCCATTCCGCAGGAGACGCGGGACTATGACGGGCAAACCGGTGCGTCCAAGTCACTGCGCTCAAAGGAAATGGCGCACGACTATCGATACTTTCCGGATCCTGATTTGATGCCGGTGAAAGTTGACGAAACTTGGAAGGCGCGGCTCCGAGCCGAGTGCCCGGAGTTGCCTTTCGACAAGCAGAGGCGCTTTTACGAGCGGTACCAAATCCCGTACACCATCACCGCGGTGCTCGTTCCTGATCAGGAGCTGAGCAATTTTTTCGAAGAAGTGGTGAAATTGACCGGAGCGGGTCTCGCCCAATCCGTGGGCAACTGGGTGGTGAATGATTTGCTGCGCGAATTGGGAACAGCGAAGATACCCTTGTCAGCGTCTCGCATCGGCCCCGCTCATTTGGCTGAACTGGTCAAACTGATCGATGGGGGAACCCTCCTGAACAACGCGGCCAAGGAGGTATTTAGCGACATGTTTCAGACGGGTGACCTGCCGACGCGTGTCGCGGATCGAAAAGGTCTCATGGCGGAGACGAGCACCGCTGAACTCGATCAATGGTGTCGCGAGGCGATTGCAGCCAATCCCAAATCTCTGGCCGATTTCAAGGGAGGAAAGGAGAGTGCGTTGAACGCCTTCAAGGGCCCGGTGATGAAAGCGGCCAAAGGAAAGGCCAACCCGAAGCTGGTGGACGAAACTCTCCGCCGATTGCTGGCGGAGACGTAACGAAAGTCCGGACGAGTCCGGGGTTTGTGGGAGGAATTTTCCGTCGAGCACAGCCACGCGGTCTTATACGGTGCAGAGCTTGACCGCTTCTTGGAGCGACGTGAGGGGATCGCGTTTGGGCTGAAATTCCTGTCCGACAAAGCCGGTGTACCCGGTGGCCTTGATGGCCCTGATGATGGCAGGGTAGTTGAGCTCCTGGGTCTCGTCGATTTCGTTGCGGCCCGGGTTTCCGCCCGTATGGTAGTGGCCGAAGTACAGGTGATTATTTTGAATCGTGCGGATCACGTCCCCTTCCATAATCTGCATATGATAGATGTCGTAGAGCAGCTTGAAGCGTTCAGACCCGACACGTTTGCAGAGTTCCACTCCCCAAGCTGACCGATCGCACTGGTAATCCTTATGGTTCACTCGGCTATTGAGCAACTCCATGCAGACCGTCACGCCCAGCTTCTCGGCGGTTCCGACGATTTGTTTGAGGCCCTCGGTGCAGATCTCGAGCCCTTCCTCGTCGCTCTGACCGCGCCGGTTGCCTGAAAAGCAAATGACGCTGGGGAGCGCGGCTTCGGCACACTCACGAATCCTCTCGTGAAATGCCGGGACGAGTTTGGCGTGGTTTTCGCGTCGATTGAAGCCGTCGGGAATGGTGCTTGGCCCGTTGGCGATGGCGCAGGTCAGCCCGAATTCCTTGAGCACAGGCCACTCCTTGGGTCCGAGCAACTCGATCGATTCGAGGCCGAAGGACTTACCCGCTCGAGCAAGATCGGGCAACGTGATTTTGGGATAGCACCATTTGCAGACGGAGTGGCGGATCGGATTCATGGGCTTGCTGGAAAGGGGAGTGGGCGAAGGGTCGGCGGCGTGGGTGGACGATGATGCGGCGCCCGCAATGAGGGCGCCGGTGAGAGTCGCGAGAGCCTGACGGCGGGTGACGGGGTGTGGCATGGGCAACAGTCTGCGTCAGGGACGGATCGACCGCAAGTCTGGTCCAGCCGCGGGAGGATTTCCAATGCTTGAAAGGAAGATTTGGCCACGGGGAGCAAAGGGCGTTGCCAGCATCGCTGAGCGCGATTGGTTTGGGCGGCGCCTGTGAGAACGAGCGTATTCCATCCCCTGATTGGTTTCGGTTTGGCCGCGATTGGATTGACGGCCATTCTCTACCTTTTCGGTCTGGGATTTCGTCCGGATGTGATGACGGCTCCCCTTCCTCCTGATCCGGATTTGCTGGCCGAGGTGCAGGAAGCCAGAAAGCTGACGCTCAACCGTTCAAATCCGCCGCGCCTGCAGCGCGACGTCGATTATAGTCAGGGGGCAGCGGCTCCTTGGTGGCCGAAGGGGGAAGCCCCGGTCTTGGCCGAATTGGTGGCGGAAGCAAAACTCCCCAAGGTTGCAGAGCGGGTGGGGCCGGAGCCGGTGGTCTTGGCAGGTGTTGAGGGCACGGGTCGTTATGGCGGCACCTGGCAACGACTGGCGGTTTCGAACGCGGACCTGACGACGATCGCCTGGCGTCTTTCCGGGGCCAATCTCGTCCGTTGGTCTCCTGAGGGCGATCCGGTCGTACCGCATCTGGCGAAGTCCTGGGACATCTCCGCCGACTATCGGGAATTCACCTTTCACCTGCGGCGCGGGATGCGCTGGTCCGACGGAGCGCCATTCACGGCCAACGATTTGGAGTATTGGTACGAGAGCGAAGTCATCTATTTCGAAGCTACGCCGAGATTGCTGCGCAATGCCGGCGGACAGGGCCGGCTGGTCAAGGTCGACGATTTCACGGTGAAGTTTGTGTTCGAGGAGCCAAACCCCCTCTTCATCGAGCGGCTGGCTTCGGTGGCCCAAAATGCGGTGGAATCTTCCGAGTACTGCACGCCTGCGCACTACCTGCGGCCGTTCCACCCGGAATCAGGGGATCAGGAACTGATCCAGCGCACCATGCGGGCGTTTAAGCTTTCGAGTGCGCGCGCGGTTTACCAGCGCATCCGCCAGTGGAACAATCCCGACCACCCGCGGCTCTGGCCGTGGGTGTATCGTAACTACACCGCCAGCGCGCCCTTTGTCTTTGTGCGCAACCCCTACTACGGGGCCGTCGATCTCGCGGGCAACCAGCTCCCGTACCTTGATCGCCTGGTGATGGATATTCGTCCGAACAATCTCTTTGGCCTGACCGCCTCGAGCGGCCAGCTCTCGATGCAGGACCGCTTCATGCGGTATGAAGACCACGTTCTGCTTTTGAGCGGCGCGCGCAGAAACGGCTACTCGGTCTATCATTGGTTCAACGGTTCCCGGTCCCAGTTCACCCTTTATCCGGTGATCAATCGTCGCGTGGATCCCGGCCGGCCCGATACGGTTTGGAAGAGCAGGCTGCTCAATGACCGGCGTTTCCGCCAGGCCCTGTCGCTGTCGATCAATCGCAGGGACATCATCAACGCACTTTTCAACGGCCAGGGTGAACCCGCCCAAATCGATCCGGGACCCCAGTCCGACTACCACAGTGAAGCCCTGTTCAAGAGCTACACGGCGTTCGATCCTGCGCGAGCAAACGCGATTTTCGAGGAACTCGGATTGACTGGACGTGACAGTGATGGATACCGCACCTTTCCGGATGGGACCAGGATGGTCTGGTACCTCAACATGACGGAGTTCACGGGTAACGACCCTGCGCAGTTTGTGGTCGATGACTGGGCCCGGGTCGGCATCCGAGCGGTTCAACGGATTCGTGCGCGGCCCCTCTTTTATGCCGAGAAGGCGGCCTTTGAGCATGATTTCACCGTCTGGACGAGCGAAAGTGAGGCGATGCCGCTGGTTGAGGCGCGGAACTTTGTCCCCACGTACGTCGAATCCTTTTTCGCGCCGGGTTTCGGTCAATGGTACCAGTTCGGTGGCGTTTACGGAAATCCCCGTGCGGAAAAACCAGGCTCATTGGAACCGCCGCCGGGGCATCCTTTGCGGCTCAACATGGAGGTGCTGGAGCGGATCTATCAGGAGGCGGATCCAGCGCGCCGCGCCAGTCTTTTCAGGGAAATTCAGGAGCGGAATGCCGAGGAAGTCTGGCATATCAGCATCGCGACCTCGCCACCCCAGCTGGTGGTGGTGAAGGATGGGTTCCGCAATGTGCCGCGAAACGTGATCGGCGGCGCGATCTGGATGACCCCGGCCAACGGCGGGATCGAGACCTATTTTTGGGATCGAGGCACCGATCCGGAGTCAGTTGTCGCGGCGACCAAGCAGGCGATGGTGACCGTGGAGAGCGATCCGGCGGTGATCCGCTCCCGCGAAGGAGGGACGGCCGTGTCCTCGGACGCAACTCCTGGCGCGTCCTCCTGGTTGGGCGAGGCCTTGGGTTTCCTTTTGATCGGCTCGACGGTGCTGGCGGTGGCCCTGATCGCGTTCCGGCATCCTTTCATCGGGCGTCGACTGGCCCTGATGATTCCGACACTCGGCGCGGTCTCGGTCATCATCTTCATCATCGTTCAGCTTCCGCCGGGTGACTTTGTCAATACGCGCATGCTTGAACTGGAGATGCAGGGCACGTCGAGCTCGGACCAGATGGTGACGGACCTGCGGACGGATTTTCATCTCAACGAGCCGGTGGCGGTTCGTTATCTTCGCTGGGTTGGGCTCTATTGGTTTGCGACGTTCAAGTCGGAGGACACCGGCCTGCTCCAGGGAAACCTGGGTTTGTCGATGGAACACAACCGATCGGTCAACTCGGTGGTTGGCGACCGGGTGGTCCTTACGGTGGTCGTGTCGCTCGCCACGCTGCTCTTCACCTGGGTGCTGGCATTGCCGACGGGCATCTATTCGGCGGTCAGACAGTATTCGTGGGGTGATTACTTGTTGACGTTTATCGGCTTTCTGGGGATGTCCGTGCCGGGCTTCCTCCTTGCGATCGTGCTGATGTACGTGGCCAACCAGTGGCTCGGGCTCTCGGTCTCCGGACTCTTTTCACCCGAATATGCGACGACCCCGGAATGGACCTGGGGGAAAGTGCTGGATTTGGCGCAGCATGTCTGGGTCCCCGTGGTTGTCCTGGGATTTGGCGGCACGGCTGGAATGATCCGGGTGATGCGGGCGAACCTGCTCGACGAGTTGAGAAAACCGTACGTCACCACTGCCCGCGCCAAGGGAGTGCGGCCGGTGAAGCTGCTCTTCAAGTACCCGGTTCGTCTGGCGCTCAATCCATTTGTCTCCGGTCTGGGAGCGCTCTTTCCGCAGTTGATTTCCGGCGGCGCGATTGTCGCCCTGGTTCTGAGTCTGCCGATGGTGGGGCCGGTGATGCTCGATGCGTTGCTGGCCGAGGATGTCTATCTCGCGGGCTCGATGTTGATGGTGATGAGTGTGCTGGGGGTGTTTGGAACCCTCTTGAGCGACTTGCTTCTGCTGTGGCTTGATCCACGGATCAGGATTGGTGGGGGTGGTCGGTGAAGGACGAACCGCGTCGCGGGCTTGCTTGCGTGGGTAATAGGGATATGAAAGGCTGATGCTTTCCACAAAACCGGGGGAAAACTCACCCCTTTCTCGCCGCGATGCGCTGCGATTGTTGGGCGGTCTGGGCGCGGTGGCGTTCACCGGTCCGGTTCGAGGAGCGGGACCGGCGGTGCCTGCGACCACTCTGCAGCCCTTTGTTCTTCCGCCGCTGGGATTCCCGGTGAACGCACTCGAGCCGCTGATTGACGCGCGGACGATGGAAATCCATCACGGCAAGCATCACCAATCCTATATCGACAATGCCAACAAAGCGCTGCGCGATCATCCGCAGCTCTTGCGGTTGTCCGGCGAGGCTCTGATGGCGGATTTGGCAGCCGTTCCAGCAGCGATCCGGGTCGCGGTGAGAAACAATGTGGGCGGCCATTTGAACCATGCGTTGTTCTGGAAACTGCTTGTTCCGGGTGGTTCGCGGTCTGCGGGACAGGCCTTGGGTTCGGCGATCACGACGGCCTTCGGGTCCGTCGATGGGTTCAAGACCCGATTTGTCGAAGCCTCCCTGGCGCGTTTTGGCAGTGGTTGGGCGTGGTTGATCTGGCAATCCGGTCAGCTTCGAATTGTCTCCACGGCCAATCAGGACTCACCGCTTTCCGATGGAGCGACTCCTCTGATCGGACTGGATGTTTGGGAACACGCCTATTATCTGACGTACCAAAACCGGAGGGCCGATTATGCGAAGGCTTTCTGGGATCTGCTTAATTGGAACGAGGTCGACCGACGTTTTGCGGAAGCGCGTAATTGAGCTTTCAGGGGCACCCCCGAAGCCCGGGTCGACTCGGAAAAAAAAGCCCACCGATGCCGGTGGGCTTTTCAATCGCAATCGTTATTAAGTCTGATCCGTGGACTCAGGCTTCGGCCAAGCTTGCGCCGGCATCTGCCTTGGCTCCCGGACTCACTGCAAAAAATTCGACCATGTGGCCGACATCCTTATAACCACGCGACTTAAGAACTTCCTCGACCTGCTTGATGGCGACGTTGAGTTCGGCTGAGGTCTGCGGGTCAAGTTGCTCCATCGTATTGGAGACTTTGCAAACGACGTGGTAAGTCGTTTCTCCGGCCAGATTGATCTGCCAAAGGCTGGTGCCATTGTGGAAAAAGCATCGACGAACCAAACCGAGTTCCTCGAACGCGGCCAAGCACCGGTAGACCGTCACTAAGTCGCAGAAAGTATTTCCCTTCAGATCGTTGTGAATCTGCTCAATGCTCGCGGGCTTGTCCCGGCGGATCAACGCATTGAGAATCGCGATTCTTGGTTGAGTGATGCGGAGCCCGGCCCCGCGAAGGCGGGCAACGGCGACTTCAATCGGCGTGCTGGCCGACGACGAAGCGGTGGTCACCACGGGGTTTGATTCAGGAGTTTCGATCATGGTTAATGGTTTGTAAGAGATGGTATTTATGACGGTTACGCAATTTCGAAAATTACGTAACGCGATTAGGTAATTGTTATTACTTGCGACGGCAAAAAACGAGCATTTAAACTAAGTAATGCCATTGTTGAGCATTGTGCAAGCTGATGATTGCGGAACCTGACGGTGTATGCAAAGTGGCAAGGTTCACCCATGCAGGACTTGGATTTTGACGAGATCGTAGAGTTGATTTGTCGAGAAGACCCGCGATTCGATCGCAGGGCTTACAGCTTTACGCGTCAAGGACTCGACCACACGGTGAAGGAGCTCAAAAAGCGCGACTCCGATCGTGCGCACAAATCCTTGCATGTCAGTGGACCGGAATTACTCGATGGACTCCGAGCCTATTCGCTGGACCAGTTTGGTCCGCTCGCGTTGACCGTGCTCAATGGCTGGGGAATTCATGCCTGCACGGATTTTGGCGAGATTGTTTTCAGTTTGATCGAATACCGCATCTTTTCGAAGACGGAGAACGATCGGCTCGAGGATTTCTCCAACGTTTATTCTTTTGAGGACGCCTTCGTGAAACCGTTTCTGCCGAAGAACCCGCGCCCTTCCGGATGGCCAAAGGCAGCGGTCGGCGAAGTGGTCTGATCCTCCCGAGGTCGTTGTTCGAGCCTCTCCCCCAACGGGGTGCCGGCGAACCGCACCCGAAAATTTTCCATGTCGAAATCTCCCGCCGTCCCGTTTGCCGACCTGAAGCTGCTCGAACCGTTTTGGCGGGAAAACGTGGAGCGGAGGGTGCTGCCCAATGGACTGACCTTGATCCTGAAACAGGATCTCTCGGCCGCGCTCGCCTCGGTGCAAGTGTGGGTGAGGAGCGGCAGCATGCACGAAGGGGAGCTTCTTGGTGCCGGCTTGTCTCACTACCTTGAGCACATGTTGTTCAAAGGAACCCAGCGCCGCGCGGGCCGCGAGATCAGTGCCACCGTCCAAGCTCATGGCGGTTACATCAACGCGTACACGACCTTTGACCGGACCGTCTACTACATTGATCTCCCGAGCGAACACGTGGACGTGGCGGTGGATCTTCTCGCCGATGCCGTGTTTCACTCAACCCTCCCCGCCGAGGAGGTCGAACGGGAAAAGAATGTGATCCTGCGCGAGATCGACATGGGTCGTGACGATCCCGATCAAAGGTTGGGCGAAACCCTCTTTGAGACCGCCTTCCGGGTGCATCCCTATCGCCTGCCGATCATTGGCCACCGGGAGGTTTTTGCCGGAGTCGGGCGGGATGAATTGATGGCGTATTACAAGGCGCGTTACGTGCCGAACAATACCGTGGTGACCATCGTGGGCCGAATTGATCCGGTCTCGGTTCGGCAGACGATTGAGAAACACTTCGGTACCCTGCCCCGAGCTCGTCTCGCACCGGTGCTGGTGCCGGACGAACCGAGGGCTTTGGCGCCGCGCGAGGATCATCGGTACGAGGCGGTGGAAGTCTCCCGGGCGGGCCTGGCTTGGCAGATTCCCGGGCTCGATCACGTCGACGCACCGGGGTTGGAGCTGCTCGCGATGATCCTTGGCAGCGGAGACAGTTCGGTGCTCTGGCGGGAGGTGCGTGAGAAGGCGAAACTGGTGCATACGATCGATGCGAGCAGCTGGAATCCTGGAAGTGCGGGTCTGTTTTATGTTTCGTTCACCTGTGACGCCGGCCATCGGGAGCCCGCGAGCCGGGCGATCGAGCGGGTTCTGTCCGGCGTGGCGAGCAAGGGATTCACGTCCCAGCAGATTCGAAAGGCGATCCGGCAACTCGTGGTGGGCGAGATCAACACGCGGAAAACGATGTCCGGCCAGGCGTCGCGTCTCGGTTCGGCCGAAGTCGTGGTGGGCGATCTCTGGTTCGCCCGGACTTACTTCGAACGTATCAGTCGAGTCACTTCGCAGGAGCTGGTGCGTCTGATCCGGCTGTATCTCGTGCCGCGGGGATTGACGGCTGTCTCGATCAACCCGATCGGCGACGGGCCAAAGGCCGTCGCGACGGCTCCGGCGCGCGTGGCGGTGTCTGGTTTCGAGGAATTTCGCCTGCCCAACGGCGCCCGGTTGCTTCTCCAGCAGGACCGACGCCTGCCCAATGTGCACCTTCGGTTGGTGGTTCGCGGTGGCCCTGCCCAGGAACCCGTGGGTCGACGCGGGGCCTCGGCCCTGCTTGCGACTCTGATGACCAAGGATACGGCGAAATTGAGCGCGGCCGCCATCGCCCAGCGGATCGAGGAAGTGGGCGGTGTTTTCAGTCCCTTCGCAGGCAACAATGCGCTGGGACTGGCCATTGAGGTGCTGCCGACCGATACGGCGCGGGCGATCGACTTGCTGAGCGAAGCTGTGCATTCACCCGCATTCAAGGCGGCAACGTTCGCGGTCGAGAGGGATGCGCAACTGGCGGACTTGCAGTTGGACGCTGATGACGTGGTGACTTACGGCCGCAAACTTTTGAGGCGTCGTTTTTTCGGCGATCATCCCTTGGCTTTGGATTCGCACGGTGAGGAGTCTGGACTGAAGGCCCTCCGTCCCGCCGATCTTCGGGCGATGCATCGGCAGCTTTTTGTCGCCGAGAACACCGTTCTCGCAGTTGCCGGTGATTTTTCTGCCAAGGACGTGGTTCCTTCTTTGAGGAAGTTTCTGGGTCGGCTACCGCGTCGAGGGGGGCCTGCCGTCGCGCCACGGTTTGATGGTCCACTTGCCATCGGCGATTTTGTTGAGATGCAACCCCGCGAGCAGGCGGTTGTTTTTCAGGGATTTCCCGGCCCCGGCGTATTGAGCACCGACATGCACGTCTCCGATGTTGCCGATGAGCTTTTCAGCGGCATGGCGTCACGACTTTTCGAGCGCGTCCGGGAGGAAAAAGGACTGGCCTACTTCGTTCGATCGAGTCGAGTGATCGGATTGGAGTCAGGTCTGTTTTACTTCTATGCGGGAACCGCCCCGGCGCATGCCGAAGAGGTGCTCGCGGAAATGGAAGCGGAGATCGCTCGGGTTGCCTCCGGAGGGGTTGAGGAGTCCGAACTTCGTCGTTGTCAGATTCGACTGAAGGCCGCGAAACGCCAGTCGATGCAGACCAACTCCAGTCGCGCAATGCAGGCCGCGTTGAACGCTCTTTACGGCTTGCCGATCAATGATTGGCAGGATTTCGACCAGCGGATCGACGCCGTCACGCGAGATGATTTGGCGGTGTTTGCCCGCACCTATCTTCGCAAGGACCGGAGGGTGCAGCTCACGGTACGGCCCGCTGGGTGAGGGCTCGCGCAGGTTTGCTGAACGGAACATCGCCTGTGGCTTTGCTTGCGAGGTTGAGAGAAAGACCTCGTTGCTCGGCGGGGTGGCCGAAGACCTGGAGCGCGCATGGACGGACCCACGAAGGTGGGTGCCGATGCCCTAAATAGGGCTTTAACGCTACTTATTTACTATTGCGTCCGACTGATCGCGCGCTTTGGTTTTTATTGCATGAAAACTGCAATCAAATCACAACTACGCGGCAGATTCTTTCTGCTGGCTTTCCCCCTCCTTGTGTCCGCCGGCTTCGGTCAAGACACGACGGAAAAACCAAAATCCCTCCCTGCCGCCATCATGAGGAAATACGATGTCGATCAGGATGGGCTTCTGAGCGACAGCGAGAAGGCCGCTTGGAAGGCAGATGTCCAACGTGGTCGCGCCGACGCCCAAGCCAAACGCTTGGAAAAGTATGATGCCAACAGAGATGGCAAACTCGACAAGGTTGAAAAGGCGGAAGCTTCCAAACCGGCTGCGGCTAAACCCGCGGCCGCCAAACCGAGATCGGGCTGAGTTCCCGCAAGACCGTTTGGGGAGGAGCCTCCGATTGACCAGAGCTCCTCTCCTCTCCTCGCGTCGTCTGCCTGCATCTAAAACAACCTACGAACTACGTTCGGCGTAGCCTCCGCTCCATTTGAGTTTTGTGCGGACCACGGCGAAATGCGAGTAATCGACCTGCTGCGCGAGGAGAAGCGTGTGCGAGGATACGGAAATGCGCACGGGCGACGTTTCGCAGCTGACCAAATTGCGCTGGCCATCCATCGCCACGAGGAGACGCGCGTTGCTGCCGCGATTGTAGACCTCAAGATTGACGTCCTGGCGGAAGATGATCGAGCGGTTGCTCAGTGTATGGGGGCAGATCGGAGTCATCGCGATGACTTCCGCCGAGGGGTGGATCAGCGGTCCACCCGCCGAGAGGTTGTAGGCCGTCGAACCCGTGGGGGTGGAGAAAATCAGACCGTCGCAATAGTACTCCGTCACCAGTTTGCCGTCCGCGTAAACCTCCAGTTGGGCCAATCGCGAATTGGCCTCCGCCTTGATCAGGACGTCGTTGAGCGCCAGGTCGTGCTGGCCCGGTCCGGTCGAACAATCGAGCAGAGACCGGCGTGCGACGGTGAACTCACCATGCAGAAGCCCGGTAAAATGGCTGCGAGCCTCCTCAGCGGAAAACGTGGTGAGGAAACCGAGGCTGCCCCGGTTGACCCCGATCACGGGTATCTGCCGGTGGGCGGCGGCGCGGACCACTCCGAGCAGCGTGCCATCTCCGCCGATGACGCAGCAGGCGTCGCAGCCCTCGAGGTCGCGTTCCTCAATCGGAAATTTTCCGGTGACGCGGACTGCCACCCCTTCACCCCGGGCGATCTCCACCAAGGCGGATGCCAGTTCCGGTGCACCGGCCTTTCCCTCGTTGACCACAAATACGAGCGTGCGGATCGGAGGCATATTTTAGGCGGAGCCTGCGGAGTCGTTCGGAAGAAGTGGAGAGGGAAATCGTGGAATCAAGAGGGGGGGCGCCGATGACCTGAAGTGGGATGGCCAGGCTGCGGGCCATTCGGCGGTCGTGTTCAGCTCCCGGTCCGCTGCAGTCCGAGAAGGAATTCACGGTTACCGTCCGTGCCTTTGATGGGTGAATCCATCTCGCCGATCGGTGAGGCACCTTCCAGTTCGGCCAAGGCAAAGGCACGAATGTTTCGGAGCACCTCATCTTGGACCTTTGAGTCACGGATGATTCCGCGTCCTTTGTCGACCTCGGCTTTTCCCGCCTCGAACTGAGGTTTGACCAGAGCGATCAGATGCCCTCCGGGACGTACCAAGGGCCAGATGGCGGGGAGGATTGTTTTGAGCGAGATGAACGACACGTCGATGGTCACAAGATCGAAGTCGGCGCGTGGCAAATCCGACGGTTTGAGGTACCGGGCGTTGATTTGTTCGAAGTTGGTCACGCGGGGATCGCCCCGGATCTTCGCGTGCAGCTGGGCGCGGCCGACATCGACGCAAACGACATCGCTCGCGCCCGCTTGCAGTATGCAATCGGTGAAACCACCGGTGGAGGCGCCGACGTCGAGAGCGTGGATGCCGTGGCAGTTGATTCGGAAGTGCTCGATGAAGGCAGCGAGTTTTTCACCCCCTCGCGAAACAAACCGCGGCGGTTGATCGATGATCAGATCCGCCAGATCCTCGGGGTAGTCCTTGCCTGGCTTGTCGAGCCTTTCGGTGCCGCGACGGACACGCCCCGTCATGATCAGTGCCTTGGCTTGGGCTCGAGAGTCGGAGAGTCCTCGTTGGACGAGCAACTCGTCGAGGCGAATGCGTTTGGGAGGAAGGCTCATTTTCGATGGAATTGCCGTGCGGGGGACCAGCAGGTGGTCCTGCCTCCGATATCCTCACGAATCAGTGGGGTGCGCGTTCTGGGGCAGCGGCCACCATCGGACCAGCGATGGGGGAACAACCAAGTTGCGGGAGGATCCTGCATGGTCACGCCGATGGTTTCGAGCGCACGGCGGCAAACCCACCGGATCTCCCGGTAGAGTGTTCGAGTGGAACCTGAGGTGAGCGATCCTGCGGTTTGTTTGGGGTGGATCGCGGCCCTCCAGAGGATTTCGTCCGCCATCCAGTTGCCGATCCCGGGAAATCTTTCCTGCCTGAGGAGCACGGCTTTGATGGGAGCGCGCGAATGTCGATGGAGAAATGCGACCAAGTCCTCGTGCTGGAACCCGTCGGAGAGAAGGGCGGGCGGAATCCGCGTCCACCACGACGGAGGGGTTGGACCACGATCGAAGAGAATTTGACCGAACATCCTCGGGTCGAAAAAAACGAGTGAGCGGGTCTTTTGACGAAGGATGAGATGGTCTGAGCGGCGAGGCGTATGATCGGCGGGTTGTTCACTGAGTTCGCCTGTCATGCCCAAGTGGATTCCCAGCCAACCGTCCGGATCGATCCTGAAGAGCATCTGTTTCGCCGCGGCCTCGGACCTCATCAGGTGTTTGCCGCTCACCTGGCGGACGAGTAGATCGGCATCGCAGGCACGAAAGACGCGGGCCTGACGATGGAGTTCCACCTGAATGATTGGATCGTTCAGACCCGCATCCCATCGCTTACGAAAATATTCCACCTCAGCGAGTTCTGGCATGACGGGACGATCTGGGGCGGCCGCGACGACGGGCGGTGTCGTTAGGGACGGTGAGAGACGTATGCGACCAGCTCAGCGGGCGTGGCCGTCGCGGTGCCGAGTTTGCCGACGACCACGCCGGCGGCGGCGTTGGCGAAGTGGGCGGCAGTCTCGAGGTCCGCACCGACGGCGAGGGCCAGTACGATGGCGGCGAGCGACGTATCACCCGCTCCCGACGTATCAGCCACCTCTCTGGCGGCCGTCGGAATCTGCCGAACGACCCGTCCCTCCAGACTGAGCAGGAGTCCGTCTTCGCTCAGGGTGACGACGAGAAATTTCACGCGGTGGCGCTGGTGGATGCGGCGGCAGACTTCTTCTGCGGGAAATGGCCGACCGGTACGCCATTCGATACCCGCGAGTTGGGCGGCTTCGCTCCGGTTTGGCGTGATCAGATCCAAGTCCGAAAAGTCCATCGGCCTCTTTGGCTTTGGATCCAGTGCCACCAGAAGCCCCTTATCCCGGGCGACCTTACTTACAGCGGCAATCAATTCGTTGGAGATGAGTCCTTTGGCGTAGTCGGAGAAGATGACTGCATCGCTGGTTTCGATGGCTCCACGGAGTCGCCGGACTGCGGCCTGGGCGTCAATCCGGTATGCCTCGGGAGGAGCCTCCCGGTCGAGACGGCAGAGTTGTTGATGCTGCAAAATGACCCGCGATTTGATGATCGTCGGTCCCTTTCCGCCCAAGGGGAGTGATTTGACGCCGCGTTCTTTGAGGACGGCGCGCAGGCGCACCCCTGCGTCATCATCGCCGATGACCCCAGCCAGTTGGGCCGAGGCGCCCATCGACGTGCAGTTCACGGCCACGTTGGCGGCACCGCCAGGCACGTAGGTGTCACGTGCGACCTCGACCACGGGAACGGGTGCCTCGGGTGAGATCCGCGTGGCATTGCCCCAAATGTAGTGATCGAGCATCGCATCACCGATGACCAAGACCCGTCTCCGGCTGATTTTTTCGAGGAGGCTGCGTGTTTTCGCGGCGGAAATGGACATGACAAAGAGCTTGGTCAGCGAAGTTCCCAATCGTAGTGGTACGATGAGAGCATCTTCGGCCGGGTGTCGGTGACTTGGACCACGTCCTCGATCCGACAGGCTCCGAGACCCGGATAGTAGAGGCCAGGTTCGACGGTGGCCACGGCCCCGCTCTTCAGGATATAGTCGACCGTGCCGCTGAGCCGGGGCAACTCGTGCACGGCCAAGCCCAGTCCATGTCCCGTTCCATGAAAAAAACCCACGGAACCGGTGGGAGTCGCCTTGGTCTCGTAGCCGCGGGCGGTGAAGACGTCGACGCATGCCTGATGAACGACCCGGCCGTTGGCGCCATTTTGAATACGCTTGAGCGCGGCCTTCTGCGCCATGCGCACGGCGCTGACGAGGGCCTTCTGGGCGTCGTTCGCGCGGCCCTTCAGAAAGGTGCGTGTCATGTCACCGTGGTAACCGCTTTTCTGCGACCGGGGAAAGACATCGACGATGATGAGTTCGTTCGCACGCAGTGGACCGGATCCACGGTCGTGGGGATCGCACGCCTGGTCGCCACCCGCGGCAATGGTGTCGAGCGAAACCCCACCGGCTTCGAGACAGGCGACTTCGATCCCGAATTTCAGGCGTTCGCTCGTCAACCGTTCGCCGCCCAGGACGAGGTTGCCGGCTTTGATCCGGCTCCGGGAGAGCAGGCGCTCTGCGGCGGCGATCCCGGCGGCGGCGATGCGGTTGCCCTCGCGAATGGCACGGACTTCCGAGGATGACTTGATTTCGCGTTCAGGGAGGATCGATCCGGATGCGACATCGAGTGACAACCCGCGGCGGCGCAATTTTTCGAACAGACCTGCCGGGAAATCATCCGGAACGGTCAGTCGATCGACCAGGAGGCGCTCGGCCGCCAGGAGAATGATCTCGGCTGCACCCGGAGTGGTGTCCGGCCACCGTTCCCGCGCCCGATCCCGCAGGGGCTCAAGCGGCAGAACTTCATCGAGTGACGATTCCTTCAGAGCCCGACCGTACTCCAAGGCGTTGAAGATGCCGATCTTCCTGCCCGCCACGCGGAGCGCGATGAAGGGGTCCGGCACCTGCAGACCACAGAAATAGCGCATGTCGGAGTTATGCGCGGAATCGGCGTAAAAAAGGAGGGCTTGGTCGGATGAAGCGGGCACGGCGAGAGTTGGTTTGTGTCTGGCCAGAGCCTGTATTTGCTAGTGAGGCAGTGAAGAACGCAAACCCACTTTCTTGGCGGCGAACGGACAGGCGGCCGCACTTGCTGCTGCTTTCGATCGCCTTCGGATGGATCCTGACCTTGGGGGTGACGGGTGCGGAAGCGCCCAAGCCGGCGAGCGAGTATTTTGCCATCGCTGTCGGGGAGCGAACGCTTCGGCTGCAAATTGCCGTGAGTCCCAATGAGATGATGCGCGGCTTGATGGAGCGAAAGAGCCTGAAATCAGACGAAGGCATGATCTTTGTTTATCCCAAGCCCCAAGTCATGAGCTTTTGGATGCGGAATACCCCTCTGCCGCTCGATATCGGCTTCTTCGATGCCTCGGGGCAGCTGCGTGAACACTATCCTCTCCATCCGTTCGATGAAACCCCCGTGAGGTCCCGCAGTGAGAACCTGCAGTTTGCGCTGGAGGTCAATCAGGGCTGGTTTCGGGAAAACCGCGTGGCCCGAGGCGCAATGCTTGATCTCAAAGCGGTTCAAGCCGCTTTGAAACTGCGCGGCTTTGATCCGGTTAAGTTTGGAATCATGCCTTGAGCCGTCGGCGATCGCCGACCGGCCCGGTCTTTACTCCAAGCGGTGTCTCCGGGCGCTCTTGGTTGAGTCCGAATCTTTGGGGATTTCGTTGTTGGTCGTGAGCACGAGGACGGGCGTTTTAGTTTTCACCCAGATATCGGCCTCCTTGAAGTGCTTGGCAGGAATGCTTTCCATGGCTTCGCCAACGGTTTTGACGGGCAACAGCCGCCCTTTCTTGGAGGCATTGAAGTCATAGGCGGCCTTGAAAATGCGCTCCTGGGTCGTGGCGACGCTTTCATTTTCCGGAACCTGCAGGACCCACCCGGCGAAATCGTTCTTGGGGAAACGGTCCTCGGGATCGCTGACGAGGATGACGAATTGTTTCTTCACCGCGGGCGGTTTTTCGTCATCCGCCTGAGCCGCCGCATCTGCCAGCAGGTTCATCTCTTCCACGACCTGGCGGAGAAGCGCCGGATCGACCTTGTTGCGTTTGAGGATCTCGGCGACTTGATTGACATCGATTTTCGGCATGGCGTGACGGAGGTTTGAACGCACCAAAGGACATTCATGCCCACCAAAGACAAGCTTGAGTCGGCGCAAAACCTGGAGGAACTCTTCGATGTGGTGAGCGATTGCGACGCCGTGATCGGTCAAGCGACTCGCAGAGAGGTCCACGATCGCAACCTCTTGCATCGCGCCGTCCATGTCTTCGTTTTCGATCGAAGCGGCCGGTTGTTCCTGCAAAAGCGATCGATGGCCAAAGATCGTTCCCCCGGACTTTGGGACGCTTCGTGTTCAGGTCACGTGGACTCCGGGGAGGATTACGACACGGCCGCTTGGCGTGAGTTGGACGAGGAAATCGGTCTGCAGACGCCCCATCCTCCGGAACGATGGTTTCGCGTGGAGGCGGGTCCCAACACGGGTTGGGAGTTCATTTGGGTTTACCGCCTGCGGAGCGAGGGCCCTTTCGTGCTCAATCCGCACGAAATCGATGAGGGCGCTTGGCAATCGGTCCTTGAGGTCTCGCGGGCGATTTCGCTCACACCCGAGCGCTTCACGACCCCGTTTCGAGAGATCTGGAGGCGGGCCCTTGCACACGGGCTGGCCGACGAGAAGATCGGCAAGACCATCCGTCCTTTCGCCGGCGGTACGAACCTCCCGTACAAATAGTCGCTTTAAACGCTATTGATGAATTACTTGGGTTTGAGCTCAAACCGACGATCAGCGGGCAGCCTCACGGATCCGTTCGATCACTTCAAACTGCTTGGGCGAGAGGAGACGACGGGGGACACGCCGCCGGGCTTCGTCCAGTAGCCGCTCCCAGTCGGTTTCCGACGGAGGGTGGGGCTCCCAAGGCTGATGATGGCCCTGTTTCCGCGTCCAAGTTGCATTCCCTCCGTGGATGTCCGCGAGGATCTGATATTTTCGACCGGCTTCGTCTTTTTCCCACCAACCAAACTCCATGCTCATACGCAGGCGATAGCGTGGAATGGCCTTAGTTCGCCAGCGGAAACTCACAACGAATGGGACCGGGGCGATATTCTTCACCCTCTCGAATGACGGTCCGCACGGCCAACGAGGTGGTCGAAAGGTCGACGCAGAGACCTCCGAAAGGAGGCTCGAATGAGCCGGTATTGATCACGGTGACGCCGCCGCTGGGAGGTTTCCAGACCCCAGGGTAGTGAATGTGACCGAAGAGAACGAAACGCGCGTCGGGTCGATGGCGTTGGGCCCACGTGCGAGCGCGTGCGGGTCCTTCGCGCCACGCCTGGAGCATACGAATGATCTGCGTTGGGGGCAGAAGAGTGCGTGCGAGTTGGCGAAGGCGGGCTCTTCGATTTCGCAGCAGGGGATCATGAGGGGCTCCGTTGCGCACATGGGCCGCCTGGTGGGCGGACAACAGGTCAACCAGACTCCCGGTTTCCGTGGTGATCTTTCGGCGGCCTCGTTCTTCGGAAATCAGCCGGGCCATCACGCGGGCGTAGCGCGACCATGGGGCGGCGGAGTCCCAGAAAATATCGCCATGGGTGGCCCAGACCAAACCGCCGGCGAATCTGAGTTCAGCATGGTTCGAGATCTCTGGATCGTGGTTCCCGGCGACGAATGTGACGGGAGCCGGGGCGCGATCAAAAAACCCCCGAACCTCTGCGATCAACCCAGTACTGTTGGGATGACGCGCTTCGAGAGTATCTCCGTTCAACACCATGTGTGAAATCCCCTCGAACAAGGGAGCCAAGGCCTCGAGATGCTGTAGTCCGGCCCGATCGCGGTAATGGACGTCCGAAATGATGCGAATGACGCGGGCGGGCACGACGGGAGCGAAACGACCCCGGTGTCCTCCGCCAACCCCAATTATGGCGGGTTTTTCCGCCGAACGGAGGTGCGAGGGGACGCATCGGGCCGCGTGGTCCGATGCGTTCAAATCATGCGGCAGGCAGCGCGCTCAGTTCTTTCCACCCATGCCAGGAATGAGACCACCCAAACCTGGCAGACTGAACTTCTTGAAGTCGGCTGGAGGTACGAAGAGGGATTCCGGGAGGGCGGTTTTGTCCAACTTTATGACCTCCATGCGATCTTCCCGACCCTTCTTCTGTTTGGTGACGATGCGCAGCGGGAAAAACCCCTTTTCCCGCAGTTCCTTCTCCCAGAGCGGCGCTTTGCGTTTTGCGCCCATTACGTTGAGATCACTCGGGTTAAAGAACGAGCCCAGGCCCTCTGCAGCCCAGATTTCAACGGGTTCCTTCTGCTCTTTTGAGCGGGCGATGTACTTCGTGGTTTTGTACCCGAGGATGGTCTCGGTCTCGGACGTTTTTTCCAAGGTGGTATCGGCGGCGGCAGCGTCGACTTTATCGACTCCCGGGACGTCCCGGAGTGGCATGACCATGTACATTTTTTGGTCCGGCATGAGCATTATCATTTCCTTCTCCTTGAGGTCGAGGAGGGTGACCACCGATTTGCCCTCGGCGTTCATTTCCATCCGCATCCGTGAACCCTTGGTTGCGTAGGCGACTTCATTGCTTTTGCCCCCGGAGGTCAGTTTCATGGTGATTCGACCCTCGAAGGTCTCGGCAGCACGAACGTTACCCGCGAGGACGGTGAGGGAAAGGGCGAGTGTGAGGAGGATTTTCATGGCCCGTCAGCAGAGCCCGAAAGTGTCCGGGATTCAAGACGCGAGAACCGACCACCTCCCGTCTTGGACGAGGCTGCTCGAAAGCTTGCCAGCCGAGGGTGCAGACGTTGGCCTTCAGGCATGGCTCTCTTCGGTACGTTAGGCACCGTGCGTGCACAACTTTTTGAAAATAAGCACTTTGAATCCGCCTTGGCGCACGCCGCTCTGGCGCTGACTGCGGGGAGTCCGGTTTCTGAGCGCGTTTACCGACTCCCGCCCGGTGAGACGCTGAAGGTTGAACTGGGAGGGGGTGTCTTTGCGCTTGAGCAGGCCTACGAGACCAAGGCATCTCCGGAAGTGCGCTGGGAGTCGCACCGGCGCTCCATTGATGTCCAAGTGATCGTGAGCGGGGCGGAGCTGATGGAGGTGGGTGATACCGGAATGCTTCCCGTCTCAGAGGATCTGACACCGGAAAAGGATGTGATTTTCTACGCTGCGGGCTCGCCCGGATCGATGTTGCGTATGGGTGCGGGTGACACTGCCGTCTTTTTCCCGATTGACGCTCATCGACCCTCGCTTGCGGTGTCGGAGCCTCGCTTGGTCCGCAAGGTGGTGGTGAAGGTGCCGGTCGTTTGAGTCCTGCGCCGGTTTCGCACGACGTGAATTATCGTCACCACTACCACGCGGGCAACTTTGCCGATGTCTGCAAGCACGTTGTGCTTGGTCGGCTGATTTCGGGCCTGCAGCGCAAGGAGAAAGGTTTCCTCTATCTCGATTCACACGCCGGACGCGGCCGGTATGACCTGTTGGTGGCGGATCACGGTGATTCGCTGGCGCGCAGCCCCGAGTGGCCGGAGGGCATCGGGAGGATGCTGCGGCGGAACGACGCGCCGGACGCCGTCCGGACCTATGTCCAAGCGGTGCGCGATTTTGATCGGCGCGCTGGCAATCTTGGGACTGCGCTACGCTTCTATCCGGGGTCGCCTTGGCTGGCCAAGTCGTGGTTGCGCCCTCAGGACCGAATGGCTCTGTGTGAGTTGCAACCGGCGGAGCATGCCGCCTTGGCGGCGGAGTTCAGGCGGATGCCCCAGGTGGGTATTCAGGCGACGGATGGGTATGCGGCCATCCGCGCCCTGCTTCCCTGTCCGGAGAAGCGGGCTTTGGTCTTGATCGACCCTCCTTTTGAAAGTGCGAGCGAGTGGGAGGACATCGTTGATGCGCTTGAGGCCGGACTTGTCCGGATGCCCGCCGCCACCTTTGCCGTCTGGTATCCCCTGACGGAGCGCGCACGGGTCGATGATTTTGCCGCGGAGCTGATGCGATTGCGACTGCCGCCGACTTGGGTCGCGGACGTGGCGGTCGCGGGGGAGTCGTCGGGCTTGAAGATGCGCGGTTGCGGAATGGCGGTGCTTAATCCGCCGTGGCAACTGGATCAGGAGATTGCTCCTCTGGTCGACTGGTTGGCCGGGGCGTTGGCCCAAGCGCCTGGTCAAACGGGCGCGCTCACCTGGCTCGCGCGGGAAATCTAGAGCGCGAGTCTGAAATGAGGCCCTCGGGGAACGGTTGCACCGGGGGGCAAAATTTACCCCCGTCGAACGACTTCGTTTCGACGGGGGGTGAGCACCTGCGAAGGTGGCCGTTGAGGCTACCCGCGCGGGCGGAAATTGACTTCTTTGGAGCGGAACGAAGTAAAAGGAACCTCGTTGTGCATCTGTGCTGGCGTCGGCAGGGACGGTGCACGGAAGATGGGTCGCGCCCACTGGACGTCGTAGTGCGGAACTACGAGGGCCGAGCCCTGAGGCCGGGGAGGCGGCAGAGACTGGGTTTGGAAGAAGATAGTCATGGGGAGGGCAGTTTCGCTGGGTACATCGGCACACACGGCGCACCACTTTAGGCGCTGCCCTGTTTTTGTTGGTGAGGTGGACCGCCACTCGGACACCGTCTGCAGTGACCTTGGCCCAAGCGGCTTGACCGGTTTGGACCTTGGGACCGCACGAACGGTGAGCAGCGACGATGTTGCTCAGGCGACTCGTTTGAGTGCTGGAGCCGCCGTAGGTTCCCTTGAGGGGAGCTTTTTTGGCAACTTCAGTGTCAAAACGCCGTTCTGGATCTCGGCTTCAAGTCGGCTGAAGTCGAGTCCGTGTCCCAGCCGCAGGACCAGCCGGTAGTCGCGCTGGGCGCTCTCCAGATGGAGTGCGTGCCAGTTCACGCGCACGAAGTGCGACTTCCGTGCGGTCACCGCCAAGTCAGGGCCCTTGGCGGTGATCTCGATTCCTGCCGCGTCGACCCCTGGCACGTAGACGACCAATTTCAGCGCATCGTCATGCTCCGTGCAGTCGTAGTGCGGTTTCCGGAGATTCTCCTGTCGGGTGGAGATCCCGGCACGGCGACTGCGGCTGTCGGACTTGAGCGGATGGATGATCGTATGCATGGGAGGTAAAGCGGTGGCGTCCTCGGGTCGATTGACCGCGGGGCTCTTTTCAGGTGGGCTAAATGGATCCGTTGGACGGAAAATTTAGGCCTGAGAGCCCGCGCCGGTGTTGAATTTATTCCAATTCGTGGCGACCGGTCGCATCTGGGCGCAGCGTTGTTGCACGGCCTTCGTAATCGAAGATCCGGCATGGCTGCGGAGATGTTTTTGTGACCGGCTCATTTATTGGAACGATGTCAAGGTATCAAAAGCAGGCTCCGCGCCAAGCACGAAGTTTTCTCGTTTCGGTGAAAAATCGGTGACGAACGCCATCGAAATGAGCCAATGTTGGCCGAATGCGCCACCCCCTCGCACGGCTGACCAATGCATTTCCCGTATGGGTAGCGGGCGGTGCAGCGCTCGCCTTGATTTGGCCGGCAGGGTTCACCTGGTTTGGTGGTACCTGGATTGTGGGGACGCTGGCGTTGGTCATGCTCGGGATGGGACTCACCCTCACGTTCGAGGATTTTCGGAGAATCGCCTTGATGCCGAAGCCCGTCGCGATCGGTTTTGTCGCCCAATACACGATCATGCCCTTGTTGGGTTGGTGGGTGGGTCGGGTGATGGCGTTGGAGACGCCCTACGCCGTGGGGCTGATCCTCGTGGCCTGTTGCCCGGGTGGAACGGCGTCGAATGTCGTGAGCTACCTCGCAAAGGCGGATGTCGCTCTTTCTGTGGTCATGACCCTTTGTTCCACGCTCGCTGCGGTGGTCGCGACACCGCTGCTGACCCAGATGCTCGCAGGGACGATCGTGAATGTCGACGCATGGGGGCTTTTGGGCAGCACGTTTCAGGTCGTGTTGCTGCCGGTGGCGGTGGGGATCGTGTTGAACCGGGTCGCCCCCCGCGCGGTTGCGGCGACCCTGTCGTGGGCGCCACTGGTATCGGTCCTCGGAGTCACGTTGATTGTTGCCAGCATCGTCGCGCAGAACTCCGGCGCGATCAAGTCGAGTGGCCCCCAGCTTCTTCTCGCGATCATCCTGCTCCATGCAGGCGGTTTTGGGCTGGGCTATTTGTTGGCGCGTCTTTGCGGTTGTGAGCTCAGAACGGCCCGGACGATTTCGATCGAAGTGGGAATGCAGAATTCCGGTTTGGGGGTTGTGCTGGCTCGACGCCATTTTGCCGATCCGTTGACGGCGGTCCCTTGCGCGATTTCGAGCGTCGTCCATTCCGTGATCGGAAGTCTGCTGGCCGGACTCTGGCGATGGCGCGATCGGGGGAAGTAATTGCTGGAAGCGAGAGGACGTGACAGCGTGGTTCGCATGCCGATGCTGACTGATTCCCAAACCACACTCTCTGACCTGAAGACGCGCATCCTGGCCTTTGCCCGCGAACGCGATTGGGAACAGTTTCATGCGCCCAAGAATCTCAGCATGGCCCTCGCGGCGGAGGCGGGAGAACTGATGGAGCACTTTCTCTGGGTAGGTGCGGAAGCATCCGGCGAGATCGTCCGCAATCCGGCCAAGAAGGGCAAAATCGAGGAGGAACTCGCGGACGTGGTCATTTATGCGTTGGAGTTCGCCAACGTGACCGGGATCGATCTGTCGGCTGCGATCGAGCGGAAAATGGCAGCCAATGCGCTCAAGTACCCGGTCGAGAAGGCGCGAGGTCGCGCAGACAAGTACGACGAACTCTAGGTCGTCCGGCGGACTGTACCTGTCTTCTGAAAACTTTGCCGTTTCATCCGGCCGATTCAGCTCTTGGGCCGGAACGAGGGCATGGTCACCGCATTCGTCTCGAGGCGCGGACCGCCGATCAGGTCGATGCAGTAGGGAATCGCGGGGAACACCGCCTCCAGGTTCTCCTTGATGGCCTTGGGCCGGCCGGGGAGGTTGACGATCAGGGTGCTTCCGCGAAACCCCGCCGTTTGTCGCGAAAGGATGGCCGTGGGGACATGTCGCAGCGAGACGGCTCTCATGGCCTCACCAAATCCGGGCAGCATTTTTTGGCAGACGGCGGTGGTGGCCTCGGGCGTGACATCCCGGGGCGCCGGGCCGGTCCCGCCGGTGGTGACGATCAGAGCGCAATGCGCTTCGTCTGCCATCCGGCAGAGCTCGCGCTCGATGACCGTCTGGTCATCCGGGATCACGCGGTAGTCGAGCTCGAAGGGGGTTGTCAGCCACTCCCGAAGCAAGGCGGCACAGGCTTGTCCTGGAGTATCCTCGTAGATACCGGCGCTGGCCCGGTCCGAAATATTGAGCACACCGATTTTTGGGATCACGTGGCGGTCACGGTTGGGGCGGCTCGTGATGTTTGGCAAGGAGACTTGGCACCGACTTCAGGGAGCGGTGAAAACCGGCGATCAAATCGGAGGAGGTTTGTCCTGCCGCGCGCAGCGCTCGGAGACTCAGGGCGTCGTGGCGCTTGGCGAGACGCATTCCGTTGGGATCGGTCACCAGTGGACAATGGAAGAACTTCGGGAGCCTCCAACCGAGGGCCTGGAAGAGCAGACTTTGTCGGAAGGTTGACTGAACCAGATCGGCTCCGCGGACCACCTCGGTGATGCCCAGGAGGGCGTCATCGACCACACTGGCCAGTTGATAGCTTGGGAGATCGTCTTTTCGCCAAACGAGGAAATCGCCGAAATCCTTCCCCGCGATCGCGCGCTGATGTCCAAGATTCCCATCGTGGAACTCGATCGTGGTTCCATCGGGCACACGGAATCGCCAACTGGCCGTGATTTTCGTTCCCAACGGTGGCAGGGGTGAACCTGCAGGAGGACGAAACGCCGGTGGATAAAGGGGTTCTTGCTCCTCGCCGGCCGCCGGCTCATGGGGTGCGCCGATGGCCTCGATCACGTCGCGTCGTGAACGATGGCAGGGGTAGATCAGCCCTGCGGCGTGGAATCGGTCGAGTGCAGCCCGATAGGTTGCGATGCGCTCGCTTTGCGAGAGCGCGGGGAGTATCCATCGGATGCCCAGCCAGTTGAGATCCTCGATGATCGCGTCGACGAAGTGCGGGCGGCATCGGGCTTGGTCAAGATCGTCAATCCGGAGGAGCATTTCGCCTCCCGCTTCCCGGACTCGTTCCGCAGCGATCCAGAAGGTCTGAGCGTGGCCCAGGTGAAGATAGCCCGTGGGCGAAGGGGCGATCCTTCCGCGGTAACGGTCTTCCTCGGGTGGCCTTTCCAAAGGGTGCGACATGGAGGCTTCGGTATTGGGGCAAGAGTCTTCTTGCAGGCAATTTCACATTGAAACCGCGCGCTCGATGGAGGCAAGGCTGCTGCCTGCGAACGCGCTGTGGATTGATTTTCGGGAAAGGGACGGCAATCTGCGTCGGTCGTGTCCAAACCCAAGCTCCTTTGCGTTTATTGCTCTTCAAGTCGGGTCCTTGACTCCAAATACCACACGGCGGCGGAATCGCTCGGCCGGGGCATGGTCGAGCGCGGGTGGGGGCTCGTGTATGGTGGCGGCCACGCAGGTCTGATGGGCACCGTCGCCCGCACGGTGAAACAATCAGGCGGATACGTCGTGGGTGTCATTCCCGACTTCATGATCGCCCGCGAGCTGGCTTACCATGAGGCCGACGAATTGGTCACGGTTTCGACCATGCGGGAGCGCAAACGCATGATGGAGGAGCGTGCGGATGGGTTTGTCACCCTCCCCGGTGGGATCGGTACGCTCGAGGAGTTGACCGAGATCATGACCCTGCGCTACCTCAACCAACTGCCCAAACCCGTGATCCTCGTGAATCAGGACGGGTTTTACGACGACCTGCTGCGGTTCTTTGAGCGGATGGTTCGGGAGCGTTTTAAGTCTCCCGGTCTCTCCGACTTGTTCACCGTGGCGGACACGGTGGACGACGTGTGGCGTTCGCTCGAGTCCCCCCGTCCCTTCACCGCTGATGAGCTCTGGCGTTGACTTGGGGAGCGGACCGGCGCTGGCGCGGGCGATGGTCGCGGCCTACCAGGTGCGGGCGCTGACGGACGGCGAGCGGGCGGTGGCGGAGGAAACGCTGCGATTCATCGATGCGAACCCGGATTGTCTCTGGCGCACCTGCCAGACCGGGCATCTGACGGGCTCCGCTTGGATCGTGGATCCATCCCGTCGGCGTACCTTGCTGACCCTCCATCGCAAGCTTGGAAAGTGGCTGCAATTGGGCGGGCATGCCGATGGTGAAGCCCACCTCTCGGAGGTCGCCTTGAGGGAAACGCGCGAAGAGAGCGGGCTGGAAAGCGTCCGTTTGGTCTCGGCCGATCTCTTTGATCTTGATCGCCATTGGATACCTGAACGAAGAGGCGACGCGGGGCATCACCATTACGACTTTCGTTTCCTGGTCGAAGCGGATGATCGCGCGCCGCTGATCGTGAGCGACGAGTCCCACCAACTCGCCTGGGTCGATCTCGACGACGTTCACCGCCTCAATCACGAGCCTTCGCTTCTGCGTCTGGTGCAGAAGACTCGGGAACGGTCAGGCAGATGAACGGTGTTCGGTGCCCAGGCCGCCGCGGTCAGGCCGGCGGCGCCCGGCATGGGATCCTCGTTCAGGATGAAGGCTGTGCTGGCGTGAGCAGCGGGGCAGCCGGGCTTTGCCAGAGAGGGACGATTTCACCCGCGTGGACCCATCCCGTTTGACCGTTGGCAAACGCCAAGCGTCGCCAATTGAGGAAGTGTTTGTCGACGATGGCAATGGATCCGGCAGCGAGCGGAGTCGTCTTCTGATTGGTGGCGGCTTCAGTGGGGATGGATCGCAGGACGGCGGCGCGCCAGACCACCGCCACGGCACGATCGGCCAGGGAGCGGTAAAGATGGAGGCTCGCGAAAGAGGTCGTTGCCAGGAGCAGAGCCGCGCTGGCGAGAGCCAGGGCGACGGAGCGCAGCCTGAAGGAACCGAAGCCGTAACCTCGGAGAAGCGCGATGCCGATCGCGCCCGCCAAAATCCAAGCCGAGAGGATCACGGCCAATTTCCAATGCCCAGGGGAGAGCAGATGGGCGGCGCGGTGCAGGGCGCTTCCAGTCAGGAAGGGAGCCAGATCCGTCGGCGTGTATCCGGCACGCTGCAAAGCCAGGACGAGGTGCCATTGGACGGAGGGGTCACCGGGTCGTTGGACAAAGGCGGCAGTCGAATGCGCGGCGGCCTCACCCCAACGGTCCTGCTGGCCGAGGGCCAGTGCCAGGTTGTGTCTCGCGATCCAGTCTGTCGGTACAACGGTGATGCGATCACGCCAAAGCTGTTCGGCTGCGGCGAACCTTCCCTCCCGATAGGCAACGTCAGGTTCGGCCGCGATTGCGGAGGCCGGAACCGCGAGGATCATGGCCAGCAGGAGGAATGGCGCGAGGTTGCGCGCTCGGATGAACGCCAGCCGCGAGAAGGGTGTCAGAGAATAGGCCCGCGCCGCAGTCTCCGCGCGCGCGAGCCAGTCTGCGGGCAAGGAGTCATCCGGTCCGTAAAGTGCCCGTTCCGCTTCTTTCCAGAGTACCGACCAAGCGGGGTCGCTGGCCGTTGCCGGCTGCGCTTGGCGGCCAATCTCTTCGGCTGACGGCGTCGTCCGGGCAAGTCCGAGAAGAATCACGCTGTCCCGGCACCAGTCACGAAGGAGATTCAAGCGCGTTTCCGAGGTGGACGAGGATGCGAAACGGGAGAGCGTCGCGAGGAGACGCACTCGGGCCTCACGTCGGGCGCGAAGTGGGTCGGTTTCTCGTGCTCGTTTGAGTGCGAGTCCGAGCCAAAACAAAACCACGCAAAGGATCGACGTACTGGCTCCCGCCACGAGCATCGGGTACCCTAGGGGTGCCAAGGTCGACGTTTGCCCGATCAGAGGGTCGCGGGGAATGGGCTTCGGCAATGCTGGAGTCGGCGGAGACCCGCTCGATGCGGCCCCGGACGGCTGGCCGGAGGCGGGCGCATTTGGGGAAAGGTTCACGGCACCCGGGGCGCTTGCAGGCTGGGTGGGCTCGGTGACGGTGACGGTGACACGCTCGGTCGTGAGGGTTCGATACTCCCCTGACTTGGGGTCGAAGTAGGTCCAGCGAATCGGACCGAGCGTGTAGGCGCCCGGCTTGGTCGCGATGAGGACGACGTCCTCGCTGAGGGAGGCGTCGAACAGCGAACCCTCTTTGGTGGTTCGTTTGGCTTGGGGTTGGACGACGCGAAAACTTCGGCTGACATCGCGAGGAGGGAGCGCACTGATGTCGGTCCAGTTGCCAATACCGGACAGATCCAGGGTCCACGTCACGGGCTCTCCGACGGAAGCAGTGGCGGGCACTACCTTGGAGACGAGGGAAAACTCGCCTACCGCTCCCGCGAAGCCGGCAGGGCTTGGGGAAGGCAGGGGTTTGACGGAGATTGCGGTGGCCGGCGCGGTGATGGTGAACTGCTCCATGGTGGGTCTCGCGAACAGGCCGAAGGCGGATGTCCCGGTTTGCAGGTTGACCAACTGCTGGGCCGGTTTGAGTGCAACCGTACCGGCGGTCTTGGAGAGCGCCCGCGTACGGTAGGTGATCACTGTGCGATTCTCGCCGCCCATGGCGACCTCGGTCATTTCCGGTTTGGACCATTCCTCGGCGGTCAAAGGAGCGGACGACCATTCCGCATTGCTCGCGAGTTGGGCGCTGAAACGCCGGGCAATGGAGAGGGTGTAGTTCAGGGGGAAAACTTCGCCTGCCCAGACCTCCGTCGGAGGAAGAACAATTCTCGATTGCACGATCGAGTCGAGGGTTGCGCCGCTTTGACCGACCGTGGCTTCCCCGATCTGGAATTCTGCTTGCCGCACACGGACCAAACCCTTGTCGGTTTTCACATCGAACGGCGGGATTCGGATCGCGCCGCGCTGGGACGCCCGGGCCATGTAGGTAAGTAGCGTGCGGCGGGTGACGTTGAAGTTGACGATCTCGGTGCTCTGAGATTGCCCGGCGAGCTCAAGCGAAAGTCCCGGTATCGAGGGAATCGCGGGCGTTCCGTCCGGGGTGCAGTCCTCCAGGACGAGCTGAATTTCGGAAGTCTGGCCGAGCCCCAGGGTGCCCCGATCGGGCTGCCAGCGTGCGGACTGCGCCTTGGTCAGCGCCACCGATACGAGCAGAGTCGCGAGTACGGGCAGGAGCCTCAGCCATGGGGGACGGGGATTCGGTCGGTCGGTCATGGTCACCACGTCTTGCCCTTTTTGGCCGGTTCTTTGCCAGCGGGTCCATCCATCAAACGAAACAACTTCGCCGGTGAATCCTGCTGGCGGAGCTGTTCCAGCTTTTGCAGCGGCATGGCGAGCAGGGGATCCTGCGCCGCGGTCCCGGCGTTCTCCGGCTTCGGCTGACCGCCGACCTGCTGCGTATCCGGTTCTTCTGACGAAGGTTTCTCCGAAGGTTCGGCTGGCGGCGGGCGACGCTCCTCGTTCTTCATGTCGCCAAAGGCGGAAGCGCCCTGAGGTTGACGCTTCTCGTCGTCCCCCTCGCCCGATCCCTTTTCGTCTGAACCCTGCTGATCCGGCTTGTTCTGGGGGGCCTGATCGTTCTGCTCGTCGGAGGGCCTGTTCTTCTCCGACTGGTCGTTGGCGTCCTCTGATTTTTGGGATTCGCCGCTTTTGTTTTCGTCAGACTTTTCTCCGTCGCCCTTCTGGTCCTGATCTTTCTGTTCGTCTGACTTTTCGGGTGGAGGATCTTTCTGGTCCTGATTTTTCGGTGGTGGTTCCTCCTTGGGCCGATCGAGATACGCACTCAGTTCCTTGCGCAAGGTTGACCAGTCGGCGGCGTTGGTATCCATGGCCTCACCCGCGGTGATGGCGTCGAGTCCGGACTCGACCACATTCCGGCTGAAGCCTTCTCCCGATTGGGATTTGCGACGGGCAAAGTCGAGGGTGGCATCGGCGATCCGCATGTAGTCGTTGGCCACGGGACGGTCCTTGGGGGCAACTTCTGCGATCACCTTGACGAGCGGTTCGGCGAGCGCGTCACCCGGTGCGTCGGGTTTGGGCACAGCCGCCGCCAACGGGGCGATCAGTGCGGGCAGCAGGAGGAGGGCAACGGGCTTCATCGAAGTTCGGGTTTGAGGAGGACGTCGCGTGGGGTGGGTCGAACGGGAAACTCTCTCCAAAAGCTCCAGAGGAGGAGAAGAACAGCGGGTGCGAGGAACCACTGGAAACGTTCGGCGAAGCGGATTCGGTTGGTCTCGCGGAACTCGCCTTTTTTGCCGGTTTCGACCGTTTGCTCGACGAGTACCGCCAAGTCGATCCAAGTTGAAGCGTCGGTATATTGTCCGGCGGTGGTTTCGGCGAGTGATTGCAGGGTGAGGCTTTCGAGCCGGGAGAGCACAACCGCACCGCGTTCGTCTTTGACGAACGTTCCTCCGGTGTCGGGGATCATGGCACCCTCGGGTGTGCCAATCCCCAGGCCGATGACGCGGATGCCTTTGGACTTGAGCTCATCGGCGAGGGGTTTCCAGGCATCGTCGTTGGCTTCGCCGTCGCTGAGGATAATCAAATAACGATCGGCACCACCGTCGTCGCTGAACGCGGTCAATGCGGTTTTCAGCAGGGCTTCATAATTGGTGCCTCCAGCCGGAAGGTAGTCAGGTGTCAGGGCCGGGAGAAATTCCCGGAGAATCTCATAGTCGGCGCTGAGCGGGCTTTGCAGAAAGGCCGTACCTGAAAAGACGACAAGCCCGACGCGTTCGCCCACCAGGCGCTCAAGCAATGATTGGATGAGCAGTTTGGCGCGGTCGAGCCGGGTGGGCTTGACGTCGGGGGCGAGCATCGAACGGGAGAGGTCCACCGCCAGGAGAATTTCACGCGACTGGTCGAATACGGGTTCCTCGATTTTCCCCCATTGGGGCCGGGCGAGTGCGATGCATGCGAGGCAGATCCCAACATAGAGACCGGCAAAACCGCGGCCCGGCATCTTCTTTGTCTCCCGCTCCAGATTGACCGATGCGTGGGTGGCCGCACCGCGCAGGATCTTCGGCGCGCGAGAGGAGTCCCGATGTTTTTGGGGAAGCCGTTCCCAGATCAGCAGCAGAAGCGGACCGGCCCCGAGAAAAAGAAGGAAGGGTTCGGCGAAGCTCATGGAGGCGTGGCGGCGCTGAGCCTGCCTTTGGAGGCACGGTTCGGCGAGCCGCCGGCGGGCATGGTGGCAGTTCTCGATTTCTTCCCGGACGTCCGGGGCCGTGCCAGCAGTCCGGCGAAGATCAAGGTGGCGAGCCCGGGATACGCCAGCCAGCGGAAGAGTTCGGTCGTCACGAGGTAGCTCTTCGCCTGGAACTCAATTTTTTGGGCGCGATCGATCGCCTTGAAGGCGTTCTCGACCGTTTTGACATCGTCCGCGCGAAAGTAGCGGCCGGCGGTCTCATCGGCGATCAGGCGAAGGGCTGATTCGTCGAGATCGGACGGACGACGCTGATAGCCAATCTTGTTGCCCTTGTCGTCAAAGACCGGAAATGGGACGAATCCATCGCGCCCCGCACCGATCGTATAGACCGGCACACCGCGGGACTTGGCGATCTCGGTGGCCTGGCCCGGAGTGAGTGTGCCGCGGTTGTTGGCGCCGTCGGTGAGCAGGACGACGAAAGCCCCCTTTCGGCGCCCGCCGTCTGCGCGGCTCGCCTGTTCCAATCGGGTCAATGAGACGCCCAAGCCATCGCCGATGGCGGTGCCATCCTCGATCAGCCCGATCTTGAGCCTCTCGACCTGACGACCCAGCCATGCGTGGTCGAAGGTCAGAGGCGCGAGTGTGTAGGCGCGACCGGAGAAGACGACGATGCCGATGCGGTCGGTGGGTCGGTCGTTGATGAACGCCTGAATGACCGGCTTGATCGTCTGCAGCCGATTGATCCGCTGTCCATCGCGCTCAAAGTCTTCGGACTGCATCGATCCGGAAAGGTCGATCGCGAGGATCAGATCGTAGCCTTGGGTGCGAACCTCCTGCTTGTTCTCGACCCGTTGCGGTCTGGCCAGCCCAATAATGACCAGGATCAGGCCAAACCCGGCCAAGAGGGTCGGCAGACTTGAAACTTGGGCCAGACCGGGACGGTGCCACGCGGCCGCAAACGGTACGACGAGGATGGGTACGGCGCGGCGTCCGCGCAACCAGACGAGGACTGGAATCGCAAGCAGTCCGAGAAGCCAGAGCGGATCTTTGAGGACAAGATGGGACACGATTCGTTAAGCGGAAAAAATGGGCTGGGCAGGCAGCGGGCGATGTGGTGGCGGGAGGGACGTCGGTGAAGAAGGTTGAGGTCTGTCGTGGCAGTCGGGTTGCACCATCGAGATCAACGGCGGGCCCGCATGCGTGCGTGAAAGAAGCGCACCAAGGAATCCAAGCGGTTTTCCTCGGTGCTCACCACCAACCGGCTCTGCGGATCGGGAAACAGACGCTGCCATGACGCTTCCCGCTCGGAGCGCCATTGAGCGTGGGCGTTTCGCTCAGCGGTTGATCCGTCGAGGGTCACCAAGCGACCGCGGGTGGGATCGAAAGCCACGATGGTTTCGCCCGTGGGCAGCTCCCTTTCCCAAGGGTCGTCGACGCGGAATCCGAGGGCTTGGTAGCGGCGTTGAAAGACGGTCCACCCATCCGGAAAAGGCCCCGGAGCAAAGTCTCCCAGCCAGATCAGGACCGAGTGTTTGGGGGCCGCACGGGAAATCAGGCGCCATGGGATCTCCAGCCGGTTGGAGGGCATGCGGGCGGGTTTCTGGTTCGAGCCCTCCTGGCTTTGGGCGAATCCGGGGGGAGGGCTTCCGATGAGGGTGGCGGCGGCATGCATGATCGCACCCCGTCCGCGAATTGGCTCCCGAAAGGTGTAACCGGTCGGCGTCACATGCACGCAGCCCACACGGTCGCGGTTGACCGCGCCGAGCATCATCACGAGCCCGGCCAATTCCAGCAGTGCTTCTCGTTTGGAGACAGCCGATGAACCAAACTGGAGACTGGGCGTGTCCTCCAGGAGGACGAGCACGGTGACCTCCCGCTCTTCGACGAATTTCTTTCGATAAGGCTCCCCGAGTCGTGCGGTGACATTCCAATCGATGTCCCGCACATCGTCGCCAAATTCATACCGCACCACCTGGTCAAACTCCATTCCCCGACCCCGCAGGGCGGAACGGTATTCGCCGCTGAGAACGTTTTCGACGGCATGACGGACGCGCCATTCCAGCTGTCGCAAGAGCGCCAGAGAGGAGGCGGTTGCGATGGGAGGAGTGGGCGGGGACACGGGAAAGGTGGGTGGATTACTTGCCAGGCCGGATCAGCTCGATCCGCCGTTGGGACAGGAGGGCTTGGCGAATTGGCACCTAGATTGAAGGCACGGACGTCCGCTCAATGACTTTTCCGATGATTCGGTCGGCCGTCTGTTCCGCGGCCTCGGCCTCGTAAGTGAGCGCGATTCGATGACGAAGCACGTCGGGTGCAAGTTCTTGGATGATGGAGGGGCTGACAAAGTCCAGACCCCGCAACCACGCCAGCGCCCTGCCGGCGGTGTAGAGGGAAAGGGATGCTCGAGGCGATGCCCCGAAAGTGAGCATCCGGTATCCCTTGTCGTCCGGCACCGTCAGCGCACGGGTCCCGCGAACCAAGGCAAGGATATAGGCTTCGATTGCCGGGGCGATGTGGATCTTGTCCACGGCCGTTCGTAGGGAGAGAAGCTCGTCGGGGCTGGACACCGCTTGCAGGACGGGCGCCCGGGTTACCTGACCCCACCGGGTGAGCATCGTCGCTTCCTCTTCAGCCGACGGGTATTCCACCAACAGCTTGAAAAGGAATCGATCGGTTTGCGCTTCGGGCAGGGGATAGGTTCCCTCCTGCTCGACGGGATTTTGGGTCGCCATCACCAAGAATGGCCGGGGAAGAGGATGGGTTTGCCCGCCGATCGTGACCTGACGCTCTTGCATGCCCTCGAGGAGCGCACTTTGAACCTTCGCGGGGGCACGGTTGATCTCGTCGGCAAGGACGAGGTTGGCGAAAATCGGCCCGCGGTGAGCGGTGAAAGTGCCATCTTTTGGCGAAAAGATCATTGTCCCCACCACGTCGCTTGGCAGCAGGTCAGGGGTAAACTGAATGCGCTCGAACTGGACGCCTAGGGCGGATCCTAATGATTTGACCAGGAGAGTCTTGGCCAGGCCGGGCATTCCCTCGAGAAGCACGTGGCCGTTCGCGAGCAAGGCCACGAGGAGCCTTTCGATGACGAGGTCCTGGCCGATGACGGCGAGACCAATTTCATCGCGGAGCTTTTGGGACCAAGTGGGACCGGTGAGCATAGGGCAAAAGAAGAATCGCAGGGAACGTGAGCAGAGCGGTGAATGGGTGCGAGGGAAAGTTTGGGGAAAGCCGAGCCTGCATTTGACTCCTGATCAGGGTCTGAGTTTCATTCAGCGATGCGCAAAAGTGGTGCGTTTTCATTTCTGGATGAGGACCTAATGCGATCTTTGACAGAACTCGAAGTCTCACCGAGTGAAGTTGAGGAAAAGTTTGTTCGTGGTGCCGGACCGGGAGGCCAGAAGATCAACAAAACATCCTCGACGGTCTGGTTGCTCCATCGCCCGACGGGCTTGCAGGTGCGCTGTCAGAGCGGACGTTCGCAGCATCAAAACCGGTTGGGTGCATGGATGGAATTGGCGAACAAGCTGTGGAGCATGAAATCGGACGCGCTCGCCAAGGTCAGAAGTGAGCTGGAAGCTGAACGTCGGCGAACAAGACCCAAGACGCGCGCGCAGAAGCGTCGCATGCTTGAAACGAAAAAAGTCCGAGCCCAAACCAAGTCTCGGCGGGCACGATTTGCTTGGGAATAGATTTCGAGGAACCTGACGGCCTGTTTACCCTCAGTCTCACCTACTATGCGTTGGCACCCGCTCCATTACCCGAGGCATCAATTTCGAGGCTTTGCCGAACGCAGGGCGCGGGGTTTTGCGACGAAGCTGTTGGCGACGGGCATGCTGATGAGTTTGGTGGGATGCGCGAGTTCGCCTGCGATCCGACAGCCAACACCGACCAGGCCGGTCGCTGCGCCGGAGTCAGCATCGTCGCCCGTCGTGCCAGTCGCCCCTCCGCCCGCGGGTGTAGCGGCACCGGTTCGAGTTGCTCCTCCACCTGCTCCGATTACACCTCCGCCTCCTGTAGCTGAACCGCCGGAGATTGTAATGGAAGGTGAAGCTTCCGTGCTCGTCGAGTCGGAGCCGCACGGTGCCACGATCGTCGTCAACGGGATTCCCCTTGGAAAATCTCCCCGAAGAATTATGCTTCCAATTACTCCGCAAGGGTTTGTCCGGGAAACGGTATCGATCAAAGCCAGATTTGTGGCGGAGACCAGTTCCCAGCAGTCTTCGACGATCGAATTTGAGCTAACCCCATTGGACCGGATGCCGTCCGGTCTGGTCTTTACCCCGGAAAAGGTCGTGCGGAAGCGCTGACGGGTTTGGAGGGGTGGTCAAAGGATCGCTTTTCTAAAGCAGTGCGACCGAATCACCCAACCGGCAAGTGCCCGATTTTGATTCGTTAAGCACGTTCTGTCCGAAATTGACCTTCGTCGGTTCGTTGGCGTCCCGCCGGTACATCGCGAGTGTGGTCAGTGGTTCTTTGCCGCGTACGCCGGTTGATTGATCTGTGGTGACTACTGGACAGCGGGAACAGGGACCTGCGCTCCGGAGGATGAGATCGCCGATTCGAAAACGAGGCCACGTGTCCTCCGCGAAGGCCGGGCAGTCGGCGATCACGATATTGGGACGAAACCGGTCCATTGGTACGGGATCCTCTCCCCGCGCAGCGAGACGATCGTTCACATCCGCGAGGGATGACTCGCTCGTTACCAGGATCGGGTAGGCATCCGCAAAACCAACCTCGTGCTGGCTTGGTTCCTGGGAGGTGGCGTGGTCCGTTTGATTGCGAACGGGACGCCGGAAATGGGGGCCGACTCGAACGAGCCGGCAAGCATGTGCCAACGTACGGGTGAGAAACTCAGCGGCCTCATCCCCGCAATCCGCGGCGGTGACGGAGTCGTTCCAGA
>Ga0163144_10002457_pt1 | contig 42747 bp, 38 predicted proteins | sample OliLak19BULKMAT1_FD_123175 | JGI IMG/M metagenome (GOLD analysis project Ga0163144, IMG submission 123175) | Freshwater microbial mat bacterial communities from Lake Vanda, McMurdo Dry Valleys, Antarctica - Oligotrophic Lake LV.19.BULKMAT1 | ecosystem: Environmental > Aquatic > Freshwater >...
GCGTCGTGCCAAGGCGCTCGGCCGCCGCCGCGACTGAAAGTCCGTCAATGCGCAGCAACACGATTTCAGCCCGCTCGCGATCGCGCACCGAAATCTTCGGCGAGCGCGCCCGTCGCCGCAACTCCGCCAACGTTTCCTTGTCTGCCAACACTGTCTTGATCGGTCGCGCCATCCCGGTGATCCTCATTCCAAATCAGGGTAACGATCAATATAGTCGTTATTTGAGGGGCGGGACACTAGAACGGCTTGTCGCCGTTCACGGTGGCGCGCCGCATATGGCGGCGGTGGCCGGGATAATCGTTCAGCGCATAGTGCCAGGTGCACCGATTGTCCCACATCGTCACGTCGCCTGCCTGCCAGCGCACCCGGCACGTCAGGCGCTCCTCGCGCGACAGGTTGAACAGGTAGTCCAGCAGCGGCTTGCTTTCCCGCGCCGACCATCCGGCGAAGCGCAGCGTGAAGGCGGGGTTGACGTAGAGCCCCTTGCGGCCGGTTTCCGGATGCGTGCGGATCACGGGGTGTTCGTATTCCGGCGCGTCTTCCGCCTGCGACGTTTCCATAGACTGGCGCTTCTGCGCCGATGTGCCGTGCGTGCTGTATTCGCGGCTGGCCGAATGGACCGCCTTGAGGCCTGCCAGCGTGGCCTTTAGCCCCGGCGAGAGCGTTTCATAGGCCGCCTGCTGGTCGGCGAACAGCGTATCGCCGCCATAGGGCGGCATCTCGATCGCATGCAGGATGGAGCCGAGAGCGGGCGTCTCCTCGAAGCTCATGTCGGTATGCCAACCGCCGCCGAAATTCACCTTGTCCTCTTTCTCCTTGATGATCTCGAGGAGTTCCGGATGGTCTTTCATCCCCTTCACATATGGGTGCACGTTCAGCGTTCCGAAGCGGCGCGCGAACGCCTTGTGCTGGTCCGGCTGCAGGCCTTTTTGCCCACGCATCACGATCACCTTGTGATCGAGAAAGGCCTGGTGGACCTGGTCGAACTCGGCATTCGACAGGCCGGACTGCAGGTCCAGCCCGAAGATTTCAGCGCCCAGCGTGCCGGACAGGGGAAGGATTTCAATGCTCATGAGTTCATGAAACCATTCGCCCGGCCGGCGCGCAAGAAGTCCGTCAATTTAGCGAATCTGCGCCTTCGGGGACCTCTTTGCCCTTCAGGTACTTGTCGAGGAAGCTGAGATAGGCCTCGGCCGCCGTGATCCGGTTCGCCTTCTTCTGGAAGCCGTGGCCCTCGTCCGGGAAGATCACATACTCCACCGGCACGCCGTTCTTGCGCACGGCGGCCACGAGTTCATCGCTCTCCACCTGCAGCACACGCGGGTCATTGGCGCCCTGCACCACCAGCAGGGGCTTCACGATATTGGAGGCATGGAACAGCGGCGAGATGGCGCGGTGGCGCTCGGCATCGGTCGCCGGGTCGCCCATCTCGTCATAGAGCGCAACGCGGAACGAGCCCCACCAGGCGGGGATGCTTTCCAGCGTCCGCACCCAGTTGGTCACGCCGAAGATGTTGACGCCCACATCAAAGGCTTCGGGCTCGAAGGCGAGAGCGGCAGCGGTCATGAACCCGCCATAGGAGCCACCGAGGATGCCGATCCTGTCGCCGTCGATATAGTCGAGCGATTCCAGGTATTTCCGTCCCCAGACGATATCCTGCAGATCCTCCTGGCCATGGCGTTTGTCGTCCATGTGGAAGAAGGTCTTTCCGTAGCCGGACGATCCGCGATTGTTCGCGGCCAGCACGGCGTAGCCATTGTTCACGAGGAACTGGATATCTGCCGCATAGCCCTTCTGGCTCTGGCCGCCGGGGCCGCCATGGACCCAGACGATTGCGGGAACGGGATTCTCGGCACTTGCGGTTTTCGGCACATAGAAGATCGACGGGATTTTCAGCGTGTCGAAGCTCTCGTAGCGCACGATGTCAGCTGTGACGAGCACGGCTTCGTTGATGGCGGGCGAGAGCGCATTGGTCAGGCGCGTCGCTTCGCCGGTCGCAAGATCGGCGGTGTAGATATTGCGCGGCGAGGTATCCGTGTTGACGCCGAAGGCCACGCGCGTCTCGTCCGCATTGAAGCAGACCTGTGTGATTTCGCCGTCCGGAACGCCGCTCATGGCCACCGGTTCGCCCGTCGTCGTGTCCAGGAAAGTCACATCCCAAAGTCCGTCCTCATTGACGGTGGTCACTCGGTAGCGTCCGCTCGGCGAGAAGGAAACCGACAGCACGTCCCAGTCTGCCGAGACCAGCGCGGCCTTTTCGCCGGTTGCCACATCATGCGTCCAGGCTTCCGTGAACTCGCCCACTTCATTCGTTCCGTACACCAGCTTCTTGCTGTCCGGCGTGAAGGATTAGGTGGTGTAGGCGATATTGTCTTCGTGCGGCGTGATCAGCTTCTTCTCCGCCTTCTCTGCCGAAAGGTCGTAGATGTAGATGTTCGCATCGGCGCTCGACACATTCTCCACGAGGGCCAGCAGCTTGCCGTCCGGGCTGATGCCGCCCAGTTCGAGTCCGTCATTCTGGTAGATCATCCGGCTGCTGAAATCCGCCGCCGAATAGGCGTAGACATCATCCGTAGACGCATCGCGCGCGTTGGAGGCCACGTAAAAGGTCTCGCCGTTTGCATTCCATCCGAGGAAGGTCGCGCGCGTCTTCTCGCCGGGCGTCAGGTCCGTCAGCGTGCCATCCGCACTGCGCACGAACAGGTGGTGCAATTCGTCGCCGCCGTCGGCCTCGACCAGCACACGGTCGCCGGCAGGGAAGTAGGACTCGGCGAAGGTGGAATCGGTTTCCGACGCCGTCAGCGCCGTCATGGTTCCGTCCAGGCCCATCGCATAGGTATTGATGATGCCGGTTTCGTCCGAGCTGATCAGCAGCGTCTGCCCGTCCGGCGAGAAACAGCGTCCCCGCCCGGCGGCGAGATTGTAGTTCACCGTGCCGTAGAATTGCTTGGCCGAGTAGGTCTCGAACTTGACCGGCACGAGCGGTGCGGGTTCGGCGGCCACCGGGCCACTGGCGAGCTCTGGCGCCGGCGCTCCGCTGGCGCAGGCTGCCGCGAGGAGGGCGGCGGTTGAAATGAGGAGGCTGCGCATCTGAATTCTCCGGCTTGGGGCTTTGGCGCGCACCTTAACAGGTTGAAACGACAGGTCACCCGTCCGGCATTCACGAAAATGACGTTTGCTCCGGAACCGGAATTATGCGAATGCAGCCGCGGGCCAGGCGCCCCCAACGGCGCCCAGCCTATCTGTGAGGATAGGAGTAAAACAGATGACGATGACTACCGCCAAGCCGGTCGTGCGCCCGGCGTGCCCGCATTTTTCTTCGGGCCCCACCGCAAAATATCCCGGATTTTCGCTTCAGAACCTGGTGACCGCCGCCCTCGGCCGGTCGCACCGTTCGGGCGATGCCAAGAAGAAACTCAAAGCCGCAATTGACCGCACCAAGCTGATCCTCGGCCTGCCGGAAGGCTACCGCGTTGCCATCGTGCCGGCCTCCGATACCGGCGCGGTCGAGATGTGCATGTGGTCGATGCTGGGCGCCAAGCCCGTCGATGTCTTCGCCTGGGAAAGCTTCGGCTCCGACTGGGTGACCGACGCGACCAAGCAGCTGAAGCTTGCCGACTGCAAGACATACGTCGCCGACTACGGCGCGCTGCCGGATTTCGCCAAAGCCCGCGACGATGCCGACATCATCTTCACCTGGAACGGCACCACGTCCGGCGTGCGCGTGGCGAACGCTGACTGGATCAAGCCGAACCCGGACCGCGTCGTGATCTGCGACGCCACCTCGGCTGCCTTCAGCCAGGACATCGAGTGGGAGAAGCTCGATGTGATCACCTATAGCTGGCAGAAATGCCTCGGCGGGGAAGCGGCGCACGGCATGCTGATCCTCAGCCCCAACGCCGTGAAACGCCTCGAAAGCTACACGCCGGACCGGCCGCTGCCGAAACTCTTCCGCATGACCAAAGGCGGCAAGCTCGACGAGGACCTGTTCGAAGGCGCGACGATCAACACGCCGTCGATGCTCTGCGTGGAGGATTATCTCCAGGCGCTCGACTGGGTCGAGCGGCTCGGCGGCTGGAAAAAGCTGAAGGAACGGTCTGACGATAGCCTCCGTACCCTGACGGACTGGGAAGGCAAGACCGACTGGGTCCAGTTCCTCTGCGCCGACAAGTCCGTGCGCTCGAACACCGGCGTCACCTTCAAGATCGTCGATCCGCGCATTGCGGCGCTCGACGAGGCCGGTCAACGCGACTTCATCAAGCGGATGATCAAGCGGCTCGAGTCTGAGAACGCCTGCTACGACGCCGCCGGCTATGCCAAAGCCCCTCCGGGCCTGCGCATCTGGTGCGGTGGATCGGTGGAACCGTCCGACGTGTCGAAGCTGCTCCCCTGGCTCGACTGGGCCTTTCACGAGGAAGCGGCGAAGCTCTGATCGGGTCTCCTGACCATGTCTGCCGTCATCACCCTTCGCCCGGCCGTCCGCGCCGATATTCCCCTGCTCAAGGCCTGGGATGAAGAGCCGCATGTTCAGTTCTCAGACCCCAATTCGGGCGATGGGAGCGGATGGGAATGGGATGAGGAGATCGAAGCCGGTTGGCTGGGTTTCTGGCATTTCATGGCGGAAGCGGACGGAGGGCCTTTCGGCTTCGTTCAGGTCATCGATCCGCATATTGAGCCGACCCGGTATTGGGGGCCGACCGGGCCGGGGCATCGCGCCATCGATATCTGGATCGGTCCTGCCAAATGGCTGGGCCACGGATACGGTACAAGGATGATGCAGCTCGCGCTCGGCTACTGCTTCTCGGACGAAACGGTCCACACCGTTCTGATCGATCCCATCGAAGAAAACACACGTGCGCACCGCTTTTACCAGCGATGCGGCTTTCAGCCTATCGGCCTTCGGAAATTCGGGGCCCACACCTGTCTTGTTCATCAACTCACCCGCGCCAGCTGGCGCAACGGAGACCACAATGCCTAAAGTCCTTATCGGAGACACGCTCTCCCCCGCCGCCGTCGAGATATTCAAGGCGCGCGGCATCGAAACCGACATCAAGGTTGGTCTGTCCAAGGAAGATCTGATCAAGATCATTGGTCAGTATGACGGCCTCGCCGTGCGCTCGGCCTGCAAGCCGGACGCGGACGTGATCGCCGCTGCGACCAACCTGAAGGTCATTGGCCGCGCCGGTATCGGTGTCGACAATATCGACATCAAGGCCGCCACGGCCAAGGGCGTCGTCGTGATGAACACGCCTTTCGGCAACGCCATCACCACGGCCGAGCATGCCATCGCCATGATGTTCGCCGCCGCCCGCCAGATCCCCGCCGCCAACGCAGACACGCAGGCCGGCAAATGGCCGAAGTCTGGCTATATGGGAATCGAAGTCTCCTACAAGACGCTCGGCCTCATCGGCTGCGGCAACATCGGCAGCCGCGTCGCCGAGCGCGCCATCGGCCTCAAGATGAAGGTCGTCGCCTATGACCCCTTCCTGACCGAGGAGCGCGCCGTGGAGCTTGGAGTCGAGAAAGTCGATCTCGATACTCTGCTCGCCCGCGCCGATGTCATCACGCTGCATGTTCCGCTGACGGAGCAAACGAAAAACGTTCTGTCGCGTGAGGCGCTCGAGAAAACCAAAAAAGGCCTGATCCTCGTCAACTGTGCGCGCGGCGGTCTGGTTGACGAAGCCGCCGTCCGAGATCTGCTTGAGAGCGGCCACCTCGCCGGCGCGGCATTTGACGTGTTTGCCGTCGAACCCGCCAAGGAAAACGTGCTGTTCGGCGCGAAAAACTTCGTGGCGACACCGCACCTGGGCGCTGCCACGGTCGAGGCGCAGGAAAACGTTGCCCTGCAGGTCGCCGAACAGATGGCGGACTATATCCTCACCGGCGCGGTCACCAATGCGCTCAACATGCCGTCGGTGACGGCCGAGGAAGCGCCGCGCCTGAAACCCTTCGCTGCTCTTGCTGAAAAGCTCGGCAGCTTTGCCGGGCAAATCTCCGACTACGGATATGACGAGGTCGTGATCGAGTATGAAGGCGAAGTCTCGGAGCTGAACCGCAAGCCGCTCACCGCCGCACTGCTGGCCGGTTTGCTGCGCGCCTCGCGCGGCGACGTGAACATGGTCTCGGCGCCCGCAATCCTGCACGAGAGCGGCGTCAAGCTGACCGAGACCAAGACCGAGTCGAGTCCGGTCTATGACAGCTTGATCCGCATCAAGGTGAAAACCAAGGCGACGAAAAATTCGCCGGAAGGCGGCTGGCGCACACTCGCCGGCGCGCTGATCGGCGGCAAGCCGCGCATCGTCGAAGTGAAAGGCATGGCGCTGGAGGGCGACTTCTCGCCGTTCACGCTTTACGTCAACAATATCGACAAGCCGGGCTTCATCGGTGCGCTTGGCCAGATGCTCGGCGAGGCGAAAGTCAATATCGCGACCTTCCACCTCGGCCGTCAGGCCGCCGGGGGAGAGGCCATCGCGCTCGTCGGTATCGATTCCATGCCGCCGGCTGCGGTGCTCGAAAAACTCGATGCACTGCCGCAGGTTCGCTATGCGAAAGTCCTTAGCTTCTGACAGGGGGGCTGCGGAGCCTTACTTGACGAATACGGCGCATGAGGGCGAGTCCCGGGGGAACAGTACAACTAAGGAGCGTTCATGCGCCATTTCGTAGCTTTACTTGCGCTTGCCGCGCTTCCCGCCGCCACGGCCTCGGCCCAGCTGGTCGAGGAAGTACGCGCCGGTTTGACCGATCACAATGTCTGTGTGCTTGGCTGCGACAATGCCGACAAGGAGGACGGGCCGAACCTGAATGGTGAACTCGTGTTTGCCTCGCCGGCTTTCCTTGAGGCCATCGGTAGTCCGCGCCCCTATGTCATGGGCAGCCACAACCTCGGCGGCGACACGAATTTCGGCGGGGCAGGGATGCACTGGAACTGGGACTTTGCGGACGGCTGGTCGTTCGAGCCCGGCTTCGGCTATGTGATCCATGACGGCGAACTGTCCTTCCCGTTTCCGCAGGGCGACCCGCGCAATGACGTGGTTTCCGAATCGAAGATCTTCTTCGGATCGCGCGACCTGTTCCGCACCAGCGTCTCGCTCAACCGCGATTTCGGCGACCGATGGGGCGCGCAGCTCATGTACGAACATCTCAGCCACGGCCAGATCCTCGGCAAGGGCCGTAACCAGGGCCTCGACAATATCGGCGTCCGGGTGATCTACCGCTTCGGCGAATAGGCGGCCATCTGCCTCTTGCAATTGCCCGCCAATTCCTGCCCTTGTCGCCGCGGCTGTAAACGGAGCGGAACATGGCAGGTGTCGTGGTTGTAGGCGCCCAGTGGGGCGACGAAGGCAAAGGCAAGATCGTGGACTGGCTGTCGGCGCGCGCCGATGTCGTGGTCCGCTTCCAGGGCGGGCACAATGCCGGCCATACGCTCGTCATTGACGGCAAGGTGTTCAAGCTGGCGCTGTTGCCCTCGGGCCTCGTGCGCGGCGGGAAGCTGTCGGTGATCGGCAACGGCGTCGTGGTTGATCCCTGGCACTTCCTGGCCGAGATCGAAGGCATCAGGGCGCAGGGCGTCGAGGTCTCGCCGCAGAGCCTTGTGCTCGCGGACAATGCCTCGCTGATCCTGCCTTGGCACAAGGATATTGACGCGGCGCGGGAGGGAGCGCTCGGCGCCGCCCAGATCGGTACCACCAAGCGGGGCATTGGCCCGGCTTACGAGGACCGCGTCGGCCGCCGCGCCATCCGCGTGGCGGACCTTGCCGACCCCGCCGCGCTGGACATGAAAATCGAGCGGCTGCTCGCGCATCACCGGCCGCTGCGGATCGGCCTCGACTTGCCGGAGCCGGACGGTGCGGCGCTGAAGGCCGACCTCCTGAAAATTGCCCCGCAGGTGCTGGCCTATGCCCAACCGGTCTGGAAACTGCTGGACGAGCAGGTCCGCAAAGGCCGCCGCATCCTGTTTGAAGGCGCGCAGGGCGTGATGCTCGACGTGGACCATGGCACCTATCCGTTCGTCACTTCCTCCAGCGTCGTCGCCGGCAATGCCAGCGCCGGATCGGGCGTCGGCCCGGGGGCCATTTCCTATGTACTCGGCCTCGCCAAGGCGTATACGACACGGGTGGGCTCCGGCCCTTTCCCGACCGAGCAGTCGAACGAGATCGGCCAGCGCCTCGGCACGGTCGGCCACGAGTTCGGCACCAATACAGGGCGCCCGCGCCGCTGCGGCTGGTTCGACAGCGTCATGGTGCGCCAGGCCTGCGCCACGTCCGGCGTCAACGGCCTCGCGCTCACCAAGCTCGACGTGCTGGACGGTTTTGACGAGATCAAGGTGTGCACGGCCTACAAACTGGGTGGCAAGCTGATCGACTATTTCCCGGCCGGGCTGACTGATCAGGCGGCGGTCGAGCCGGTGTACGAGACTCTGAAGGGCTGGAGCGGTTCGACGCGCGGGGCGCGCAGCTGGACGGACCTGCCGGCGGAGGCGGTGGTGTATGTGCGCCGGCTTGAGGAACTTGTCGGCAAGCCGTGCGCGCTGGTCTCGACCTCGCCGGAACGCGAGGACGTGATCCTGATGCGCGATCCGTTTGAGGGCTAGGCCGGCGATCCGTGCCCGGATGATCCGCGCGCCTAGGTAGTTTTCCGGATGCCGCCCGTTGCGCGGCAGGCGCAGGGTTGGGGTCACCTCTCAACGGAGCCCTGCCATGTCGCATACCCCTCATGAACTTGCCGATGAGTTTCCGGAATCGGCGGAGCGTCTGCATGCGCTGAAGATATCGAGCGCGCATTTCGCGAAGCTGTTCGACGAGTATCACGAGGTGAACCGGCAGATTCACCGGATGGAGAGCCATGTCGAGCCGGCGGGCGAGGCAGTTGAGGCGGTCATGCGGCGCAAGCGGATGATGCTGAAGGACGCGATTTATGCGGCGCTGAAGGCGGACTCCAGCACAGCGGAGAGCGCAGATGTCAAATCTGACGATTGATCCCTTGGCGATTGCAGCGCTGGTGGGGTTTGCCACCTTGCTGCTCGTGATGGCCAGCATCACGATCTGGATACTCCGCCAGTCGGGCAAGTCTGCCGGCGAGAAATAGGGCGCAGCCGCAAGCGCCGGACTGGCAGGAGCCGTCGGGATACGGATAAGTGGAGCCGTCGCGCGCCGGACGCGCCAGGCGTCCGGAAGAAGAATTGGTTTGGCTTTGGACGCCATTCGTCCGCCGCGCTCGGACGGGCAATCGCACTGAGGCTGGGCAAGTATCCAGTTACAGTACGGGGCTTCGCGAGCTTGCGAAGCAAGGCAGCGTTCTAAGGCGGGATTCTGTTTTTTGGGCGGTTTGAACGATCTCGGGGCATTTGAGGCGTTTTCTGTGATGGGTAGCCGCGAGGAGTCGGCGTAGTATCGACGCGATGACCTCGATCAGCCTGTTTATGCCGAGGATGTTTAGCAGGCGGGTAAAGTTATAGCACAGGGCCATCAGGCTCCATTCGCCGCGCACCTTTTCAAACCCGCGCACGAGAAAGTGGCGATAGCCAGCGCGGCACTTGAGGGTGCCGAACGGATGCTCGGCGATGGCCTTTCGGCGCGCCATCAGGATTTCTGCTTGCGCCGTTTCCATCCGCGCCCGATGTCGCTCGACAGTATCCTGGTTTAAGGCGCGCAGGATTTCCCGAGTGCTGCCGTTTACGCTCACGCACTTTGCTCGCAAGGCGCAGCTTGAGCAGACCGGACCGGACGGCACATAACGCCGGTGCGGTCTTCCCTCGACACGTTTAAGGCGCGGGCGTGGCCTGAGGTCTTCACCCGCAGGACAGCGATAGGTGTCAGTTCCAGGTTGGTAGACGAAGTCCTTGCGGGTCAGTCGACCTGGATCTGCCGGGCGCCCCCTCCTGCCTGAGACCGGAACATAAACGTCGATGCCGGCCAGCTCGCAGGCCTCCAGCTCATCGGCGCTATAATACCCTGCATCGGCAAGCGCTATAAGCGCGGTGACACCGAGCGCGTCCCTGGCCGCCATGGCCAGGGTAGATAGCTGCCTGCTATCATTGCCCTCATTGATGACGGCGCTCGCAACTATCAACTTGTGCTTCTCATCGACGGCTATCTGGACATTGTATCCGGCCAGACGTTGACCCGATTTGGAGAGAAGCCTGGCGTCTTCGTCCGTACGCGACACTTGCGTCTGGCCCGACGCTTTCATTTCTTCCCGCTCCGCCAGGAGCCGCGCGCGCCGCTCCATCAAAGCCGCCATCGCTGAACCCGGATCGCCACTGCCTTGCCCGCCCTCTGGTGGTTCCCGCGAGTCCGTATCTTCGTCGCTGTCGGCCGCATCCAGGCTACTCACATAGGCAGCAATGTCGACCTCAATTGCAGCCAGTTGCTTGTTCAGATGGCCTTGCGTGAGGATGCTGGACTTGCTGGCATTGCCGTCGAAAAACGCGCCGTCAATTGCAACCAGGGCCCCGCCGGTGAGTTCAAGGGAACGCAGCAACAAGACAAAGTCGCGGTTGGCGGCCTTGAGCGCCAGAGCGTTCTCCTGACGGAACTTGGCGATCGTCCGGTATCCCGGTCGCAACCCCTTCAACAGCCAGATCAGCTCAAGATTGCGCAGAGCTTCACGCTCCAGTCGCCGCGATGAGCGCACCTGGTTGATGTAGCCATAGAGATAGAGCTTCAGAAGATCACCTGGATCATACGGCGGCTGGCCCGCGCCCAGCATCCGGTCACTATGCCGGAACCCAAGCCGCAAAAGGTCCAGCGCCTCAACATACGCATCGATCGCCCGAACCGGGTTATCCGCCCCCACGTAATCATCAACCCGGGGAGGAAGAAGACTGCACTGCTGACGATCTAATCCAGACTTGAAAACGCGCTCTGCCATCGCCCGAGACTCAAAGCGTTCGCCCAAAAAGAAAAGGCTTTCTTGCCCAGCCTCAGTGCGATTGCTGATCCGCCTTACCATCCAGAAATTTCAGCCGGCCCGGCCCGGCCCGGCCCGGCTTGCATGGCAGGCTGGCGATAATGCTTCCAGTCAGCGCGTGCCGCTTTTACGACGGCGCGTTCCTGCTCCTCCGCCAGAAGCACTTGTTTTATATGTAAAGCCCGCTGCGCAGAGCAGCTTTGAGAGGGTCGATGGATCAGCCGTCACACCGTGTGCCTAGAGCAGCACCCGCGCCAGTTCCGGCATCGTGATGTCCGGATTCTGCAGCACCCGGCCGATCAGGAAGTCCCGGTAGAGGCTAAGTTTACCCGACCCTTTCGGTTTGCCTTGAGGTCTCGGCGCAATCGATCCTGCTCTTCCACATGACGCTTCAACCGCGATGCCGTCGAGGGCGCCACCTCAAACTGACGCGCAACTTCCCGGGCCGACTTTCCCGCCGCAATCTTCCGCATCATGCGAGACCGGATATCCTTCGAAATCAAAATCGCCATCGTCTGGTTCCTCCCAGAACTGTGATCCACAGTTCGGACGAGGCGGGAATCGTTTGGATTCAATCAGTCAGCCTGTTGCTCCAGGCCAGCGGCAGGCCTCCTCATTCATCCTTCTGTTTCAGGTCGGGCGCCGCGCCCGGCATGGCGCGGTCGCCGTCACGCAGCGTGTGCGCGGTCAGCGTTGCCGCCTGGCCGAGGCGTTGCCCGGCCGTGAGACGCCGCGCCCAGGCGGGCCGGTCGTCCGCCTGCGGAGGTTCCGGATTTCCCGCGCCTGCGCCGCCGGTCGCCTCGAACGCCGCCCGGCTGCCGGCCTGCCAGGCTGCGCCGGCGCCGGCGAATGGCCGGCCGGCTGCGCGCCCGATCACCCCGGCGCCGGCTAGGGCGGCGGCGCCCATGCCTGCCGCGGCGCCGCGCCAGCCACTGGCACCCGAGCCCATGCGGCCGAGATCATAGGCGGTGCGGGCCCCGCCGGCGAGCGAGGCGCCGGCGCGCAGCCCGGCCGGCACGCCGCGCGCCGCCGCCAGACCGCCGGAGCCGGCGAGGAGGGCGGCGGCGCCGACGGCTGCGGCCGCGCCGGCGGCAGACCCCGCGCCGAGCTGCGGCGCGCCGCTGACGAGGCCGGAAGCGATGCCCGGCCCGAAGATCCCCATCCAGAGGAAGACGGTCGAGGCCAGTACCGTTCCCATGACGCCGGCCAGGGTCACGTCTTCTCCGCCGGTGAACGCGTCTGTCACTGCCGAGAACAACGTCGAGCCGATGCCGATGATGATGGCGAGCACCATCAGCTTCATGCCGGAGGTGATGACATTGCCGAGGACGCGTTCAGCGAGGAACGCGGTCCTGTTCCAGAGCGCGAACGGGACGAGGATGAACCCGGCCAGCGTCGTCAGCTTGAACTCGAGGATGGCGATGAAGAGCTGGACGGCGAGAATGAAGAAGGCTGCGAGGATGATCGCCCAGGCGAGCAGCAGGACGGCGATCAGGATGAAATTCTCGAAGAAGGCGATCGGGCCGAGGAGTTCGCCGGCCGCGTCCAGCAGCGGCAGGGCGGCGGCGAACCCGACCCCGGCGATGAAGCCCGGCCGCATCAGGTCGCCTTCGGTCAGCGTGCCGGAGCCGGCCTTGATGCCGAGTGCGGCGAAGCTGTCGAACAGGATGCCGGAGAGGAGCTGGAAGTTGCCGATCACATAGGCGAAGAAGCCGACATAGAGGACCTTGCGGATGAGGCTGGCGATGACGTCGCTGTTTTCCGAGAGCGCCCAGAAGAGGCCGGCGAGCGTGATGTCGATGACGATCAGCGTCGTCGTGAGATAAGCGACATCTCCGGACAGGAGCCCGAACCCGCTATCGATATAGGTGATGAAGGTCTCGAGGAACCGGTCGATGACGTCCATCTCTTCCACGCGCGCTACTCTCCTAGGAAGGCGCGCAGGCGCGCGCGGCCGCGCTCGGCCTCGGCGAGCTGGCGCGCGGTCTCGAGCGCCGAGGCGCGCGCGCCGGCGCCGAGCAGCGCCTCGACCTGCATCAGCTGCTGGGCGGTGAGCGCGCTGATCTGGTTTCCGGCCTGCAGGGCCTGGAGGTTACCGGCGGCGCCCTGGCTTTCGGCGACAAGGCCCGAGAGGGCGCCGGCGTCGGCGCTGTTGCCGCCGCGTGTCTCGGCTGCCATCAGCAGGACATGGCGGTGGGCTTCGCGGGACGCCTCCCAGCGGGCGCGCGCGTCGGCAACAAGGACTGCCGAGGGCGGCGGTGTCTCGCCGTAGCTTTCCGGAAAGGCGAGGTCGAACTCCCGGTTGACCGCCTCGACATCGGCGCCGATGCCTTCGGCCTCGCGGATCAGCGCCTCGATCCGGTTGATCCGGTCACGGATGACTGCGCCGGCGACCTCGGCGGGGAGCGTTTCCAGGTCACGCGCCATCTTGGCGATCATGTCGATCTCGTGGGTGAGCTGGCGCAGCTGGTTGTCGAGCTGCTGGAGGGCGCGCGCCGCCTGCAGGATGTTCTCGGCATGGTTGGCCGGGTCATAGACCGCCATCTGGGCGTACGCCGGCGGCGCGAACGCGAGATGCGGGCCCGAAAGAAGGAGCGGCGAGGTCAGGATCACGGCGCAGGTTTCAAGCCATCTCATCACGCGCCTCCTTCGGGTCACCAGGCAAGGCGGGCGCTGCGGCGCGGGGCCCGGGCCAGGCGCCGAGTAGGTCTGCGGCCCATGCAAGGCCGCGGGCGCGCAGGAGCGCGGCGGCAAAGCCGTCCGCGCCTTCCTGCGCGCAGACCCTGTCGATCAGGGCCTGATCGGCCGGCGCGGCGGCGCCGCAGAAGGCGAGGGCGACCGGGCCGAGGCCGAGTTCGAACAGGCGGCAGCCAAGCGGCGAGGTATAATAATAGTCGCGGCGGGGCTGGGCCTCTGCGATCAGGGACAGCTGCCGGCTGTTCAGCCCGAACCGGCGGTAGGCGGCTGCCTGAGCCGGCTCGCGGGCCCGCTCGTTCGGCAGGAAGAGGCGCACGGGGCAGGCCTCGATGAGCGCTGCCGCGATGGGCGAGCGGTCGATGTCCTCGAGCGACTGGGTGGCAAAGACGACCGCGACATTCTTCTTGCGCAGCGTCTTCAGCCAGTCGCGCAGGCGCGGCGCAAAGACCGGATGGTCGAGGTAGAGCCAGGCCTCGTCGAGCATCAGGAGGGTGGGGCGTCCGTCGAAGCGCGCCTCGAGACGGTGGAAGAGGTAGGTCAGCACCGGCGCGGCGGCTGCGGGTGACTGCAGCAGCGCCTCCATTTCGAAGCAGGCAAGATCGGACACCTCGAGCGCGTCATCATCGCCGTCGAGGAGGTGTCCATACGGGCCTTCGAGGGTGAACGGATGAAGCGCTGCCTTCAGGCGCGCCGACTGGAGGAGAAGGCAGAGCCCGGTCAGGGTCCGCTCGGCCTGCGGCGCGGCCGCGAGCGCGCGGATCGTCTCCCAGAGCGAGGCTTTCAGCGCCGGGTCGAGCACGACCCCTTCGGCCGCGCAGATGCCGGCCAGCCAGTCGGCGGCGAAGGCGGCTCCGGCCGGCGTGTCGATGTCCCGGAGGGGCTGGAGCGCGGGGCGCCCGTCGGCGCCGAGCGCGAGGAAGGTGCCGCCCATGGCGAGGAGGCAGGCCCTGGCCGAGCGGCCCTTGTCGAACACGAAGACCTGCGCGCCCGGATAGCGCGTCCATTGCAGTGCGATCAGCGAGAGAAGGACCGACTTTCCGGCGCCGGTCGGCCCGACGATCAGAGAATGGCCGACATCCCCGACATGCAGGTTGAGCCGGAACGGGGTCGTCCCGTCGGTGCGCGCCTCGATGAGGGCGGGGCCGGCAAGATGGGCATTGGCTGCCTCGCCGGCCCAGACCGCGCTGAGGGGGACGAGGTGGGCAAGGTTCAGTGTACTGATCACCGGGCGGCGCACATTGGCATAGGCATGGCCAGGGAGGCTCCCGAGCCAGGCTTCTGCGGCGTTGAGGGTTTCGCGGATCAGGGTGAACCCGCGCCCGTTGAGGACGCGCTCGGCGGCCCGCAGGTGGGCGTCCACCTGGGCAGCATCGACATCCGCGACCGTCACCGTCGTCGTGACATACCCGTAGGCAACGAGATCGCTGCCGAGTTCCTGCAAGGCAGCGTCCGCGTCAGCGGACTTGTTGGCGGCGTCATTGTCGACGAGGACGCTCTCCTCGTGGAAAAGCGTCTCGCGCAGGACCGCGCCGACCGACTTGCGTTTGGCGAACCAGTGGCGGCGCTTGCGCGTCAGGAGGCGTTCGGCTTCGGTCTTGTCCAGCGCGATGAACCGGGTCACCCAGCGATAGGCAAAGCCCTGCCGGTTGAGTTCGTCGAGGAGGCCCGGAAGGGTCGTGCCCGGGAACCCGAGGAGGCTGAGCGTGCGCAGGTGCGTCTCGCCGATCATCGGCTCGAGCCCGCCGGTGAACGGCTCGTCGGCGAGGACCGCGTCGAGGAACACCGGCAGTTCGGGAACGCTGACGCGGTGACGGCGGGTCGAGATGCAGGCGTGCAGGTAGGTCAGGGTCTCCGCGTCATCGAGCGGGGTTATCTCTGCAAGTGTGCCGGCGAGGAGGTCGAAGACCTGGCCGGCGCGGGTCTCGAACATCTCGAGCGCCTCGCGCCATCCGGCGGCGCCGCGCCGGGCCGGCCGTTCGATCAGGGCCTGCTCGGCGCGCCCCTCGGTATCGGCCGGCGGCAGCCAGAGGAGGGTCAGGAAATAGTCGCTTTCGAAACGCGCGGCTGTGCTGCGCGCGTCTGCGGCGCGTTCCTGGTCGACCAGCCAGGCGGCTGCGTTCGCGAACGCGCTTTCGCCGTAGTCTCCGGCAGGCCGGCGCACGGCCTCGAAGAACAAGGCCCAGCCCGAACCGAACCGGCGCAGGATATTGTTGACCCTCGCCGATACCGAGACGAGTTCTGCCTCAGTCGAGCTTTCGAGGTCGGGGCCGCGGTAGCGCAGCGTCGTCTGGAAGCTGCCATCCTTGTTGAGCACGACGCCCGGCGCTGCGAGACAGGCCCAGGGCAGGTAGTCGGCGAGGAGGCGGGGCCGGGCGGCATATTCTGAAAGGTTCAGCATCCGAGGTGCTCGCGGTGGCGGGCGGCCCGCAGGGCGACCGCCAGGAAGTCCGGATCAATGCGCGCGAGGAAGACGGCGGCCGAGTGGAGCAAGGTCCAGGCCAGAAGACCCGGGATCCAGAGCCGCAGACCAAGCGCGAGGACAGCGGCAAAGGTCCCGATCGCGATCGCAGCCGCCCGCGGCGCGCCGGCGAGCAGGACCGACTCGGCGAGAGAGCGGTGCAGGGGGATCTCGTAGCCCTCGGTCATGGCGCGAGCGCGCCGCCGCCGAAGGCGAAGAAGGCGAGGAAGAAGGAGGTCGCGGCGAATGCGATCGACAGGCCGAACACGATCTGGATGAGCTTGCGGAAGCCTCCGGAAGTCTCGCCGAACGCGAGCGTCAGGCCCGTCAGTGTAATGATGATCACCGCGACGATGCGCGCAACCGGCCCCTCGATCGACTGGAGGATCTGGTCGAGCGGGCCTTCCCAGGGCATGCCGGAGCCGGCGGCATGGGCCACCGGGGCCAGCAGCGCCAGCGCGGATATCAGCACGGCGCACTGGATCGTCCGGTTCAGGGCCTGCGCAGACTGGTACAGCATGGGACTTCCTCCTTCAGCTCACGGCCGCCAGGCCAGGCGCGGCCAGCGGCTCGGTGCGGTAGCCGCACTCGTCAAAACCGGTGACCCGGACGGCCTCCTCGACGCGTCGCTCGCCCGAGGCGCGCGACAGGAACACGACGACATCCACAGCCTCTGCGATCAGGCTGCAGGGGAGGTTCGGAGCGGCTTCGGCGACGAGCTGCTCGAGCCGGGAGAAGACGCCGGCGGCGGAATTGGCGTGCAGGGTCGTCAGGCCGCCGGGATGTCCGGTATTCCAGGCCTTGAGGAGATCGAGGGCTTCGCCGCCGCGCACTTCGCCGACGATGATCCGGTCCGGGCGCAGGCGAAGTGTCGAGCGTACAAGGTCGCGCAGGGTGACGCCGGCGCGGTGCGTGCGAAGCTGGGTGACATCCGGGGCGATGCAGCGCAGCTCGCGGGTATCCTCGAGGATGACCATCCGGTCAGCGTGCAGGGCCGGCTCGGCGAGAAGGGCATTGGCAAAGGTCGTCTTGCCGGAAGAGGTGCCGCCGGCGATCACGATATTGCGCCGCGCGGCGAGGGCCCGGCGCAGCGCCGCGGCGAGCGCCGGCGCGAGCGCGCCGGCGGCGACATAGTCATCGAGGCTGAACGGGGCCGGCGCCGGTTTGCGGATCGCAAAGCAGGGCGCTTCGGCAACCGGCGGCAGGATCCCTTCGAACCGCTCGCCGGAACCGGGCAGTTCGGCCGAGATGATCGGGTGGGCCGTGTCGCAGGCCTCGCCGGCGGCGGAGGCGACGAGGCGGATGATGCGCTCGCGCTCAGCGGCGCCCAGATGCTCGCCCGACGCGGCAAGGCCCCTGCCGGCGCGTTCGATCCAGACCGCGCCGTCGGGGTTGGCGAGGATCTCGAGCGTGTCGGCGGCCTCGAGCGCGCGGCGCACGGCGCCCTGGAAGGCGGTGCGCAGCATCGCCTGCTGGCGGGCGCGGGTTTCGGAGGCAGGGGAAGGCAGCGGCGCCATGAGCATTGGCCTCATTCAGGATAGCGTCAGTCTCGAGCGAAGGCGCGCGGCGCGGAAGCTGGAGCGCCGGGCAAGTGGGGGGCGGCGCGGGATCTAGTGTGAGACGCCGGGACAGCCCGGGCAGGCGGCGGCGCGCCGGTGAGCCCGGAAGGTCTTCCTGGCACTCAGACAGGCGGCCGGCTTTGGACCTGAAGGTCTCACTTCCCGCAATCGCGGCGGCGTTTCCACAAGGAATGCGCGCCGCCGCGATTGCGATCCGGCACAAAAAGAACAAAACAGGAACAAAAAAAGAGGAGTATTTTCAATGGGTCGCTACAAATCCGTGCTGATGGCCGAGAAGGATGCGCGTGCTTTTCCCTTCCATGTCGATGTCGAGGTGCCGCCAATGGGCCTCGGCAAGCAGATGGACGTCATGGCGGACTGGCTCGCTGCCCATGTCGGAGATGACTGGCGGCGCCATGGCCAGTGCGGCGGCGGGGGCCATGTCTCGCGCTACATGTTCCGATCGCGCGCGGACGCGGAGGCTTTTGCGGCGGCGCTCGCGGACGGCCGGCTTGCGCCTCCGGCCTAGGTCTGGTTGCCCGGGTCATTGTCCGGGCAGAGGCGAGGCTCGGCGCACTGCGCGCTGGCCCCGTCGCCGCTCCAGGCATGGGGGCAAGCGGCAACGCGCAAGATCGAAGCGAGACGGCAGGCCTAGGAAGCTGCACGGCCTTGCAGGCAGTCAGTCAGGATCCTGCCAGCTTCGCCCCTCCATCCGTACACAGATGTTATCAGGGATCAGCGCGCTTTCCGTCCACATGACCGGTGCCTGCTTAGCCGGCTCTTCCGGCGGAAACCCCGCCGCGTCCCTTCCGGCAATGACCGTCGGGTCTCTGGCCGGTTACACATCCGCCGGGACAGCGCCCAGGACCCAGGCGCCGTGATCCTCCCGGAAGGCCCGCTGCTCACCCCCAGATGTAGGGGTTAGACCTGTCGGCAACACGCTTCATCAAGTCTTCCAGTTCGCTGCCGGCGCGGGCATCATCGGCGGGCGTGCGAAAGGGATGTGCGCCCGGTTTCTGCTGGAGCCAGGCGTAGATGAATTCGACCAGCAGGTCGGCCTGAAATGCTGCGCCTGTTTCAAGCCGGGAAAGCTTGTCTTCAAGGCGTCGCACATGCTGGATCAGGACGGCCTCCGGTCGTTCGAGCGGCGGCAGGAACAGGACCGTCAGGGCTTCCTCGATGATGTCACCCCGCGTGACCCCTTGCTCCGTACAGATACGGTCCAGTTTTGTGCCCATGGCTTCGCAGATAACAAAGCCCATTCGTATTTTCTTCGTCACACTCATGTCTCCTCGCCGCGATCAAACTGTATGTAGTAGCGCGCGATCTGGCTGCGGATGCCGGTACGCGCGGGCGGCTGATCGCCTGCTTCCGCCTCGGCCTGCCTGACTTGCGCCGCGGGTTGCCGTGCTGGAACGGGTACCAGGCGATGCGCAAGCTCCTCGCCGCCCCCGGAGGTGTCCGGGGCGGACGGGGCGCAACCGATCGGCATCGAAGGCGCTGCGTCCGGGAGCGCGGCGGCGCCGATCCGGGCCACAAGGTCGCGGTCGAGAAAGTATCTGAGTTTCTGCGCCCGGATCGGAGGGGTATTGGCGAGCATGATGAGCGCCTCCGCCGCCGGCATCTGCATGACCTCGCCGGGCGTCAGGAGCGGGCGCTGCGTTTCCTGCTGCGAGACCATGACATGGCTGAGCCAGGGCGCGAGGCGGTGGCCGGCATAATTGCGCTGGTGGCGTTGTTCGGTCTTGGCGCCGAGCATGTCGGAGATGCGCCGCGCGGTGCGTTCGTCATTCGTCGCGAATGCAATTTTCACATGGCAGTTGTCGAGGACGGCGTTCTTTTCGCCATAGGCCTTTTCGACCTGGTTGAGCGACTGGGCGATCAGAAAGGCGCGCACGCCGTAACCGGCCAGAAAGGCCAGCGAGGTCTCGAAGAAATCGAGCCGGCCGAGCGCCGGGAACTCGTCGAGCATCAGCAGGGTTGGCTGCTGCGCCTCATCAGCAGCCGGCATCTCCTCGCAAAGCCGTCTTGCGATCTGGTTGAGCACAAGGCGGATCAGGGGGCGCGTTCGTGACAGGTCTGATGGCGGCACGACGAGGTAGAGGGAGACCGGCGCACGGCCGGGCAAGAGGTCCTTCAGGCTCCAGTCTGACGCCGATGTGGCCTTTTGGACAATCGGGTCCCGGTAGAGGCCCAGAAAACTGACGGCCGTCGAGACCACGGAAGACTTCTCGTTTTCGGATTTGTTGAGGAGTTCGCGGGCCGCTTCTGCGACAACCGCGTGGGTTTGGGGCGCTTCGGGTGAGCCGAGATGATTGGCGCGCATCATCAGGCCGAGCGTCTCATCCACATGCCGAGACGGGTCTGACAATAGCTGGGCGACGCCCGAGAGCGTCTTGTCGTGACCGGCGTAAAGTACATGCAGGATTGCGCCGACGAGAATCGAATGGGCTGTCTTGTCCCAGTGGCTGCGCCGCTCAAGTGCGCCTTCCGGATCAACGAGGAGGTCTGCGATGTTCTGGACGTCGCGCACTTCATGTGTGCCGAGGCGTACTTCAAGCAGGGGATTGAACCGCGCACTTGAAAGGCTTGTCGGATCGAAGCGCAGGCACCGCGAAAAGGTTGACCGCCACTTCGAGGTCAGCTGCCAGTTTTCGCCCTTTATATCGTGAATGATCGCGCTGGAGGTCCATGACAGGAGGGTCGGGATGACGAGACCTACGCCCTTGCCGGAACGGGTGGGCGCGAATGCGATCACGTGCTCTGCGCCGGCGTGACGCAAGTAGTGTGAGCCCATCCGTCCGAGGATGATCCCGTCCCGGGAGAAAAGGCCGGCGCGCCGGATCTCGTCCGGCAACGCCCAGCGCGCTGAGCCGTAAGTCGTTGAGGCCTTATCCTGCCGGGCCCGGTGGATTGAGGCGAGGACAGCCATCAGGATGCCTGCCAGCCCGCCGAGTGAGGCGATGACGCCCCCCCGCGCAAATACATCGGGCGCGTACGCGTCATAGGCATACCACCACTGAAAGAACCGCCAGGGCAGGTAGACGGGATAATCGCCTGCCATGTACGCTGGCAATCCGAGCCTCGGCTGGAACCCGAGCGCGCCCGCCGTCCACTGCGTCGCCGCCCATGTCGACAGGCAGATGAGTGCCAGGGTTAGCATGAACTGGCCAATCAGGAATTTTGTGGGTGTCACGGCGTCTTTCTCCTGCAGGTCCCGGTAAAAAGACTAGGGCGTGTCTCGGCTCGCAAAAGCTGGAAACGCCGGTTGTTGAGGGAAAAGCAGGGAACGGCGCGTGCAGATTGCGCCAGGTTAGTCCGGGCGCATGAGGCCGCGTGTCAGTGTACGGTCAAAAGCGACGCGGCTGCGCTCGACGCTCGCCGGCTGGCCGAGGACCGGCATCTGTCCTTCAGTCCAGGTTGCGAGTACAAAGCGCGATGGGGTGACAATCACCGCGAAGCGGCCCTGGGCGGTATCGACATGGCCTTCATAGGTTCCGCGGAACACCTCGCGCTCTGCGAGGGTGACAAACCGCTTGCCGAGCCGTGCAGCCTCGGCGGAGGCCGTCGCGCGCATCTCTGCCGCTTCGAGATCTTCCGGCCGGGCCGGCCACAATCCCTCGGCCTGGAGCCAGCGCTGGCGGGCAAGGCGGGCGGCGCGGACCTCCGCGCCGAAGCCGCTGGCTCCGACCAGCGCGTCGTCAACGCCGTCCAGCCAGGTATAAGCATGCCTCTGGATCATCTGATCAACCGGGATCCAGGAATGGACGACAAAGCGGGGCGGCAGATCGTCGGGGGAGGAAGACCTGTCGCTGGGAATATCCGGGGGGCGGCGCGGATGAGAGACAACCTGCGGCGCTGTCATGGTCACGATGCTGCCCGTTTCCGGCAACGCGCGGGCCTCCCGGGCCGGCATTCCGGCTGTCCACTGGCGCCCATCGAGGCCTTCAACGACCACGACATGCCGGCCGGTTCGCATGCGTTCGACCACGACGGCAGACAGCCGGCCTGTGACAACGGCGCCGGGTATGCCGGTCGAAAATGCCTTCAGGTTTGCCGGGTCGAACCGCTCTCCCATATCGATCGGAATGGCCAGTTGGATGTCCTGCTGGCGGCTCATTTCCTTCAGCGTCTCGCGCCATCCGTCCTTGAGGCGCCAGGCTGATCCCTTGATATGCTTCGCCAGACCGCGTGATTTCAGGTGGTGAAGGCGCAGGCACTTCATTGACCAGTCACTCCGGGCGGGTACTGGCCCGGGCTGGGAAATATCAACGCGGCCATCACGGGACGCCCAAGCGAGATCCCTGTCGATATAGGTCGACCGGTCGGCGTTGATGGTCGGCGCACGGAACGCGGCGAGCTCACGCTCCGATCTTGGCCCAAGTACGGACGTGACCGCCTCCTCTGCGCGGTGACGCACCCCATGCATGAGATAGCGCCTTGCGATGAACAGTTCGTCGTCTGGCGGGCGACCTCCGCGGACCGCGATATGGATATGCGGGTTGGCAGTGTTGTGGTGAACGGCTGCGACCCAGTCGACTTCGCGGCGCAGATCGCGTTCGACCTGTCTCATCAGTGTACGTGTAAACTGTTTCAATTCGTCTATTTCGCCGCCATCGTAGGGCATGACCATGAGGCGGAACTGACGCACATCCTGATGCGCGCGGGCATTGAAGGCACGCGGATCGGCAGTGTCTTGCGTGCGGTCGAAGATCTGTCCGGGGCCGGCCCTTTCCGACGTTCCATCCCGGCTGATATAGGCAATGTGCTGGAGGAAAGATCTGTTTCCTGTCTGGCCCATGACCGATATTGACGTCTGCACCCGGACGCGCCGAGGGTTCGCGCTTGCATGGTGGCGCGCAATAGCGGCCGCGCCATTTCCGCGTCCACTATAGCGCACGGTTCCGCTGGGGAGCTTTGGCCGGTTGAAGGTGGCGACTTTTCCCCAGCGTGCCGCTCGGGCAATCGTATTCAGCTGGGAGCGAGGCTGGCCGCTGCGCCCTCGGCCTGGGCGGCCAAGCTTCGGCTCGAATGCCTCATCATCAGTCAACGGAGGACCCCGGGCGCGTATCCAGATCCTGACGGACCGGCCAGAGAGCCGTCGCACCACCCAGAATACGCCGTCTGTCCTGGACCCCAAAATACCGGCCATCGACGGAGCGCGGATGATCAGCGAGGAGAAAGACGTCGCCTGGCCCCAGAACCCGGCAGCCATCCCATCGGGGCATGCCGCGCCCGGCGCCGGCAGAGCCAAGGGCGCGCGCTGCCGGCGCGTCGTTGATCAGGACGATGTCGCCTCGCCGGCACACCTCGTCGCCTTCCAGCGCCGCGATGCGTTTCAGAAGCGGCCAGCCCGTCCCGGTATAGCCCTGCGCCTCAAGCCAGGCTGCCTCTGACAGCGCCGGCTGGAACGCGACCAGATTGCCCCGTACGACATCGGTTCTTTCAGTGACAAGGTAGAGGCCCGGGGGGACGCTGTGCGTCCGGTTCCAGATGAGGCGCGGGCTGAGCGGCAGCGCCGCGGCCCCCATGAGGAAGAGCGCAGCGGACGTCAGGAGCAGGGGGCGGCTAACTTTCATCACGCACGCCGGACGCGATGAAACGGCGCCGGCGCTGGTAGGCGAGGATGTCCTGTCCCCGGTACCAGACCTTGCCGCCGATCTTGTGGAAGCAGGGTCCTTTTCCCTGGCAGCGCATGTTGGCGAGCGTCTTGGGCGTCAGGCCGAGTGAGCCGGCTGTCTCCTGGGTGGTGAGCCAGGCCTGCGGGTCCGGCGGGATGGGATCTGGTCTGAGCAGCGGCGGCGCGGGCGCGGGCGATTGCATGGGCAGGGCTCCTTTTGAGAGCGCCGCCTTGCAGGAGGGCAGACAAGGCGACTGCTGGACTTCTTGTCCGCGAGAGGCTGGAGCCTCGAAGCTGCGGCGACAATCAAAAGTTTAATTCACAAATACTGAGGTTGACAAGTAGTTGGGGGCAAAAAACTTGAAACGCCTGATGCACTGGGCCGGATTTTCAATTGAGACAGAGTAGTTGCTGAATTTGCAGCGATCCCGCCCCACTCTGCGGGATGTGTCCGCACGCCATCCACAGAAAGCTTCTTGCCGCCGCTTGCGCGTAGCCCAGAAAAGAACAAAAAGTGAACAAAAGGGAGGGTACCCACTAAAGGCCGCTACAAGTCTGTCCTGATGGCCGAGAAGGATGCGAAGGCGTATCCGCACCATGTAGACGTGCCCGTGCCGCCCATCGGCTTTGGCAAGCAGATGGATATTATCGAAAGCTGGCTCAGGAAGGCACTGGGCGCTGAATGGCGCCAGCACGGGACGGGCGCCGGCCATAACCATGCTGCCCGGTTCATGTTCCGTACACGGAGTGATGCGCAACTGTTCGAAGCGGCCTGGAAGGCGGGCGAGCTCACGCAGCTGAAGGGCAATTGAAAACTATTAAAAGTAGATTTATATTGCATCTTTAACGGTATGTGGAGCATGGCGCCCAGATGCCTGAATATCGCGGATGAAAGATGCAGGACGGGCTGCGACTTCGGGAGGCTGCGGGCATTCTCCGCAAGTCGGTTGGCCGCAGGGACGGTGCCACACTTTGTATTTCTCTAGCGTGCGCCCTTGCTGCCTCAGGCCTTGCAGCATCGGCCCCGGTTGCCTTGAAATACCTTTTGGAAGTCTTGTCAGGAGACGGGAATGCCGGCCCTGGAATTGAGGCCGGCGTTTCGCCCGCCTTCTGGCTCGCCGCCTATGTAGCCGCGATGCTCGGGGCGCGCATTGCGGGAGAGACCCGCGGCGTAATGTTTGGCGCAGCTGAACAATCCATTCTCCGCAAACTTAGCCGAAGCGCTTTTGCCCATGCACTTGCGCTGCCGATGAAGCAGCACCTGGAGCGCACGACGGGCGAGTTGATCCAGACTTTGGAAAATGGCCTTCAAGGATTTCGTCTGGTCCTCCAGCACGCCTTGTTCACGCTTCTGCCCGGGCTGGTGGAGATTGCGCTGATCGCCCTCTTGATGCTGCACTTTTTTGAACCTGCCTTTCTCGGCGTGTTCGCGCTTTGCGCGGCCGGCTACGGCCTTGTCTTCACCGACGGGGCCAGGCGCATCCTGCGCGTGAGCCGTGACGTGTCGACCGCGCGGATTAGAGCCAATGGCCGTCTGTCGGACGGGCTGATGAACTTCGAGACCGTCAAGGCGTATAGCGGCGAGGCGCGCCTCGCCGCCCTCTACGACGAGGCGCTGGCCGATACGCAGGGACGATGGCGGGCAGTCTACCGCGCGCGGTTCGTAAACGGCGTTCTGGTCACGCTCGTCTTTTCAGCCGGTCTTGCCGCAACGCTGTGGCTGGCCGCGGGCCAGGTAGAATCGGGCCTGATGACGACCGGTGACCTGGTCCTCATCAATGCCTGGATGCTGCAGGTGGTCCGGCCATTGGAGCTTCTCGGGTACGGGCTCAGGGATATCGGGCAAGGCGCAGCATTCATCGAAAAGCTTCAGGCGCTGCTGCGCGAGCCTGTTGAACCGGGGCTCGCCGTCCTTACTCTGTCACCGCCGCCAACCAATGATCCCGCCGCTGTCTGTCTCGAGAGTGTCAGCTTTGGATATGACGGGGGCCGCAGGGTCCTCGACAATGTCAGTATCCGGATTGAGCCAGGCCAATGGGTTGCGCTGGTCGGCCCTTCCGGTAGCGGAAAATCCACCCTCATCCGGCTGCTGATGAAGTTCCACGAACCCTTGAGTGGCCGCATCCTTCTCGGCGGGCAGCCGCTGACGGAAATCCCGGCTGGGCGACTTCGGCAACTGGTTGCGTTCATCTCGCAGGATGCGGGTCTCTTCAATGAAAGCCTGGCGTTCAATGTCGGATTTCCGGCGCTGAACGCGCAACAGGACAGGATCCAGGAGGTCCTGGAACGTGTTGGGCTGGGGGCCGTCCTGCTACGGAGCAATGATGCACCGGGCGCGCGGGTCGGCGAAGGCGCTGCGTGCTTGTCCGGCGGAGAGAAACAGCGTGTCGCAGTCGCGCGGGCCTTGATGCGCACGCCGCGGCTCGTTCTTGCTGATGAACCTACATCTGCGCTTGATCCGGCTTCAGAGGCGGCCGTGTTCAGGGCGCTGAAGGCGGGCGCGGCAGGGGCGACGATGGTTGTCGCAACACACAGGCTGGCAGCTGTCACGGACGCAGACATGATCCTTGTGATGTCGGAAGGACGCGTTGTTGAGGCAGGGCGGCACGAGGCGCTGATTGCAGCGGGCGGGGTTTATGCCGAGATGTTGGGTGATTGCGAGCAATAGCTAATCACGGCGAAGGGCAACTCACCAAAGCTATTGAAGGTCAGCCTATTTTCGATGCTTGCGTGTAGGTATGAGCAATTCAAAGGGCTCAATTCCAATGACGTGAGCAAGTTTCGCCAGCATATCAATCGTGGGGCTATTCACTCGCCTTTCCAGCAAACTTACATAAGTTCGCTCGATATTAGCATTGTGCGCAAGTTCTTCCTGCGAAAGGCCTGCGGCCTTTCTGTGTTTTTTCAGGTTCTCTGCAAAAACTGCGCGGATATCCATCCGTCGATGGAAGCAACTCCGAGTGATATATAGCCACGTAATATAATACGATTTTTTATTGTTTTCGGTGTGGTCAGTTCGGTCGGAACGGTGCTTTGCGAGGCCGGAGAAATTTCTAGCGAATGACTGCTCAATGCGCGAATTTCTCCAGAAACAATTCAAAAGGATGAACTTCTAGCGCAGCGGCAAGCTTTTCCAAAGTGTCGACCGACGGGCTTGATAGTCGTCGTTCTGGCTTTCTGATTTATGCCAATTCGATGTTGGTACAGTGCGCCAATGCTTCTCGAATGAGAAGGCGTTAGCGCCTCAATTGCTTGAGATTCTTTGAGATCATGCCTGATAGTTTCAAGAGCACATGAAGCAATCTTGAGTAGTATTCTACTACGTACTATAGTACGAATAATCGGGATTGGATCTATCCGCATCTATCCGTGTTCAACAGTGCTATTGTGCTCAAGTTCAAGGTTTTTATGACAAATCCGGGGCAAACATATTCAGCCAAGCGGCGGTTGTCGAACCAGATCGATAGCCGAACTTCGCCGCTAGGATCGAGCTGCGAGGCAGAAAGTTTTTCACCGCTCTCTCAGATATTCTCCGACCAATACCGACAGCTCGTTCGGTTTTGCAGAATGCGCGTCAGGAATGATGCGGATGCGGAGGATATCGTGCAGTCCGCATTTCTGGCAGCGCGGCGGGCTTATCCGGACAAGGGCACGGATGAACTCGGGCCTTTGCTGATGACGCTTGTACGCAACCGGATGCTGGATTTCCTCAAGTCGGGCGACCGCAAACGCCAGCTTGCATCTGTTGAAATCGGCGAGGTTGCCGATCAGATGGCGTGCGGGCGCTCGCCGACGCCCGAGCAGCAGGTGATGGACCGGGAAAGTCTCGCGCTGGCCAACGCCCTGATTGCGGGCATGCCGCCGCGCCGGCGCGAAGCGCTGCTCCTGCACCGTGTCGAAGGTCTTACCCACACCCAGATTGCGCTGCGCTTGTCGGTCAGCCGGCAGACAGTCATTATGGACATAGCCGAGGCGGTTGCTGAACTGGCAGAAGGCCTCGCGCGTGCGGAGCGCCGGCGCACATCGCCCGGCGGGTGAGAGGCAAGGTCCATGTCCGGCGACAAAGCAGGAGACCCGCTGCGTGAGGCGGCGCGCTGGTATGCCGAGCTCCAGGACGAGGCCGCAGGCCCGGAACTCTGGCGCCAGTTCCTGGCCTGGGAGCGGCGTCCTGGAAATGCCGCCGCGTTCCGCCAGGTCGAGGCCGCGCTGAGTACGCTCGACCGGGCGCGTGCAGAGGGCGCACACAAGGCGCCGCCGCTGGCCCGCCGGCGCTGGCCCTTAGCCGCTGGTATGGCTGCGGCGCTGCTGCTGGCCGCCCTGGTCGGCGCGCAGCTGGTCGGCCGCGATGTCGCCCCCGCGGAGCCCGTGCTAATTTATGCCACCGGCATCGGGGAGCAGGAAACCGCGGCGCTCGCAGATGGCAGCGAGGTTATTCTCAACACGGCAAGCCGGGTGGAGATCAGGTACTCAGACAGCGAGCGGCGTATCGTGCTCCTCGAAGGCCAGGCCCTGTTCGAGGTCAGGCGCGAGGCGCGCCCCTTTGTGGTGGCGGCGGGCGGAACCGAAACCCGCGCGCTCGGGACCCGGTTCGATGTCTACCTGCCTGAGGGAGAAGGCCTGCAGGTCACGCTGCTTGAGGGCCTCGTGACGGTTTCCGGGGACGGGGCAGGCGGCGATGTCATCCTTTCGCCGGGAGAGCAGTTGCAGCTTGGGTCCGGCGAACGCACGGTCTCCCGGGTTGATGGCGCCCGTGCCCAGTCCTGGACCACAGGGATGGTCCCGTTCGCGGACGCGACGCTCGCGGCGGCCGCAGATGAGATGAACCGCTATTCTGCCGTCAAGCTCCGCATCGACGGGCCGGTTGCCGGCGAGCGGATCAGCGGCTCGTTCCGGGCCGGGGACCAGGACGCTTTCGCGGCCGCCCTGGAAGCCTTCATGCCTGTGGTGTCGGAGCGGCGCGGGGACGAGATCACCGTCCGGGCGCGGGACTGACAGCGCGGGACTGGCCCGCCTCGCCCGCCCATCTCCTGCTGCCCGGGTCCGCCGGTCACCGGGCTCATCGCGGGTAGTCACGCGGCTGCAGCATCTCCTCAGCGTTTCGCTTCTGACGCCGCCAGGCGGTAATGGCTTGACGGGCGAAGGGCGGGCTTCTCGACCAGGTGCCAGAGGGCGAGACTGGCAGCGATGACAACAAGCGCGCCAGCGCCGATGAAGCCCGCCGCGCCCAGCTTTGAGGTGAGGCCGGCTGCGACCATCGCCTGAAGGATCGGGAAATGTGTGATGTACACCCCGTAGGAAATATCGCCGAAACGGGCCGGGCTGAGCGCCGGGCCGGGCGCAAACGCGGCGCCTGCAATCACCCCCGCCAGACCGAGCGCGCGCAGCGGCGCCAGAACGGGGTCAGTCAGGGACGCGCCCAGCAGGAGCGCGCCGAGGACGGCGCAGGTAAGCCAGCGCCGGCGCAGGACAGGCTCCAGCCTCCACAGCGCAATACCCACCGCAAAATAGGCCAACTGGCCTGGCAGCTGGCGGGCAAGTTCCAGTCCGAGGCTGCCTTCCAGGGCGCGGGGCAGGACGGCGGCCCAGGTTTCGCCGAAGGCATACAACACCAGAATGCCCAGCCACCAGAGCCCGCGTAGCCGGGTCAGGACGAACAGGATCAGCGGCAGAACGAGATAGAACATGACCTCTATTTTCAGGGTCCAGAGAGCGCCGTTCACTTCTGTAAAGCGGTTCTCTTCAAACAGGCCGGGAAGACCGGGTTCGAGGAAGTTCAGAAAAGACAGGTTGGCGAGCACATAGGACAGGGCGCCGCCCCGATCCTGTGTCAGGGCAAAACTGATCGCTGCCGGAATAAGGATGATCACGGCATACGCCGGCCAGAGCCGCCGCAGGCGCTTGCCGGCATAGTCCGCAAGGCTTGACGCGCGCGCCAGCGAGCCGGCAACGAGGGCGCCGGAGACAATGAAGAAGCCCTGGACCGACATTTCCGCGACTAGAGCGAGGCCGCGCTCGAGCGGACCAAAGGGTGAGACCTCTCCTAGGGCAATGGCGTCGAAGGCGAACACCCCGGCGGCCAGCAGCAGACGGATCAGGTCAAATCGGTTTGAGGCAAATGGGTCAACGGTCGCCGGTTCGGACAATCGGTATTGATCCTCATGCACTCAACAGGACGGGAACGGGGGCCGTGGAATCACGGAGACGTCAATACGTTAATGTGACTTACCGGAAGATCAGCAGAAATCAGCAGCGCGCCGTGCCGGATGGCGCGAACGGCGCGGCGGAGCTGGCAGGGCCGGCTGACTTCGGACAGGTCTGAGAACTGGCATGAGGTATCAGCGACCGGGATGCGGGGCGGGTCCGGCGTAGGGATATGGCGTCCAGCCTACAAAGCCACTCAGTGATAGTTTTAAAGTGCCAATAATGGCGTTTCATATGCATTCCGGCTATTTATAACGCCAAAGGTGGCTCTTTAACCTGATGTTGTTGCCATCCAGATAATGTGCCATAAGTGGCATATAAGTGGCTTTAAATGCGGATAGGACGCTAAGTATGGCGCATAAAGTGGACTTCTCGACGGCTTCCACTGCGGTCATCATCGAGACGCTGTGCAAGCGGCTCGATGAAATCCGGCTAAGCCGCAACCTGAGCCAGGCCGAGCTTGCAGCGGAAGCGGGCGTATCGCGCCGGACGATGAACCGGCTTGCCGACGGCCAGTCCATCTCCCTCGATTCCTTCCTGCGCATCATGCAGGCCCTGCACCTCGCCGATCATCTCGCTGCCCTGTTGCCGGATCCGGCGGTCCGGCCCGTCGACCGGGTCCGGCTGGATGGGGCAGAGCGCCAGCGCGCACGCGGCAAGCGCGCGGCGCCGGCCGACTGGAAATGGGCCGACGAAGGAGAAAGCGAATGACGGATACAGCCCGCGTCATTCTCTGGGGCAGTGACATCGGCGCGGTCACCTGGCTCTCCGAGCGCGGGATTGGCGTCTTCCAGTACACCCCGGAATTTGCGCAATCTGGCATCGAAGTCTCCCCGTTGATGATGCCGCTCACCGATGCACCCTACGAATTTCCGTCGCTTTCGCGCGAGACGTTCAAGGGATTGCCGGGCCTGCTGGCTGACAGCCTGCCGGATAAGTTCGGCAGTACACTGATCAATGCCTGGCTCTCCCGCCGCGGGCGCGATCCGGGCAGTTTCACACCGGTTGAGCGCCTTTGCTATACCGGCACGCGCGGCATGGGCGCGCTCGAGTTCAAGCCCCTGATGAATGACGCGCCGACGGCCTCGCGCACGATTGAAATCGCCGCACTCGTCGATCTGGCAAACCGTGTCCTTGATGACAGGATTGCCCTCGAAGGAAAGTTCAGCGGTGTGGATGACCAGCAGGCCATCGAAGATATCCTGCGCGTCGGCACATCTGCCGGCGGGGCGCGCGCAAAGGCCGTCCTCGCCTGGAATCCGGAAACGGGCGCGTTTCGTTCGGGGCAGGCGCCGGCGGATCGGGGGTTCACCCACTGGCTCATGAAATTCGACGGGGTGCACGGCAACCGGGACAAGGAGGTTGCGGACCCTCAAGGTTTTGGCCGTATCGAGTATGCCTATTACCTGATGGCCCGCGCGGCCGGAATCGACATGGAAATGTGCAGGCTGCACGAGGAAGGCGGCCGCGCGCATTTCATGACGAAGCGCTTCGACCGTACGGACGCCGGAAGCAAACTGCACATGCAGTCACTTGGCGCGCTGATGCACTATGACTTCAATATTGCAGGCGGGTATGCCTACGAACAGGCCCTCCAGGCCATCCGGCGTCTCGGGCTCCCCATGGCCGACATCGAGCAACAGGTGCGCCGCGCGTTCTTCAATGTTGTCGCCCGCAACCAGGACGACCATGTCAAGAACATCGCCTTCCTGATGGACCGCAAGGGAACCTGGCGCCTGTCGCCTGCGTTTGACATGGCCTATTCGTACAATCCGTCGGGCGTGTGGACAGGCCAGCACCAGATGAGCCTCAACGGGAAGCGGGACGGGTTTGATGTCGATGACCTGCTGGCCTTCTCTGGAGCCGGCGGTGTGAAGAGGGCAAAGGCGATGGCGATCCTGTCCGACGTGTCTGCGGCGGTCAGAGGATGGGCTCGTTTCGCGAGAGATGCGGGAGTCCCGGATAAGGATATAGGCCGCATCGAGCGTGCGCAGCGGAGTGAGTTGTTCGGCTGATGCAATGATGACCCGCTTTTGCCGCACTCAGAATGGCGCCGCTTGCGCTTCCTTGTGGCCGGGTCCGTTCCCTTTGCTCCGGTCTGGCGCGCCGCCGCCTGATGGTCTCGATGCTGGCGAGCTCGATGCACTTCTGATCGGCGCTGTTCAGCCTTTGCCAATGTCCGGTTCATCGCAGGGCGGATTTGTCGGCTTGCGCCTCGGGACCCACAGTGACCGGGAACGGCTCAAGGCAGCACTGCGCGCGCTTGTAAACGCCGTGTACGGATGAGCCGGAGGTTTTGGGACAGGAACTCCCGCCTGCCGGATCTGTGCTCAGGAGCCGGAGGTCGCCGCGGCCTGAAAGGACTGAACTTTTACGCCGGGGCCTGTCCGGACCGGGCCGGCGAAGGCTGGAGACCTGCGGGCGCCGCCGCAGCAGGCGCGTCTGGCACATTTCCTTTCTTCCGGCTGGCGAGCAGCGAGTAGAGCGCGGGCACGGCAAACAGCGTAAACAGGGTGCCGATAACCATGCCCCCGACGAGGACGAACCCGATCGAGTTGCGCGCGCCGGCGCCCGGCCCGGAGACGAGGATCAGCGGCAGGTGTCCGAACACGGTCGCCAGCGTGGTCATCAGCACCGGCCGGAGGCGTACGAGGGCGGCCTCGCGCGCCGCCTTGAAGCGGCTGTAACCGCGGGCCTGCAACTCATTGCCGAACTCGACGATCAGGATACCGTTCTTCGCAATCAGCCCGACCAGGGTGATCAGGCCGATCTGCGTGAAGATGTTGATCGTGGTGAAGTCGAGGAAGGTGAACATCAGCGCGCCCGAGAGGGCCAGCGGGACGGAGCCGAGCAGCACGATCAGCGGATCGCGGAAACTCTGGAACTGGGCGGCGAGCAGGAGGTAGACGAAGGCGATCGAGATCACCAGCACGCCGCCGAGCGTCTCACCCTCCCGCCGGATCTGGCGAGACTCGCCGGCATAATCGAGGCTGTAATTCTGAGGCAGGATCTGGCTGGCTGCCGTTTCGAGCGTTGCCAGTCCGGTCTCCTTGGTCGTTCCCGGCACGAGGCCTCCGAACACCCGGAAGGCATTCAGCTGCTGGAACCGGCCGAGGGCGCGCGGCGCCGTCTCGTCTGCTAGGGTGGCAATCGACGACAGCGGGATGAGTTCGCCGGACGGGGTCTGTATGCGGATGATATCAAGGGATGCGGGCGACAGGCGCGCAGCGTCCTCGATCTGCGGGATGACTTCGTACGAGCGGCCTTCATAGTCGAAACGGTTGACCCGGGCGCCCGCGAGCAGCGTGGCAAGCTGCTGGCTGACGCCGGCAACATCCATGCCGAGGTCGGCAATACGGTCCCTGTCGAGGTCGATACGCGTGACGCCGCGGTCGATCTTCAGGTCGGTATCGGCGAAGATGAACCGGCCGCTGGCAAGCGCCGCGTTCACCATCTCCTGAGCGTAGGGCAGCATTTGCTCTGGCGGCGCGCTGGAGAGCACGACGAGTTCGACGTCATAGTTCCCGGCATTGGGAAGCGAGGAGGGGAGGACCGGAAAGGCCGTCACACCGGGCGCTTCGCCCACTTTGAAGAAGGTCGGCTGGAGCAGTTCCGGCGCGCCCTGTTCGCGCTCATGCCAGGGCTTGAATTCGAGGCCGCCGAAGCCGCCCTGCGCCGTGCGCACGGACCAGACATAGTCCGCGCCCGGCATGGTCAGCAGCTTGTCGACCACGCCGTTCGCATAATCGACGGTATAGTCGAGGGACGCGTCCGGCGCGGAGGCGAGCACCACATTGATCGATCCCTGGTCTTCGATGGGCGCCAGTTCGCGCAGCGAGAACGCGTACATCAGCGGCGCAATGGCCAGCATGACGCCGGCGAAGAGCAGGACCGGCCCGCGATTGGCGAGCGCGATGTCGAGCACCGGCGCGTAGGCCCGGCGAATGCCTTCAAATCCCGACTGCGCGACGCGGGCCACCGGGCCTTCGGCTGTGCGGCTTGCGACCATGGCGCTCATGACCGGAGACAAGGTGAGCGCTACGATACCCGAGACGATCACCGCCGCGGCGAGCGTGAACGCAAACTCCGTGAACAGCGCTCCGGTCAGCCCGCCCAGAAAGCCGATCGGCGCATAGACGGCCGCCAGCGTGATCGTCATCGAGATCACGGGCAGGAACAGTTCGCGCACGCTGAGCAGGGCCGCGTCAATCCGGGGCATCCCGTCGCGCACATGGCGCATCGTGTTCTCGACGACGACGATGGCGTCATCGACCACCAGTCCGACCGCCAGCACAATGGCCAGGATCGTGAGAAGGTTCAGCGAAAAACCGAGCGCTGACATGGCGGCGACCGCGCCCAGCAGCGAGATCGGAATCGCGACGAGCGGCACGAGCGCTGTGCGGAACGATCCGAGGAAAAGAATGACGACAATGCCGACAATCAGGATTGTCTCGGCCAGCGTCTTGGCGATCTCCTTCAGGGCGTCCCGCGTATAAAGCGTGCCGTCATACGCGGTGCGTATCGAGATATCGGCGGGCGCGGACGCGCGGGCTTTTTCGAGTGCGGCATAGACCGCGTTGCCGACGTCGATCTCGTTGGCGCCAACCGCGGGCCAGACCGAGAGGTACACGGCTTCCTGAGTGTTGAACCTGACATCAAGATCCGGGTTTTCAGCGCCGAGCTCCACGCGCGCAATATCAGAGATCCGGATAACCGAGCGGCTTTCGCGTTTCACGATCAGGCGCTCGAAGTCCTGCGGCGTCTTCAGCACTGTTTCGACCAGCAGGTCGGTCTCGACATCGGCGTTCTCCGAGGAGCCGATGGGAGACAGGACATTGTTGCGGGTGAGCGCCGCGCGCAGGTCATTGGCGCTGATATCGAAGGACGCCATCTTCACCGGATCAAGCCAGATCCGCATCGCGGTGGGCCGGGAGCCTTCGAGCCCGATGCGCTGGACCCCGGGCAGCGAAGACATGACAGGCTGCACTTCGCGGGACAGGTATTCCGTGATCAGTGAGAGCGAGCGCTGCTCAGAAGTGACGGCGATGTAGAAGAGTGCCTGCGGCCGGTCCACACGGCGCACTTCCACGCCGGGCGATTCCGCTTCTTCCGGCAAGTCGGACGCGATGGCGTTCAGCTGGGCCGTAACGCGCGCAAGGGCGGCTGCGCTGTCGGCGTCGAAGTTAAGCCAGACGGTAACGGTCGAGACACCGGCCGTCGTGACGCTGTCGACGTAATCCACGTCGGGAATCGCGGCGACAGCGCGTTCAACGGGCTCTGTAATGAAACCGCGTACGGTTTCAGCCGGCGCGCCGACATAGACCGTCGTGATGATCAGGCTGGACGCGTCGATGCGAGGATATTGCTGGACGGGCAGGCTGAAGGCGGCGCGCAGGCCTATCAGCAGCAAGAAGAGGCTGAGGACGACGGCCAGAACCGGGCGCTTGACGAATATGTCGACAATCGTCGTGCGCTGGGCGGCGGTGCTTTCCAATACGGGCGCGTGGCTCACGGCTTCTTCTCCGCAGCCTGGCGGGTCTTGTCGGGATCGACGGTGGCTGCGGTCTGGTCTGCCCCGGTCACCGGCCGGACGAGGGCGCCGTCGCGCAGCTTGAAAACGCCATCTGCGGCAATGACTGTGCCGGGCTCGAGGCCTGACAGGACGATCACCCTGTCGCTCCCGAGCGCCGGGCCAAGCTCCACGAGCCTGGCGCTGGCACGGGTCTCGCCGTCTTTTTCCTGCAAGGCGAAAACTGTGCTGCCATAGGGGCTTCGCAGCACAGACGTGCGCGGCACCACGACAATATCGCGCGCTATGCCCGTATCCACTTCGACCGTGACAAGGCTGCCAGCGGGCAGCACGCCGCTATAGTCTTCGATCACAGCCCGGTAGCCGAGACTGCGCGAGGCCGGATCAATACCCGGCTCGGCCGCGATGATGCGGGCTTCGACCGGGTTGCCGGCAATCATCACCCGCACCGGCTTCGTCGCATCGAGCGCGGCAACAGCGTCCTGGGGAAGGGTAAAGTCGACATAGATGCCCGACTGGGTGCCGATCAGCGCGGCGACCAGATCGCCCTCGGAAACATACTGGCCGGGTTTCAGGTCGGTGATCCCGACGCGGCCTGTGAACGGCGCAAGAATCGTCTTGCGATCAATGGCGGCGCGCAGCGCCGCAACGCGCGCGCTGGCCGAGGCCGCGAGCGCTTCGGCCTGCTCGGCGACGGCTGCAGCCGCTGCGCCGCGGGCAAGCAGTTCGGCTTCTCGTTCGGCGTCCGTGCGCGTGCGCTGCGCTTCAACTTCGGCGGCGGCGAGGTCTGCGCGCTCCTCGCTGGTGTCGACCTGCAACAGAACCTGCCCACGCTTCACGAGGTCGCCGGATTTGAAATTCAGCCGCGTGATCACGCCGCTTCGCTCGATGCGCAAATCGATACGGTCAACGGCCTGAAGCTCTCCGATGGACGTCGCCACGGGCGCGCGGGACACTGTCTCGGCGGATGCCACGATGACCGCTTCCGCGGGCTCCGGAAAGCTCTCGCCATACGCGATGCCGGCCATGACCTGTGTGTACTTGGTGAAGGCAAGTCCGCCGACAAGCGCGATCGATGCCGCGCCTGCAATTGCCCAGCTGCGCGCACGGATGCGTCGGCGCGGCGCGGCTTGCGAATTTTCGGTACCGGCGTCCGTTCCGGAGGGGTCTTCCTGATAGGTCATTGCACGGGCTCCGGAGGGCTTGGCTGTGATGGGTCTGTGTCCTCGCCCCAACCGCCCGCGAGGGCGCGGTATAGCTGGATCTGCGCGCGTATCCGGGCCGCAGCCGAGACAGTAACTTCATCATCCGCCGCGAGCAGGACACGCTCGGCATCGAGCACAGTGAGGAAAGGTTCGCGCCCCATTTCGAAACGGGCGCGGGCAAGTTCCTGTGCTTCAGCGGAGGCGTCGCGCGCCTTGGTCAGGCGGGAGGCGCGTTCGCCCTCCTCATTGTAGGCGGAGAGGGCTGTGTCCACTTCCTCGAGCGCCAGAAGCGCCGTCTGGCGGAACCGGGCGAGCGCGCCCGCCGCGTTGGCATCCGCCTGCTCGATACGGGCATAGACGGCGCCGCGATCAAAGAGGTTCCAGGTAAGACGCGGTCCGAAGCCGAACGAGAATGCATCGCCGGATGTGAAGTCAGCGGTCTCTGCAGACGAAAGGCCCGCTGAGCCGGTCAAGGAAATTGTCGGATAGAGTTCTGCCGTTGCAACTCCGATGCCTGCGGCCGATGCGGCGAGGGCGCGCTCGGCAGCGCGCACATCCGGGCGCCGGCTGATGACGAGCGAAGGCGCGCCTGCGAACACGACATCGGACAGATCGGGCAGGCCAGAGCTCGCTGCCAGACGTGCGTCCAGCGCGCCGGGCTCCAGTGCCAGCAGGGTTGTCAGGCGATTGCGGGCCGCGACTGACTGCGCGCGAAGTTGCGGCAAACGCGCTTCAGTCGTGGCAACCTGCGCCTCGGATCGAGCCAGGTCGAGACGCGAAGCCTTGCCGTTCTCGAGCAGGATGCCCGTCAGGTCCAGGGTGCTGCGTTGATTGACAAGATTGCGTTCACCAACGGCAATCCGTGTCTCGGCCTCGCGCAGGTCAAGATAGGCGAGCGCAATGTCGGCCGCGATCAGGCGGGCGAGGTCGTCCCGGCTGGCTTCCGATGCGGACGCATCAGCCCGTGCACTTTCGACCAGCCGGGCGACCCGCCCGAAAAGGTCGATCTCCCATCCCGCGAGTACGCTCGCTGAAGGGCTGACCTGATCTTGCGACGTGGCGCCGGGAAAACCGAACGCCGCTGAAGACTGACGGTTCGCGGAAATGCTGGCATCAAGGTCAAGACTTGGTCGGCCCTGGGTCCGGGTTTCCCGGAGCAGGGCGCGGCTGGCCCGCACGCGCGCAGCCGCCTCTTCAAGATCGAGGTTCGCAGCGAGGCCTTCCTCGATCAGCTGAGCAAGTTCGGGTTCAGCATTGTCCGTCCACCAGAGTCCCGGGGGGACGGGTGGCGGTTCCGCCAAGGCGGAGGGGAACCGCTCGAGCAATACAGGACGTGATGCGGCCGTGTAGTTGGCTGTTGAAGACTGGCAGGCACTGAGCGCCGCAAGTGCGGCCAAGGGGACAGCGTACCCGCGCAGCGAAAACAGGGCCGTCAGCCCCGCTCGCCTGCGGTCGTCTAGCGCGTTTGCCCACTGTGATGCCAAGTCTGGCCAGCCTTTACATGTCGGGAGGATACGATACAGTACCGTACTTAGACGTTTGCCTGAAGCAGGCAAGGTGCGTCGCAAAAGAATCATGGTCTGTTTGGTCAATAAAAGGAGACGCGCTCATAAAATGGCCAGACATGAGACCCATTCTGAGCCGATCGTTTCAGCCACCGAAGGCCGGATACTGGACGCTGCGCGCGAACTTTTCTTCCGCGAAGGCTTCTCGGCCGTTTCAACCGATCGTCTGTCGAAGGAAGCGGGGGTCTCCAAGACATCGATCTACAAGTACTTCGGGGATATGGCCGGCGTCTTTGCGGCCGTTGTCACCCGCGAAGGTGATGCTTACCAGCTGGGCTTTGGCGAACTTCCCGCGACGAAGGCGGCCTTCTGGCGAGACCTCGTAAATTTTGGGGAGCGGCTGCTCACTCTGCTGAACCAGGGCTTCTGTATTCAGCTCGACCGGATGCTGCATGAAGAGGCGCGCAAGCAGCCCGAGCTGGTTCGCCGGTTCTATGACCTCGCCTATGGGCGCGCCCATGTCGAACTTGCAGGACTGATTGCGCATGGCCAGGCCCGAGGCTTCGTCAGGAAGCCTCAGTCCGCAGATGATCTTGCAGACAACTTGCTGTCGATGTGGGAAGGCCTTTGCGTGGTCCGCTCACGCCTCGGGCTGTCCGAGCGGCCCTTTGCGGATCCAGCGGCCTGGTCGAAGCAATGCGTAAAAGCTTTGTTTGAGCGTGATTTCAAAGAGGGATGAGGTTCTCCCGCAGCTGGCCGCCATGGCCTTGCCGGCGGTGTTACTTCAGGCGCCGCAGCGCGCATAGGGCGATGCAAGGATCATGAGGGCCCAAACAACGATGGGTCTGAAAAACCTGAGGCAGGTCAGTTTCGCCAAAGCAGCTCCAAGCGCGGCTTTTTTTGCCCCAATTTTTCAGTCCGTTTTACGAATGAATAATAAGCACGTTTTACGAATAATTATTCGACATGACTTACGAATAAATATAGAGACGTAAAAAGTATTGAACTCGTACCTGAAAATTTCGCTCAGATGCGGACACAGACATGGCAACCGCGCATGAAAAGCTCGCCAAATCCCTGACGGCTCTGAAAGCGCTCCAGGATCGCGGCAGGACTGCTATCCAGACCGAGGATCTGTCACGGACAGACCGAGAAAGACTGGTCGCTGCAGGATATCTGCAGTCCGTCATGCGCGGCTGGTATATTGCAAGCCGCCCGGGCGAGCGAGCAGGCGACACGGCCGCCTGGTATGCGGCCTATTGGAATTTCTGCCGGGATTATCTGGCCGAGCGCTTTGGCCGCAACTGGTGCCTTTCACCGCAGCAATCCCTGAGACTGCATGCGGGCGACTGGTCGGCGCCCGTCCAGCTTCTGGTGCGCGCAGAAGGGGCGAGCAACAAGGTTGTGGCGCTGCAAAACGGATCGACGCTCTATGATGTTGCGGCGGAGCTGCCGGAACAGGAAGACCGAACTCTTCTGGACGGCCTCAGTGTCTATACGATTGACGCCGGCCTGGTTCAGGTGCCGGAAGCTTTCTACCAATCAAACCAGATTGAAGCGGCGACCTGCCTGGGCGCAGTGAAGGATGGGTCCGGCGTCCTGCGGCTCCTGCTGAAGGGCAGCCTGGTCGTGCGGGCAGGGCGGCTGGCAGGCGCCTTTCGCAGGATTGGCCGGTCTGATCTTGCAGATCAGATCATCGCCGCGATGAAAGCAGCGGGCCAGACGGTGCAGGAAAGTGATCCGTTTGCATCCGGTGCGCGCATTCCGCAGCCTTTGAGGCAGGTCTCGCCGCATGTGAACCGGATCCGTCTGCTCTGGGAAAAGATGCGCGGCGATCTTCCAGGCGGGTTTCCGGATATAGTCCCCGTCAACGATCCGGACGGATACATCGCGCGGATGGAAGCGGTGATCGACCAGGACGCCTATCATTCACTCTCCATCGAGGGCTACCAGGTCAGCGAAGAGCTGATCACCAAAATCCGCGAAGGAAAATGGGATCCGAACGCCATAGAAGGCGACCGCAATCAGCGCGATGCCATGGCCGCGCGCGGCTATCTGGACGCCTTTGGACAGGTCAAAGGCTCGGTGCGATGCATCCTCGAAGGGCAGGCGCCGGGCGCTGTGGCCGACCGCGACCTGCAGGTCTGGTATCAGGCGCTGTTCGCACCGGGCGTAAAGGCAGGCCTGACACGCGCAGAGTTTCTGGCGGGATACCGCAATAATCCCGTCTACATTCGCGGTTCGCGCCACACGCCCCCATCCCCGGAGGCGGTACGCGACGCGATGCCAGCCTTTCATGAAATGCTCACGGCCGAAAGGGATCCGGTTGCCAGGATTGTGCTCGGTCATTTCATTTTCGTCTACATTCATCCGTTCCCTGACGGAAATGGCCGGACCGCGCGCTTCCTCATGAACCTCATGTGCGCCGCAGCAGGTTATCCCTGGCTGATCATCAAGATCGACCAGCGCACGGAATATATGGCTGCACTTGAAAGCGCGAGCGCAGGTCAGGACATCAGGCCATTTGCGGCGTTCATCGCCGCTTCCCTGAAGGCTCAGATGGACGCGGCGCGCGCGTGATCTGGCTGCAAATCAAAAGGATCGTTTTCTCGAAGCGCTCCGGCGGCTGAAATGTGCGGCAAGGCCGGGAGCGGGCGGCCGGCGTACCGCCATAGCAGACCAGGAATCGCCTCTGCGGTTTGCGCCGCAACTTGCCCTGGCCACCAGGCAGAACCGGTACTGTGCTTCACTGATCGGTGTCTGCATGGCAGCCGGCATTGGCAAAGCCAGCAAATCCGGCTCTGACCGCGTAACGTCCGAAGAAGAAATCCGACAGTAGGCCGGCAACTGGTGGCCCGAGGCCGTAGCCCGGCATGTTGATCATGAACAGCATCACCGCTGTCGACGCTGCGAGCACTGAACGGGAAACAACTCCCTGACTGATCGTGTCCTGCGCCGCGGGGCAACCAAACTTCACAAAATGCCCGATCGAAAGCCCAATCGCGCAAAACAGGAGATTTGTCGTCGTGAACCCCCAGAAGTAAAACGGAATCGAAAGGGCCAGGCCATGTGCCGGCAGCCAGGCAATGGCCGTTGGTGATTTCTTGCCCAGCGTCATCGCCTACTACCTCATCAGCGCTGTCCCGATCGCGCCAGCAAGGTAAGCAGGCGAATTGATCCATTGCGCTGCCTGCCAATGCAGGCCGGGTTTAGTAAGGCGGTCACCACGCTGGGGCTGGCAATCTCGGCCTTAGATATATTTTGTCGGCAGACCGGGCGAGAGTTTAACCGTTTCCATCGAGATGTAGGCAGACATATCATACAGGTCCATCCGCTTGAGAATCTGCTTGTAGACCGTGTCGTAATACTCGACATTCGGAAGGGCGAGTTTCAGGACATAGTCAAAGTTACCCGTCAGGCGGTGGACCTCGACGATCTCGGGTATTGCGTTGACCGTTGCATGAAACTGCTCAAGCCAGCCCTTTGCGTGGCGCCCCGTTCTGACCAGCAGGAAGACCGTAGTGGGAAGATTGATCTTCGCCCGGTCGAGCAGGACGATGGTGCCAGTTATGTAGCCTTCGGCCCTCAAACGCGCGATCCGCCGGGAACAGGCGGAAGGCGAGAGCGACAATGTCTCGGACAGTTCGGCGACGGGGCGCTCTGCATTTTCCTGCAAAAGGGCGAGCAGTTTCTGGTCACGGTCATCAAGCATGCGCCCTGCTTAGCGCGCATTAGCCCACCATTGCAATGATTCAGCGCCTGAAGCGCATTTTGCTCATTTAATCAGCGCTCAGTGCCATATTTACTCGAAAGATTGCGCGCCGCACGTGCCGGCCAGTCGATACTGTCGGGTTGGGCGTTTTGAAGGAGCGGACGCAATGAAAACGATAGGGCTGATCGGTGGCATGAGCTGGGAATCAACGGCGACCTACTACCGCCTCATTAATGAAGGCATCCGGAAGGAACGGGGCGGTCTTGCTTCCGCCGAGTTGATCCTGAATTCGCTCGATTTCTCGAAAGTCGTCCGCCTACAGACTGAGGATCGCTGGGACGAGGCCGGAGAACTCCTTGGAGCGGCAGGCGCCAGGCTTGCGAGCGGCGGCGCTGACTGCATCCTGATCTGCACCAACACTATGCATCTTGTTGCCGGCGAGGTTGCCCGGATGTCCGGCTTGCCGCTGATCGATATCATCGACGAAACGGCGGAAGCGATCCGGTCTGCCGGCTGTCGCCGGCCTTTGCTGCTCGCAACGCGTTACACGATGAAGCACGGATTCTACAGTGAGCGAATGCTGGCTCAGGGGGTCGATACCATCCTCCCGGATCCGGACGAAAGACATGCTCTTCACCGCATAATATTCGAAGAACTGTGCACGGGGAAAATTCTCGGCGGTTCGGCGTCCGCGATCAATGAAATGGTCATGCAGGGCGCAAGGCGCGGCGCCGACTCGGTTATCCTCGGATGCACCGAGATCCAGCTCCTGCTCAATGCCGACAGCCTTTGCCTGCCGGGATTCGACTCCACCCGCCTGCACGCCGATGCAGCCGTGCGCTTCGCACTGGCGGCTTGAAAGCAACATTGCGTGCCCCTCGGAACATGTTTCGATTGCAACTTTCCACCACAACAATGACCGCGCGCCATTCGATACGCTAACTGGCATGAAACCGGGCTCCTGCTTCTTGCCCGGGATTGTCAAGGGCGAGAGATAACACTCTGGATTTACCGTGCGCAGACGGATGCGTGCTGCCAGGATCTGCGGGTTATCGCTGACGAGAGCCGGGCCCCGAAAGATTCCGAAAACATCGACGCTTGAGGCGGGCGACGCAGCGTTTTCCGGAGCGGCGACCGCTGTCAACACGCGTGGACTTATCCAAGGCTGACCGCGCAGCATGGACGGACCGTCTATCTGGCAGTTGCGGCCCGCAATCCGCTCTGAGCTGCGAACCTGCGCGTTTGTCCAGGCAGCGCGATTTGCTGTGTGCAGGCCTATTGGGAAGGCTCGGTCAGGGCCCCGGAACAGAATGCATATTGTGCGTCGAGGACGTCTTCTGGTCCGAAAAACC
>Ga0163144_10002460_pt1 | contig 42731 bp, 35 predicted proteins | sample OliLak19BULKMAT1_FD_123175 | JGI IMG/M metagenome (GOLD analysis project Ga0163144, IMG submission 123175) | Freshwater microbial mat bacterial communities from Lake Vanda, McMurdo Dry Valleys, Antarctica - Oligotrophic Lake LV.19.BULKMAT1 | ecosystem: Environmental > Aquatic > Freshwater >...
GTTCAAGGTCCGCATGGGCTTCTATCCCGCGGACAAGGTCGGCGCCGAGCAGATGCCGCTTCCGGTCTACGTGAACGGCGCGCTGCCGCCCTGTCCGACGATGGCGCCGGAAGTCGGCCAGCATACGGACGAGGTCCTGTCGCGGGTGCTCGGCAAGAGCGCGTCAGAGCTCGAGAAGCTGCGCAAGGGTGGTGTCTTCGGCTGACTCGCCTGGCCGAGCAGAGGGCGCCGGGTAGGCGTGAGGAGGGGCGGATGGACGAGAAATCGACGCGGGACGGTGCCTCCGTCCGATTTCCTCCGCCCCTCGTTCCGGTAATCGCGCTCGTAGTCGGTCTCGCGCTTCAGCACTTCGTCGCTCGGATTTCGATCGTCGAGGCGGGCAGCCTGCCACTCGTCTTGGCGTTCGTCTTCGGCGGGGCGGGAATCGTCCTGATCGCGTCCGCCCTGCGGCTTTTCCATGCGAGCGGGCAGGATCCCAAGCCGTGGGAAGCGACGCCCGAGATCATCGCGACCGGGATCTACGCTTACACGCGCAATCCGATGTATCTCGGCATGGGCCTGCTCCAGGCGGGGATCGGCTTCGGGCTCGACAACGGTTGGATCGTCGGGCTCGTGCCCGTCTCCTGGCTCTTGATCTACACGATCGCCATCCGGCATGAAGAGGCGTATCTGACTCGGAAGTTCGGTTCGGCGTACATCGACTACACGACGGTGGTTCGTCGCTGGCTTTAGGCGACCGTGCGCGCGAAGGAGGGGCCATGACCGAGGCTGCGAAGGGTCTGGATATCCACCGGCTCGCGGGCTCGCTCGGCGCGGAGGTGCGAGGTCTGTCGCTGGCGTCGGCTGGTGCGGGCGAGGCGGATCGGATCAAGGGGCTTCTCCTCGAACACCTCGTGCTCTTCTTTCCCGACCAACACCTGAGCCCCGACGAGCACATCGCCTTCGGTCGTCTCTTTGGCCAGCTCGAGGCCCATCCGAATCTCGGTCTCGACGCCGAGCGCCCCGAGTTCTTCGAGCTGCGGGCCGAGAGCGGGGGCGGCGCGATCGCCGACGAATGGCATAGCGACCTCAGCTGCCAGGCGAGCCCGTCGCAGCTCGCGATCCTGCAGATGAAGACCTGTCCGCAGGTCGGCGGCGACACGCTGTGGGCCAACATGTACAAGGCCTTCGAGGCGCTCACGCCGCCGATGCAGGCTCTCTGCGAAGGGCTGAGCGCGCTCCACGACGCGAGTCCCCACGGCCACCCTGAGCGCAAGGCGATCCATCCCGTCGTCCGCGTGCATCCCGAGACGGGCCGCAAGTCGCTGTTCGTGAATGAGCACTTCACGCGGCGCATCGTCGAGCTCTCCCACGACGAGAGCGAGATGTTGCTCGCGCATCTGACGCGCTTCGTCGCGAGCCCGCGCTTCACCGTGCGCTACCGCTGGAGCGCGGGCACGATCGCGATGTGGGACAACCGCTGTACCCAGCACCACGTGCTCGACGATTTCGAGGGGGCGCGCGTGATCCAGCGGGTCACCGTCATGGGCGACGCGCCGAAGCCCGCGGTGCCGTCGCGCTGGTCCCCCTACCGGGATGCCTTCAGCGCGGGGAGCTGGCGGGACATGGCGCTCTGGAAGTTCCTGCGGGAAGGCTGATCGGCGGGGACGGGGATCGATCGGGCGATTAGGCCGGGCGGGCCCGGCTCCGGCAGGATTTTCTGTACGGGGGCGTGGGTCGCTGTGTCATAGTCGGTCGGACCGGAGCGGGCCGGCGATCCGCTGCTCCAGCCCGGGAGGTGCGTGCCATGACCATCCACCTGCGGCGACATTCGATTTCGGGTGTCTTCCTCCTTCTTCTACCGCTCCTCCTCATGGCCGCCCCAGCCCTCGCGGGCAGCGATGGCGACGGGATCATCGACGCCTCGGACAACTGTCCCCAGAACGTGAATCCCCATCAGGAGGACTCGGACGTCGACGGGGTCGGCGACGTCTGTGATCCCGACACGATCAACGCTTTGATCGAACGCGACAGCGCCGGGCGCTTGCACGCGCGCACCCCGTTCTACCGGATGCGTTATGCGCCGACGAGCCATCTCGAGGTCTCGCCGCAGGGCGGGCTCGGCACCGCGGCGGAGGCGAGCATCGGCGTCTCGGCCGGCGCGGTCATCGGACTCGCGCCGACGGGGCTCACCGGCCTGATCGTGCCCTACGCTCCGGGCGCGCCGACCGTGCTTCAGTCGACCTGGCAGACGGCTTTCGCGCGCAATGCCTTCATAGCGCCGACCGGCGCCGGAATCGGTCTCCACCTCGCGAGCTATGCCAACGGGACGGCGCTCGGTTACGAAATTCCGCTCGGCCAGGTCACGAGCGGAAGCGATGTCCGCATCTCGCATCTGCTGACTCTCCCGCCTGGCTGGTCGCTCGATACGAGCGAAGTCACGGCCGGCGGCGGCGTCGGGCGACTCTCGCTGCGCGATCCGGCGATCGTCCCCTGCGTCCGGATCGGGACCATCGAGCTGATGGCGTTCGGCTCGACGACGACGATCGCCGATTCGCCGACCTTCTTCGGGCTCTCGCGGCTGGCCGACGAGCTCGAGGCTTCGCCGCGGGTGGCCCGGTCCGGGCCGCCGGATCAGGTCGGCAGCAACGCCTCCGGCGGCATTCACGCGCCGCTGGTCGAGACGAGCTATTCGCTCTCGCAGAACATGGCCGAGGGCGCGCTCGGCCGGGTCGAGCTGAGCTCGGGTCGTGCGGGCTTCACGCTGACCTTCGTCGTGCCGAGCGCCTTCGTCGAGCGCAACCGCGCGACCTCGAGCCGGATCTTCGTGGGCGTTCGCTTGAGCGCGCTCGAGCCGGTGGCCCTCGGGACCGGGAGTCCGGGCAGCCCGGCCCCGGTCGTGCATGGACGCCATCTGGTCTTCTTCGACGACGAAGCGTCGATCAGCGGCCGCGAGGTCGACCTTCGACTCCACAACGTCTTCGCGACCTTCAACGGCGCGGCGCCGAACTACACGCTCTTTCCCGACAACGGCGGCAACGCCGCCCTCTACGACGCGGCGCGCCAGCAGCAGACGGGCTTCGGCTGCGCCGGATGCACGGTCGCGCTCGAGGGCGCGAGTCGGATCGATTTCGTGAACGGCGGGGTCGGCGTCGGGATCGCGCCCGGCTCGCGGGTCGGGCCCGCGGATCCGTGTCTCGTGAGCTCGCCGCTGAATCTCGCCGCGGAGTCGGGGCGCTGTGCCGCCGGGCTGAACAAGCGGGCGTCCTTCGCCGCGAGCCGACTCGAGATCAAAGGCTCGATGAGCGGGCTCGTCGCGAGCGAGAGCGACGTCGCCCTCGACGAGTTCCTGTTCACCCAGGCGCCCGACCGCAACGCGACGGATCCGACCCTGCTCCACACGGTGCTCGGCCTCGGCTGCGCGGCGGATTCGGGTCCGCGGATCGGCGTCAATCCGACCAACGGCACGATCATGGGCAACGTGCCTTTCGACGGCTCCTGCTCCGCCGCTTCGATCGGGCAGGGAACCTGCTTTCCCAACGCGCTCACGACGCCGGCGACGACGGGGCTCTGCAATCTGGTCGCGAAGCGGGTCGAGCTCGTCGGCATGGCGTCGACCACGAATTCCATCGGAACCGATCTCACGCTTCCGGCCGGGGAAGGTCTGGCCTTCCACATGCGCCGAGGCAAGGGCCAGATCGGGGACCTCGCCTGGAGCGCTCCGACGGGAGAATGTGTCGGCACGCTCGCGACGCCTCATTCGCGCGTCGTCGGGTTCGAGACCCTCGCGAGCTTCACGGGCGGCGCGAACGTCCGCGCCACGAACGGCGAGCCCCTGGCAGCGGGGGATCTCGGGGCCGTGGCTTCCAATCACTACTGCATGACGAACTTACGCGGGGACGAGCTCGGAATGGGCCTCGTCGTCTCGGGCAACGTCGACGTGCGCGCGCGCCATCTCCAGATCGAGCGCACGCTGATGGGTGCGATCCACGCGGCGAATGGCGCGGCCAACGTCGAGAACCTCGCCTCGACGACGAGCCGGGGTGCCGCCTGCCGCTCCCTCGACGGCACGACCTGCGCGACTCCGGTCCAGGAGCTCGCCTGTCCGACCTGCAAGCAAGGCGGAGCGAAGTACCTGGCGCTCACCTCCTCGGGCAAATCGGCGCCGACGCGCCTCGAAGTCTCGAACAGCATCCTCGGTCTCGATGCGGGGGGACCGAGCTCCGGCCTGAATCCGGCCCTCCCGGCGCTCGTGCTCGACGGTGATCTGATGGCCATCGGCGGGGGGCTCACGATCGGGCGGCGCCTGGCGGGACTGTTTCGACCGCCGATCCAGATCGCGCTCGGTGCCGATGCCATGCACGACCCGAGCCTCTTCGCTCTCCAGCTTTCGGGCAATACGATCGGCCTCGAAGCGGCGGCGCTCGCGATCGACAACTTCGACAGCGCGGGCGGTGGCCTGAACATCCAGCTCGCCGGCAATTGTTATTCCCGCGACGGGACGACGTGTCTCGGCTCGACGGGCGCGGGAGCTCTCGTGGCTTCCGCCGCTCGGGCGACGGCGGTCGGAGCGCTCGACGCGTCCGCGCGAGCCCAATCCCTGAGCCAACCGAACCCGTCGGCCGGGATCGTCGTGCCGGAGCCGTCGGCCGACGTCGCGCTGGCTTGTGGCGTGTTCGCCCTGCTCTGGCTGGCTTGCGGCCGAAGGGCCGACGACCTTCGCGTGACTCGCGTGTGAGCAAACGCCACCGGCCGCGCGCTTGAAGATCTGGAGCCGCGTCGCCGATCTGACGATTCGCCATTCCGCGGCGACGCTCGTCGTCGTCGGCGCGATCACGCTCTTCTTCGCCGTCTTTCTCGTCCGGATCCGCATCGACACGAGCTTTCTCTCGTTCGTCCGTCCGGAGACGCGCGCCCTCGTCGATACGATCGAGAAGGATTTCGCCGAAGGCGCCTATCTGACGCTGATCTTCGAGGCAGAGGCGGAGAAGAGCCTCTTCGCTCCAGACCTGCTCCAGCGCCAGCTTCGCGTGATGCATGACCTCGAGGAACGCTTCCCGGTCACGACCTTCAGTCTCGTCGAGGGCATCGACCGCGGCCTGACCCGCGTCCGGCGAAAGAGCCTGCTCGAGGTCGACGACTACTCCACCATCGCCGAGTCGATTCTCGGTCTCGCGGGGGGGCGGACGGTCCGGGATCTGATGAAGGTCAGCGCGCATTGGATCTCGAATCCGGAAGCGGTGGATTTCTACGTGAACCTGCGGATCGCCCAGTCGACGGGCATCCTCGCGGCGCCCGGCGCCCCCGATAGCCATTATCGGATTCCAGACGTCCGGGCGATCCGCGCGCTCGTTCGCGCCGAGCCGGGGGGCACCCGATCCGAACGGCGCATGCTCTTCGCCGCGATCCGGGATCGCGCCGACAGCTGGGCGACACCGGAGCTCGCGATTCATGTCCTCTCGGACGATCTCGTGGCCCACGACATCGATACGGATACCCGGAGGAGCGCCGTGCTGCTCGGCGCGATGGTCCTCTTCGTGGATCTTGCCTGCGTCTGGGCGCTGTTTCGAAAGAAGCGGGAGGTTTCGATCGTCTTCGCGATCCTCGCGGTCAGCGCGATCTGGACCTTCGGCCTTGCGGCGCTGCTCGGGATCGAGCTCTCCTTCCTTCATCTGCTCGTCTTTCCGATCCTGCTCGGAACCGGGATCGACGACTCGCTGGTCTTTGGACGCCGCCTCGCCGAGGAGCTGCGGGCAGGACACGGATTCGAGACCGCGCTGCGAAATACGTTCACCGGGTGCGGGACGGCGATCCTGTTGACGACGACCACGACCTTCGTCGCGTTCCTCGCGACGGGGCTCACGGCGGTCGCCGCGGTCTTCGCCAGCTTCTTCGTGCTGGTCGCGGTGGCGATGGTCTTTTCGCTCGTCGTGACCCTGCTGCTCGAAGGCGCGATGCGTTGCGTGATCGAGCGATCGAGCACGGCGGGGATTGGCTCCCTCCATGAGTCGAGCTCCCAGGTCGGCTCGCCCGACCGCTCGCCCCTCGATCGGATCAACATGGCGTTCGTACGCGGATCGAAGTGGGTGAGCGATCGGGGAACCCGGCCGGTCATGGCGCTCCTGACAGTCGCCCTCGTAATCTCGATCGTCTCGGCGATGCGCCTCGACAGCGAGATGGCGCGGGACGATCTCCTTCAGCCTGCCATGAGGAGCCATGCGGCCAACGAGGCGTTGCAGCGCCATTTCGGGGATTTCCGGATCGGGTACGTCCATTTCGGGGGCGATGTCGCGACGGCGGAGCTCGTGACGCGACTGAAAGAGTTGGAGCAGCGACTCGGGCGCTACGACGAGATCGAGCGGGTGCTCGGGACCGCCAATGTCGACTCGGTCGTCGGATTGATCGAGAAGCTCGGAATCCGGATCTCGCCGGAGATGGATGTCGCGAGCGCCTTCGAGCGCGTTCGCCAGAGCGACCGGATCGCGGACTACACCATCGACATGGGCTTCGGCGAGGCCTTCGAATACGTCGCCCATCGGAAAGATGGGGGCGGGGCTCCAAACTACGACGGACTCCTGATGCGTTATTTCGTCACGGGGGAGGAGAGCTCACGCTCGCTTGCGGCGGTCGCTGCGATCCGAAGGGAGATCGAGGCGCTCGGGATCGATCGGATCCCGGGGGTCGAAGTCCGGATCGGCGGAGGCGACGTGATCTATCCGCTCGAATCGGTCTACTACGCCGAGACCCTCGCGCGTTCCTTTGCCTATGCCCTGGCGGGCAATCTCATCGTGCTCTGGGTCGTCTGGCGACGGCTCGGCAAGGCACTCCTCGCGGTCGTTCCCGTCGTCGTGGCGGCGACGATCGTGATCGGCATGATGCCGGTGTTCGACGTCGCGCTGAACGCGCTCAATCTCGGGGTCAGCGCGATCCTCGTCGGAATCGGCATCGACTATCCGATCCACTGGATCGAGCGCTACGACGAGGAACGATCCGTCCACCAGCGCACACCGCAGGAGGCGGCCTCGATCGCCCTAGAGGAGATGGGGCCGCATCTGCTGGCCGGGATGCTGACGACGGCGATCGGCTTCTGCGCCGCGACGGTGATGCTGCTTCCGATGTCCACGAGCTTCGGGCTGACCATGGGGGCGGCGATCGCGTTGGTCTACGTCCTCACGATGTTCGCGCTCCCCGCGCTGGTCGTCGCCTGGGACGAGCACAGGCTCCGGGCCGGCTCGTGACGCGAGCAGCGGCCGGTAACGGCCTCCGGCCAGACAAATATGCGCTTCTGTCGAGACGTCGCGCCGCGCGGTATCGTGCGACCCCTATTCCATCCAATCGACCGAACCCGGAGGTTCCCATGTCCCTTTCCATGCACGCCGCGAGTGTCCCCGTCTTCGTCAAGATGTCGAAGAACATGCCGGCCTGGCTCGACAAGGCCGAGGCTCACGCGAAGAACAAGAAGTTCGACGTCAACAACTTCACGGGCCTGCGGCTCGCCCCCGACATGCTGCCCTTCGCCCGGCAGATCCAGATCGCGAGCGATGCGGCGAAGGGTGCCGTCGCCCGGCTCGCCGGGGACGAGCCGCCCAAATGGGCCGACGACGAGACGACCATCGAACAGCTGCGCGCGCGCATCCAGAAGACGATCGAGTACGTCGAATCGATTCCCGCCCACCGCCTCGAGGGCTCCGAGAAGCGCGACATCGTGATGCCGATCGGACCCGACCGCACGATGCGCATGACGGGTGAAGCGTTTCTGGAGAGCTTTTCGATCCCGAACTTCTTCTTCCACGTGACGATGGTCTATGCGCTGCTGCGCCAGGGGGGAGTCGAGATCGGCAAGGGCGACTATCTCGGCGGGCTCTAGGCAGTCTCGTCGGGCTCTAGGCAGTCTCGTCGGGCTCCAGGCAGCCGCAGCGGGTAGTAGCCACGCCCGCTGCGGCTGACGTAACGTCAGCCTTGCCCTGGTTCCGGGCTGGAGATCGACGCAATGTCCGAGCAGCACGAGCTGGCCCACGAACGAATCGAACGCCTCAACCGACGCTTCGGTGCGCTGGCGGGCTGGTGCTTCGACCACCGCTTCGTCGTCGTGATTCTCTGTGCGGCGCTCTTCGCCGGGAGCTTTCAGGTTGCGTCGAAGGTCGAGCAGGACGCGAGCTACGAGTCGTACTTCAACGAGGGCGACGACACCTACGAGGCCTATCAAAAATACCTCGACGACTTCGGCTCGGACGAGGTCGGCTACATCGGCTACGAGGTCCCCGAGCTCGAGCACGGCGTCTGGAACGTCGGCGCGATGGAGGCGCTGATCGAGCTGACCGAGGAGCTCGAAGAGGTCCCGTTCGTCTACGAGGTGACGAGCCTCGCGAATGCGGAGCTGACGGTCGGGTCCGAGGACGGGCTCGAGATCACGAAGATCCGCGACGAGTGGCCCTTGACCCAGGAGGAGCTCCTCCTGCGCCGCGAGGCCTACCTGAAGAAGCCGATGCTGGTCGGCGGCATCGTGAACCCGGACGCGTCTTTCGCCGCGATCGTGCTCGAGATGGACCGGACCAGCACGGACCCGCCCGAGGAGATCATCTGGGATCCGGCGAAGCCCGCCGATGATCTCGAGAATCTATATCCACAGGTCTCCGACGCGAAGGTCATGGAGATCCTCGCCCGGCCGGAGTACGCGGACTTCCGCTTCTTCCCGTCGGGCGACGTCGCGCTGAACGCCTTCTTCAATCGCGTGCTCGTCTCCGAGCCGGCCTATCTGATGGGGATCTCGCTGATCTTGATCAGCGTGCTCCAGCTGATCGCGTTCCGGAGCTTCGTGGGCGTCGCGGCCCCGCTGGTGGTCCTCGTGCTGACGGCGCTGATGACCGTCGCCTTCATGGTCGTCGTCGGATACAAGATGGGGATCTCGTTCTCCGCGACCCCGACGCTCCTGATGGTCATCGGCGTCGCCTACTGTGTCCACGTCCTGTCCGAATTCCGCGTCCAGATGGTCGCCACCGGCGATCGGCGCGAAGCCCTCGTCCGGACGATGTCCCTCGTCGGGCTCCCGTCGCTGCTGACGGCCATCACGACCGCCGTCGGCTTCGCGTCGATGGCCTTCGTCCCGATCCGGACCATGGCCGAGGGCGCGATCTACCAGTCCTTCGGCGTGATGGCGGCCTATTTCTTCTCGGTCACCGTGCTGCTCGCCGCGCTCTCCTTCGGCTCGCGGAATCCGAAATGGGCGCGATCCGCGGACGGCGCGGGCAATCCGATCGAGCGATCGGGCTTCGCGACCCGGATGCTCGACCGTATCGCGACGCTGAACCTCGAGCACCGCTTTGGCCTGCTCGTCGGCTTCGCCGTCTTCACGCTCGCGTGTCTCGTCGGCTCGAGCCGGGTCGTCGTCGATTCGAACTGGCTGGCCGATTTCTGGGATGGCTCGCCGGTCCGTGTCAACGTCGTGAAGGTCGACGACGAGATGGGCGGCATGAGCAACATCATCTACCTCTTCGATGGCGGCCACGAAGACGCGATGAAGGAGCCCGCGGTCCTCCGGGAGATCGAGCGGCTTCAGGAGCTCGCCCTCGAAGACGACTGGCTCGTCCGCAAGACCTACTCGATCGTCGACATCGTGAAGGACCTGAATCAATCCTTCCACGCCGATGATCCCGCGTACCACCGGATCCCGGACACCCGCGAGGAAGTCGCTCAGTACCTCCTCCTCTACGAGTCCTCCGGCGGGGAAGAGGCCGAGGAGCTCGTCTCCCCCGATTACCGGGTCGCGAGCCTCGAGCTGCGGGTCCGCGTCGGTCGGATCGTCCACATGGCGGCGCTGGTCGACCGCCTCGACGCAGCCCTCGTCGAGCAGCCCCTCGAGAAGACGGAGCTGACGCTGACGGGGATCGGCGCTCTCTGGCTCAAGCTGACGAATTACATCGTGTCGAGCCAGGTACAGGGACTCGGTCTCGCCCTGATCGCGATCACGCTGGTCATGGTCTTGCTCTTCCGGTCCATCCCGATCGGTCTCATCGCGATGGTCCCGAACGTCGTGCCGGTCCTGCTGGCGCTCGGGGCCATGGGATGGTTCGACATCACCCTCGACTACAACAAAGCGACGATCGCCTCGATTGCGATCGGCATTGCGGTCGACGACACGATCCACCTGATGTCGCGCTTCCGCCTCGAGTTCGGCATCCACCGGAGCTATGCGGTGGCCCTGCGGGCTGCCATGCAGGACGTCGGCCGGGCCGTCGTCCATACCTCCATCGCTCTCGTGCTGGGCTTCCTGGTCCTGATGCTCTCGGAGCTGCGTTCGCAGGCTTTCTACGGGATCCTGCTCGCGGCTTCCCTCACGACGGCCCTGATCGCGGATCTCTTCCTGCTGCCGCCGCTGGTGCTCTGGCTCAAGCCTTTCGGCCCCGAGCAGGAGCGGAAGCTCGAATCGCCGGCTCTCGAGGCAGCGCGCGAGGCGGCCTGATCGGCGTCGAGCGCCCGAGCAGGCCAGCGCCCACGCTGTTCAGCGCGAGAAGCCGAGCGCCTCGGCGACGGTCGGATGGACGATCTCGCCGCGGCGGATGGTGAGGCCGTTCGACAGTCCCGGCTCGCGTTCGAGGGCACCTTCGATGCCGAGGATCGCGAGGCGGCGGACGTAGGGAAGCGTTGCGTTCGTGAGGGCGAAGGTCGAGGTCCGCGGGACGGCGCCGGGCATGTTGGTCACGCAGTAGTGGACTACGCCCTCTTCGACGTAGGTCGGGCTCGCGTGGCTGGTCGGACGGCTCGTCTCGAAGCAGCCGCCCTGATCGATCGCGACGTCGACCACGACCGATCCCGTCGGCATCGCGCGCACCATCGCGCGATCGACGAGCTTCGGCGTCGTGGCGCCCGGGACGAGCACCGTGCCGACGACGAGATCCGCTTTCGTCACGAGCTCCCCGATCGCGTCCCGGGTCGAGTAGACCGTGCGCGCCTGGCCTCCGAAGCGGCTCGCGAGCTCGCGCAGGCGGGGGAGCGAGCGGTCGACGATCGCCACGTCGGCACCGCAGCCGATCGCCATCTCGGCGGCGTGGGAGCCGGCGATGCCGCCGCCGATGATCACGACCCGGGCCGGGTCGACGCCCGGAACGCCGCCTAACAGGATGCCGCGGCCGCCTGCGGCGCGCTCGAGACAGTGGGCCCCGACCTGGATCGCCATCCGACCGGCGACCTCGCTCATCGGCGTCAGCAGCGGGAGCGAGCCGTCCGGGGCGTTCACGGTCTCGTAGGCGATCGCGGTCGCACCGGAGCGGAGCAGGGCGCGGGCCTGGGGCGGGTCGGCGGCGAGGTGGAGGAAGGTGAAGAGGATCTGGCCTTCGCGCAGGCGCGCGCATTCGATGGGCTGCGGCTCCTTGACCTTCACGATCAGATCCGCGGCGGCGAAGAGCGACTCGACGTCGGGCTCGATGCGCGCTCCCGCAGTCGCGTACTCCGCGTCCGCGATGCCGACGCCGAGGCCAGCGCCGGCCTGGACCACGATCTCGTGGCCGGCGCGCGCGAGCTCGCGGACGCCGCTCGGGGTCATCCCCACCCGATATTCGTGGGACTTGATCTCCGTCGGGACCCCGATCCGCATGCCATACCCCCTCTCGCGCTCGCGCGAGGTCGAACATACAGCGGATGTCGGAGAGCCCGTCTTGAGGCCGCTCGTGCCCGTCGCGTGCTCAGGCCGTGAGCACGCAGGCTGCGATCGTCGCGAGGGTCAGCGGCGCGCCGAGTCGAACGTAATCGCCGAAGCGGTAGCCGCCCGGGCCGTAGACCATCGTGTTCGTCTGATAGCCGATCGGGGTCAGGAACGAGTTCGATGCGGCGACGGCGATCGCGATCGCGAAGGAGCGCGGCTCGGCGCCGAGCTGGGTCGCGGTGGCCATCGCAATCGGAAACATCAGCGCGGCGGCCGCGTTGTTGCTGATGAACTCGGTCAGGGTCACGGTTGCGACGACGATTCCGAGCAGGACCACACGCGTCCCGTACTGCGAAAAGGCCTCGACGATCCCCGATCCCATGGCCGCCGCGAGCCCCGACTCCTCGATGGCGGCGCCGATGCCGAAGGACGCGGCGATCACGATCAGCACGTCGATCTCGATCGCATCCCGCGCCGACTGGGCCGAGAGCACCCGCGTCGCGACGAGCACGACCGCGCCGATCAGCGAGGCCTGCAGGATCGGCAGGGTCCCACTGCCCGCAACGGCGACGATCAAGAAGGTCACGAGTCCGACCCAGGCGGCGCGACCCTTCCGGATCGGTCCTTCTTCTTCCCCGTCGAGGGAGGTGATCACGAGGAAGTCCGGACGTCCGCGCCAGCGCTCGCGGAAGCCGGGATCGGTCAGCAGGAGCAGCGTGTCGCCCGTTCGGAGCTTGACCTGGCCGAGCTTCGCGACCAGTGGTTGGCCCTCGCGGTGGATCGCGATGATCGCCGATTGGTAGCGCTCTCGAAAATTCGATCCTTTCGGCGTCTGGCCCAGAAGCGGCGATTCCCGGCCGATCACGACCTCGACGACATGGCGGGTCGGCGTCTCGACGCCGGCCATGTGGACGCGTTCGGCGGAGTCGAGGCCCTCGATGTGCTGAAGGTCGAGGATCAAGCGAGCCTGGCCGACGAACAGGAGATGGTCGCCCTCGCGCAGCGTCGTCGTCGGGGCCACCGGCGCGATCGGATCGCCGTCGCGCTCGATCTCGACGAGGAAGACGCCCTCGAGATGTCGCAGCCCGGCCTCTTCGACCGTGCGTCCTTCGAGGGGACCGCCCGTTTCGACGACCATGCGGACGACGAAGTCGCGTCCCGGGTCGTCGAGCCCGCCGCGCGGCGGTTGACGATCTGGGAGCACGCGACTCGCGGTGACGGAGAGGACGAGGATGCCGACGATCGCGACGGGAAGACCGACGTAGCTCATCTCGAAGAGGCCGAGAGGGGCATGTCCCGTCGATTCGAGCAGGCCGGAGATGACGAGGTTCGTCGAGGTCCCGATCGTCGTCACCACGCCGCCGAGGATCACGGAAAAGGACAGCGGCATCAAATAACGCGACACCGGAAGATCGTTGCGTGCGGCCCACTCGGAGACCGGCCGGATCAGCATCGCGACGATCGGCGTATTGTTGAGAAACGCGGACGCCGCCGCCGAGGGAATGCAGAGGCGCAGGATCCGAACCGTGTCGTTCGATCCGCCGCCGAGCGCGCCCCGCACGAGCGGCCGCAACGCCCCCGAATCCTCAACGGCCCGGGCCACGACGTAGAGGGCAGCGACCGTGATCGGGGCCGAATTCGAGAAGCCGCCGAAGGCCTGTGCCGGCTCGATCACGCCGGCGACCAACAGCGCGATCACGGCGGACAGGATGGCGGCCGCCGGCGAGGCGGTCCCGCGCACCATGAAGGCGAACATCCCGATGGCGACGGCGAGGGTGTACCAGGCTTCCCAGCTCATGCGGCTCTCACGCTGCTCCGGGATGGCGGGGGGCATGACAGGCGGTGCACGAGCCCGCGATGCGACCGGTCCAGCTGTAGTCGGGCGGCTCGCGCTTGGCGGCGAGCAAGGCGCGGTCGACGTCGCGAAGAAAACGCGGCGCGTCGTCGTGGATGCGGGGATGATTCGAGGCGTCCCCCGACTCGAGGTGGATTGCCTGGATCCGCAGCTTCTCGAGGATCCCGACGACCGCGTCGCGATCGGCAGGGCCCGCGCCGCCCGCCTTCGACAGGATGCCGTCGAGGGCGTCTACTGAGCGCGCGAATTCCGTCATCGTCGTCTCGATCTCGCTGTGCGTGAGGTAATGGAAGTCGGGGGGATAGGTCGCGCTGCGAACCGGGGCGAGCCCACCCTCGATGCAGGCGGTCGTCATCAGGACGAGGCCGACGAGGGCGATTCGAGCTTGGGCGGGCTGCCTCGGTTCCATGGGTCTCCCGTGTGCGGGCTCGATCCCGGGCCGCTGCAGGAGGATCGCACTCCGGTAGACCGTGCGCATCGGCTCGCGAGTCGGAGAGAAGCGCTTCGAGGGCCTTCCTCAGTCTGCCTCGGCCAGCGACAATGCTCCGGGGATCGGGCTCGCTCGATCCGAAATCCAGGGCTTCAGCGATGGAGTCCGAACGAAGGGGTGGGCGATGGCTCGTTTGCGCGTTGTGCAGTGGTCGACGGGTGGGCTCGGGGCGATTGCGGTGCGGGCCCTTGCGGATAGGTCCGACCTCGAGCTCGTCGGCGTCTGGGTTCACGGTCAGGACAAACGCGGTCGCGACGCGGGTGAGCTCGCGGGCGGGCCGAAGCTCGGGCTGGCCGCCACGAACGATGCCGAGGCGCTTCTGGCCCTGCGCCCCGACTGCATCTGTTACACGGCGAGCGGCGAGTCCCGGCCCCGCGAATGCCTCGACGATTTCGAACGCATGCTCGCCGCGGGGATCAACGTCGTCACGACCTCGGTCCCGGGCCTCGTCCATCCCGCCGGCTTCGACCAGCGTCAGGTCGAGCGCCTCGAGGCCGCCTGTCGCCGGGGGGGCGCGTCGCTCTACGCCTCGGGCCTCGAGCCGGGCTTCGCGGGGGACGAGCTCGTGCTGCGCCTCGCGACGTTGACGAATCGGATCCAGAGCGTCCGGACCCAGGAGATCTTCTCCTACGACGACTATCCCGTTCCGTTCACGATCTTCGAGGTCTTCGGCTTCGGCAAGCCGCCCGAGGCGATCTGTCTGATGGAGCGGCCCGGGGTCCAGAGCAGCGCCTGGGCGCCGTCGATCCGGATGGTCGCCGACCACCTCGGTGCTCCCCTCGAGCGGATTCGGGAGACCTACGCGAAGCGCGTGACGCCACGGCGGATCGAGTCGGCGGCGGGGGTGATCGAGGCGGGGACGGTCGGGGCCGTCCGCTTCGAGACGATCGGGGTCGTCGACGGGCGGGACGCGATCGTGATCGAGCACGTCAACCGGATGGCCCCCGACCTGGCTCCGGACTGGGCCACGGCCGCGCGGGACGGGACCTATCGCATCGTATTCCAAGGGGAGCCCGATCTTGCATGCGAGTTGCAGCTCGGTGGACCCCACGATTTTTCCAGACAGGGCATGATGGCGACGGCCATGCGGGTCGTGAACGCGATCCCTTATGTTTGTCAGGCCGGGCCCGGGCTCGTCAGCGCGGCGGAGCTTCCGCCGCTCCTGCCGAAGGCGCCGTTCAGGGCGCGTCCCTGAAATCGGGTTCGAACGGCTCGACGAGGTTCCAGGATGCGGTTGCGGTTCGGCCAGTTCGAGCTCGACCCGGAGCGCTTCGAGCTGCGGCGCGAAGGCGAGCTCGTCTCGGTCCAGCCGAAGGTGCTCGAGCTCATCATCCACATGATCCGCCATCGCGACCGGGCCGTCCGGCAGGACGAGCTGCTCGCGACCGTCTGGTCGGATGCCGTCGTCACGACGTCGTCGCTCGCCCGCGCGATCAGCCTGGCGCGACGCGCGATCGGGGATTCGCCCCGTCATCCCGAGGTCATCGTCACCGTCCCCCGCCACGGCTACCGCTTTGCCGCCCCGGTCCAGATCGCGCCCGAATCGCCCGCCCAGGAAGATCCCGCCGGTGTATACGTCGGACGGACGCAGATCCTCGCGCGCGCACGAGCCGCCCTCGACGCGGCGCTGGCGGGCCACGGTCGCATCCTCTTTCTCGCGGGCGAAGCCGGAATCGGGAAAACCCGAACGGCCGAGCTGCTGGCCGACCGGGCCCGCGCTGCGCGGGCCGAGGTGGCGACTGCTTGGGGACTCGTCCAGGGCGCGCCGACCTACTGGAGCTGGTCCTGCATATTGCGCCAGCTCCTGGACGCGGATCCCCGGGCCCTCGATCTGCTGAGCGCCGCGCAGCGTTCTCATCTCGCGTGGATCGTGCCCGATGCAGCCGTCGCCGGTCGGCCGGCGTTGCCGGGCTCGGGAGACGCGACACGCATTCGCTTGTTCGAGGCCGTGCTGGCCTTCCTCTCGCGTGTCGTGCGCACGCGCCCGCTCGCGATCTTCCTCGACGATCTCCACGCAGCGGATGCCGAGTCCCTGGGTCTGCTCGAATACGTCGGGCGGGCGCTGGCTTCGCTGCCGATCGCGATCGTCGTGACCTGTCGCGAGGAGGACGTCGCTCTCGCTCCGCAGCAGGCCCGTGCGCAGGAGCGCGTGCTGCGTCTGGGATGCCTCGAGCGTTGGCCGCTCACGGGTCTGCACGAAGACGACCTGCGCGAGTTCGTGCGCCGGCAGCTCGGCCACGAGCCGGGCTCCGAGCTGATTTTGGCGCTCGAGCGGCAGACGGGGGGCAATCCGCTCTTGTTGAGCGAGAGCCTGCGCTCGCTCGAATCGAGGGGATTGCTCGGCCGGGCACGCGAGCGGAGCGAATGGGAATCGCTCCTGCCCCGCGGCATCGAGCATCTCTTGCGACCAAAGCTGCGGCAGATCTCGACGGGCGCCGTCGAGGTGCTGGGTTGTGCGGCGGCGATCGGTCTGGAGATCGACCGCGAGGTGTTGGTCCAGAGTCTGCGCGAGCCGCTCGACTTCGAAGCACGCCTCGACGAGATCATGTCGGTCGGCCTGCTCTCGGCGGGGGCGGGCGCGACGCGACTTCGATTCGCACATTCGGTCCTTCGAGAAGCGGTCTACGAGGCCCTCGTCCCGTACGGCGCCGCGCGGCGTGCGCTGCATGCGCGGATCTGGGCAGCCCTCGATCGCGGGCCGGAGCTGTCCGGAGCCCCTCTCGCGGAGTCGGCCCGACACGCCTGCGAAGCCGCTCCCGTCGTCGATCCGATGCGCGCGTCGCTGCTCGCGCGGGCTGCCGCCGAACAGGCGGCGCGATTGCATGATTTCGAGGGTGCGGCCGCCTGGTTCGAACGCGCGCTCGAGGTCCAGGCGAGTCTCGATTCCCCCGACCGCGAGCTGCACGCGATTCTCGCTCTCGGACTCGCCATGGCACAGGTTCGCGCCGTGGGACTCGAGCGCGCCCGCGCTTCGTTCCTGATTGCCGCCCAGGCGGCGAGGTCGATCCGTCGCCCCGACCTCCTCGCACGGGCGGCCCTGGGTCTGGCGCAACGTCCGAGCTCGACGGGTCTGGGCGATCCCGACGTCGCGGCGCTCCTCGATGAATCCCTGAAAGCGCTGCCCGAGGTAGAAAAGGCGCTTCGCATTCGCGTCTCCTCTCGCCTGGCCGCGGAGCTGCGTTATTCCGAGCGCGAGCGAACGGCCGTGCTCGCCGCGCAGGCCCTGGCCGAGGCACGAAAGCTGGCGGACCCCGCCGTACTCGCCCAGACCCTCGATGACTGTACGTACATGTTGTGGAGCTCGTCCGAGCCCGAAGCATGGATCGCGCTGAACGCCGAGGTCGTCGAGCAGGCGCGCACAGCGAACGACCTCGCGCTCGAGATCTCGGGCCACAAAGGCTGCGTGAGCGGCATGCTCGAGATCGGCGACCTCGCCGGAGCGCAGCGGGCGATTCGCGCCTGCGAGAGGATCGCCCGTGAGGTCCCGACGCCTTATGCGCGCTGGTGGTGCACGGTCTTTCAGGCGTCTCGCGCCCTGGTCGAGGGCGAGCTCGAAGTCGCGGAGGGATTGATCCTCGAGTCGATCCGGATCGCCGAGCGGATCGACTCGCCCGAGATTGCGATCGAGCTTCAGGCGCAGTTCGTGTATCTGAGAATGGAGCAGGGACGCGGGGCGGAGATCGAGGCCGCGACCCGCGAGCAGATCCGGCGCTTTCCCCAGCAACCGACCTGGTGCGCCGCGCTCGGGCGGATCCTCGTCGCGAGCGGCGAGCTCGCCGAAGCCCGCCAGACGATCGCGCCGCTGGTCGTACGGGAATTCGCCGACATCCCGATCGACCGGGGCTGGTTGGGGACCCATGCTTTTGCCGCGGAGGTCGTTGCAGCGATCGGCGACGAGCGGTCGGCGGAGCGGCTCGAGGAACACCTGCTGCCCTTCGCGGCGCGCACGATCGTCGTAGGAAGCGCCCTCTATTACGGCCCCGTCGTGCACTACCTCGGCCTGCTCGCCGCCACGCGATCGCGTTGGGATGCAGCGATCGGGTACTACGAAGCGGCCATCGCCTCGGAGCAGCGCGCCGGGGCACGCGTATTCGGCGCCCGCACGCGGCTCGCCTGCGCCCGTGCGCTGCTGGCGCGCGGTGCGGACGGGGATCGCGCACGCAGCGCGCGGCTCGTCCGCGAGAGCCTCGATGTCGCGGAACGACGCCAGCTCGTCACGATCGCTCGCGAGGCGAGGGAGATCGACGCGGCGGTCTGGACGCGGGGCCAGGAGGCCCAATCCGCGCGTCCCCGGCCGCTCCGTCCGCGAAAGATCATCGATCGATAAGAACTTCCGGTGCCTTGCTCAGGCACACTGCCGTCGTCGACCCGGCCGGTCGAGTCGCCCGACTGGTAAGCCGGGCGGGGCCCCAGGGGAGTCATGCTGATAGTCGAGCTGGAATGCGGGCATGATGTTGCTAGGCGGAGCAGCGGGGCTCGCCGGGCTTTCGATGCGACGGACGATGCGGAAGAGGCGGGACGTGCATCGACCCCTGTGAGTGCTCTTCTCGGTCTCACAGATCGGAGCGGCCCCGATCCGGTCCGCGACCCGGCTCCGGAAGCGCCGTCAGCAGCATCAGCCCCGGCAAGGCGAGCAGCGCCGTGCAGATCCAGAAGAGCGGCCAGCCCGCCTGGGTCGCGAGCCAGCCTGAAGCGCCGCCGAAGAGCGTGCGGCCGAGGGCCATCAGCGAGGTCAGCAGCGCGAACTGGGTGCCGCTGAAGGCGCCGCGCGAGAGCGCCGAGAGATAGGCGACGAAGGCGGCGGAGGCGACGCCGCCCGTGAACTGATCGGCGACGACGGCGACCGCCAGGACGTTCATGTCGTGGCCGGCTGCGCTGAGCCAGACGTAGAGCAGGTTCGTGGCGGCCTGGAGACAGCCGCCCAGGATCAATGCCGGGCGGATCGAGGTTCGCGCGACGAGGGCTCCTCCGACGAGGATCCCGACGACGCTCGCGGCGAGGCCGACGACTTTGGTCAGGCTCGCGATCTCGACGCCGGTGAATCCGAGCTCGACGAAGAAGGGATTCGACATCGCCTGCGCGATCGATTCGCCGAGCTTGTAGAGGACCGCGAAGGCGAGGATCAGGGGCCAGCGCGGTCGGGTCGCGAGCTCCGCGAGAGGCTCGAGGACGGCGTGGAGAAGCACCGCAGCGAGAGATCGGAGCGATCCGCGGGCTTTCGGGGCGTCGCCGAGCCGGGGCGGAGGCGTGATCGTCGGGGCCGGCGCACGTTCGGGCTCCCGGGAAGCGATGACCCCGAACATCGAAATGCCGAGCAGCAGGGCGAGGACCGCGAAGGTCTCCTGCCAGCTCGCGTAGTCGGCGAGCGCGAGGGCCCCGGCGCCCGAGGCGAGCATCCCGGCGCGATAGCCCGCCTGGGTGACTGCCGCGCCGGCGCCCTGCTCACGGTCGCCCAGGATCTCGATGCGATAGGCGTCGATCGCGATGTCCTGGGTCGCCGAGAAGAACGCGATCGCGAGGACCACCGCCGCCGTCGCGAGCGGCGCCGTCCTCGGATCGACGAAGCCGAGGGCGGCGATCGACATCACGAGCGCCGCCTGCAGCACGACGATCCAGCCACGTCGCCGCCCGAGGCTCGCGAGGCCCGGCGGCGCGCCGAGGTCGAGGAGCGGGGCCCACAGGAATTTCAGCGAATAGGGCAGGCCGACCAGGGCGAAGAGCCCGATCGAGGTCTTGTCGAGGCCGTCGCGGGCGAGCCAGTAGGCGAGGGTCGTCGTGGTGAGCGGGAGCGGAAGTCCGCTCGAGAAGCCCATCCCGAAGATCGCGAGCTGCCGCGGATCGCCGTAGACCGAGAGGGCGCGCCGCCAGGCTCGCATCCCACCCGGCTCAGGCGGGCTCGGATTCGTCGCCGACTCGTCGGCCAATCCCACCGCCTAATGCAGGTACGAGATCGCGGCGATCCCGAGCACGAAGAGCACGAAGACGCCGATCGTCGCCAGCTCGAGGTACTGATCGAGCAGACGTTTCGCGGCGGGGCCGGCGAAGTGGAAGACGGTGGCGACGAGGAAGAAGCGTCCGCCACGTCCGACGAGGCTCGCGGCGAGCACGATGGGGAGGGCGACGCCGAACACGCCCGAGGCGACGGTGAAGATCTTGTACGGGATCGGCGTGAAGGCGGCGGCGAGGATCGCGAGGAAGGCGTTCTGGAGATAGAGCTCGCGCACGTGCTCGAAGAGCTCGGGCGAGACGCCCGGGATGTACGTCAGGAAGATATGGCCGACATGCTCCCAGGCGAAGGAGCCGATCAGCCAGCCAAAGGCACCGCCCGCGACCGAGGCCGCGAGGCTCACGGATGCGAAGAAGAACACACGTCCCGGCTGCGAGACCGAGAGCGCGATCTGCAGCACGTCGGGCGGGATCGGGAAGAAGCTGCTCTCGGCGAAGGAGATGACGGCGAGGGCCTGGGTGCCGTAGCGCGTCTCGGCCCAGTGGAGGACCCAGGCGTAGAGTCGGCGAAGCGGGTTCGGCGCGAGAACGACGGCGGTTGCCGTCTCAGAGGTCGGTTCGGTGGCGAGATCGGGCTGGGCCACGCAAGGACTCCACAATTTCGTCTTCGTCCGACCTTCGAGTCCGACTGCTCGTCGAGAGCCCGATATCGACGGGGGCCGGGCTCGTCTGAACCGGAATATTCCCGGTCCCGGAATACCGATCAACTGCCCGAGGATACCCGTTCGACGCTTCCGCGGTTGACCGCCGCTGCGAAGTCCGGATCGATCGGGCCATCGGATTCGAGGTCGACTGCGTTCATCAGCTTCGCGAGGGCTTCGTAGATCCCAGCCGCCATCAGCAGCTCGACGACCTCCCGGGGCGAGAGCTTCGCCGCCAGCCGATCGAAGGTCGCTCGCGAGAGCGTGTGGGTCTCGACGAGCTCGCTGGTCGCCTCGAGGACCAGGCGCTCGAGGGCATCGAAGCAGGGGGCATCGATGCGGCCGGCCTCGATTGCAGCGAGCTGCTCGGCTTCGACCCCGGCAGCTCGGGAGATGCCCACGTGCTGCTCCCACTCGAAGATCGCCTGGCGGAGATTCGCGACGCGCAGGATGGCGAGCTCCCGGAGCTTCTTGTCGAGCTTTTGCTGGGAGAGAATGCTGAGCAGCAGGTCGGCGAGGCGGGGCCAGTTCGTCTCCGCGTGGCCGAACAGGAGCGCCATCTTGTTGGGCCGCTCGGGGGAGAGGAGCTGTCTCACGGCCTCGGGAGCCGCGTCGAGGGCCATGGGCGCGATTCGGGGCACAATCTCTCCCGTTCCACAAGCAGGGGGCAGCGCCGACGGGGCGCCCGGCGGTATCCTGCGGCGCCGTGAAGCCCGCCGCCAGTCGCCACCATCCCCCGCCGAAACGAAGAGTCCGTTTCGAACCGTCGGCGCCGCAGCTTCTCGTGATCTCATTCCTCGGCCTCACGACCGCGGGTTGGCTGGGATTCCTCGTCCTGCCAGGCCTCTACGAAGGCGAGCCGATGAGCTGGGTCGACGCGCTCTTCATCTCGGCGAGCGCCGTCTGCGTGACGGGGCTCGCGTCGATCGACGTACCGGTCGTGCTGTCGTTCTGGGGCGAGCTCTGGCTGCTGCTCCTGATCCAGTCCGGGGCGCTCGGGATCCTGACCTTCGCGACATCGGTCGCCGTCGCCGTGGGCCGACGCGCCGGCCTCGATCTCGAGGAAGCGGCGGGTAGCTTCATGGCGATCCTTCCCTCCGGCACGCCTCGCCAGATGCTGCGTACGATCCTTGGGGTCACCGTCGCCTGCGAGGCGATCGGCGCCGTCGCGCTGCTCGCGTGCTGGTGGGGCGAGCACGACTTCGGGCGCGCGCTCTGGCTCTCGATCTTCCATTCGGTCTCGGCGTTCTGCAACGCCGGGTTCTCGCTCTTCTCCGACAACCTGATCGGTCAGCAGCGAAACGCCTCCGTTCTCGGCATCCTCGCGACATTGATCGTCGTCGGTGGAATCGGGTTCCCGGTGCTCCACGATCTGCGCGCCCGCCTGCGCGGCAAGCTCCGCCTGACGACCCACACCCGGATCGTGCTCGTCTCGACGTCGATCTTGATCGTCGTCGGAGCGGCGTCCTTCCTGCTCTTCGAATGGGACCGGGAGCTCCGGTCGCTCGGTCTCGTCGACCGTGTCGTGAACGCGCTCTTCATGTCGATTTCCCCGCGCACGGCGGGCTTCAACGCGGTCGACTACGAAGCGATCTCGAACGACTCGCTCTTTCTCACGGTCGCCCTGATGTGGATCGGGGGCGCGCCGGGCTCGGTGGCGGGGGGCGTGAAGGTGACGACGGTTTCGCTCCTCGCGCTGCTCGTCTGGGCGCGGCTGCGAGGGGACCACCACGTCTCGGTCGGGGGGCGGACGGTGCCTGACGAGACGGTCCATCGCGCGACGGGGCTCGCCGTCGGCATGGTCCTGATCCTGCTGTCGTTCACGTTGGTGATGCTCGAGTTCGAGCCGGCCAGCGCCGATCGGGGCGAGGAGCGCGCCCAGATGGTGAGCCATGTCTTCGAGGTCCAGAGCGCGCTCTCGACCGTCGGACTCTCGATGAACCTGACGCCGACCCTCGCCGACAGCAGCAAGCTGGCGCTGGTATTCGTGATGCTGCTCGGGCGCGTCGGGCCCCTCGCGGTCATCGGTGCGATGGCGGCGCGCGGGAAGCATTCGACGTTCCGTTATCCGCACGAAGACGTCTTGATCGGCTGACGGCCGCGAGAGGAGAGAGCATGAGAGTCCTGCTGATCGGATTCGGGGCGTTCGGACTCTGGTTCGCTCGCACGATGTGCGAGCTCGGCCACGAGGTGATCGCGATCGAACGTGATGGTGACCTCGTGGACCGTTATGCGGACTGGGCCTCTCGCGTCATGGTCGGCGATGCGACGGATCCGGCCCTGCTCGAACGGGTCGGGGCACGGGAGGTCGACGCGGCCGTGATCGGGACGGCCGAGGCGCTCTCGACCACGATCCTCGCGACGATCGCCCTGCGCGATCTCGGGGTTCGCCAGATCTACGCCAAGGTCCGGAGCGAGAACGAAGCCCGCGCGCTCGAGGGGCTCCACATCACCGAGGCGATCTTCCCGGAACGCGAGGCCGCCTTCCGCCTGGCCCACCGCATCGCGATGACCTCGGTCCTGCAGTACACGCCGATCGCCCCGGGCTATTCAGTCCAGGAGATGGCCTGTCCCGACGATTGGGTCGGCCGCACCATCCTCCAGATCGACCCGCGGACGAAGCTCGGGATCCAGGTCATCGCAGTGAAGGACGCGCTGACGGGGGACTTCAAGCTCCCGCCGGATCCGACGACGATCGTGAAGCCGTCGGACTCCCTCGTCCTCGCGGGTAGCGACGAGGCGCTCGCGCGGCTCTCCGAAGGGTGAGGCTCTGAGGGCTGGGGTCGAGGCCGGAGTCCGTGGGCCCCGGGCTGGCGGCCGACGGGCGAGGTCCAGTCCGGCCTTTGCTGGCCGAGGCCGGGCCACTTGATAAGCTGGAGCGGCCACGGGCTCTTCGTGAGACCCAGGAGAACGCCCATGCCGAACGTCCTGCCGAAGCGGATCATCTCCGCCGACTGCCACATCAACGAGCCGCCGCACGTGTTCGACAACGTTCCCGCGAAGCTGAAGGCGCGTGCCCCGAAGATGTTGCGCGGTGCGGACGGCGGGGACGGATGGAGCTTCGACGGTGCGCCGCCCAAGCGAACCTTCGGGATCGAAGCGACCGCAGGGCGCGCCGCGGGCGACAAGAAGATGTCGGGACTTCGTTTCGACGAGATCCTGCCAGGCAATCACCAGGGCAAGGCGCACGTCGAGGACATGGACAAGGACGGGATCGACGTCTCGGTCGTGTATCCCGCCTACGCCGCCCAGGCCTACGTCATGCCCGATCGGGAGCTCGGCGTCGCCTGCATGCGGTCGTACAACGACTGGATCCTCTCCGAGTTCCAGGGTGCTTCGCCCAAACGCATCGTCGGTCTTCCCCTGCTGCCGGTCGACGACGGAATGGAAATCTGCGTCGCAGAGTTCGATCGCTGCATCCGGACCGGGGCGAGGGCGATCCTGATTCCCGGGATTCCCGTTCGGCCCTATCACGACCGCTACTACGACCCGCTCTTCGCCCGCGCGTCCGAGGCCGGCATTCCGCTCACGTTCCATCGTACCTTCGGCGGCCGCGCCCAAGAAGCCGATTGGGACGGCATCGCGGATCTCAAGATCACCGCCGGCGGGACGGTCTGGCGCTTCTTCTCGGCCGTCCGGAGCTTCACCTATCTGGTCTACGCCGGCGTCTTCGATCGCCATCCGAATCTCAAGATCGTGGCGGCCGAGGTCAACATGGGCTGGCTGCCGTTCTGGCTCCAGACGATGGATCAGAACGTGACCGTCCGTTCCGAGCTCCACGATGCGACGCTCCAGCAATCGAAGGCGCCCGTCGACCACATGGGGACGAATCTCTTCGTGACCATCCTCGACGATGCAGTCGGCTTCGAGCTGATCGCGAGCCATCCCTGGCTCGCGGATTGTGCGATGTGGTCGTCGGACTACCCGCATAGCGTGACGCTCTGGCCCCGTTCTCGGCAGATCCTGGCGGAGCTGGCGAAGGATTTGAAACAGGACCAGCTCGACAAGATCGCCTGCGGCAACGCCGCCCGCGTCTACGGAGTCTAGACATGGATCCCAGTCCGAAATACGGCATCGTCTACAAGGTCCAGCCCGAGCCCCCGGATCCGGCGGCCTGCACGCCCTTTGAGGCCGGCGCCGTCACCTTCGTCCTCGAGTATCGGGTAGTCGATGCCGAGCGCCTCGAGAAGGCCTACGCCGGTCGGCCCGAGGATCTCGCCGAGATCCGGAAGCTCTCGCCGGAGGGCGGCTTCAGCGATACCGGCGTCTCGATCCACGTCTTCGGAACGCAAGACCACCACGAATACCTGCGCTTCGACGTCTTCCAGGACGACCCCCACTACCACTACGTGCATCCCTCCGGCGACCGGAACCACTGGGTCCCCTTCGATCCGATCGCCGGCGGCGACATGTTCGGCTTCGCGATGACCTGTCTGCGCGAGCGGCTCGACTCGATGCTCCGATTCGCCGGGGGAAGCGACCTCGCGCTCACCCTCGACCGCAAGCGGATCGCGCCCGCCGTCGATGCCCTCGAGAAGAAGGCCCGCGCCCTCCAGGCGGAGCACCGCCTCGCGATCGCCTAGCGATCCCGGCCCGACGCCGCGGCGGCCCCGGCGCGACCGACCATCGCAACGCTCGCGCTCCGTCCCGGGCGTGGAGACGAAGAGGGAAGATGGAAGTCGGGCGCTACATCGTCTACGGCGCCGGCGGGATCGGCGCGAGCCTCGGGGCACAGCTTCACGAGGCGGGCCGAGAGGTCGTCCTGATCGCCCGCGGCGCGCATCACAAGGCCATCGCCGAGAAGGGGCTCGAGTACGTCACGACCGAGCGCCGTAGGTGCCTCGTCCTGCCGGTGGTGGAACATCCCGAGGCGGTCGGGTTCCGGGCAGGCGACGTCGCGCTGCTCGCCATGAAGACGCAGGACTCGCTCCCTGCGGTCGAGGCGTTGGCGGCCGTCGCGGGGCCGGAGCTGCCCGTGTTATGCGCGCAGAACGGCGTCGAGAACGAGCGCCTCGTCCAGCGTCGCTTCCGATCGGTGATCGGGCTGGCCGTCTGGATTCCCGCGAGCTTCATCGATCCGGGAATCGTCGAGAACTACGCGCCGCGGGCGCCGATCGAGCTCGGTCGGGTACCGAGGGGGGGCGACGCGCTGACGCGGGCGATCACCCGGGACCTGCGGGAGGCGGGCTTCGCGGCCGAGGCGCGCGAGGACGTGCTCGCCTGGAAATACGCGAAGCTGCTGACCAACGCGGTCTCGAGCCTCGATGCGGTCTGTGGGGGGCGCGCCGGCCTCGACGACGTCGCGGTTCGGATCAAGCAAGAGGGCATGACTTGCTACCGGCAGGCGGGCATCGCGACGGTCCCCGCCGCGGAATACGAGGCGCGGGTCGCATTCGCGATCGCCGCCATGGGCGAGATCGACGGCGCTCCGCGAAAGGGCGGGTCGAGTACCCAGAGTCTGGCCCGGGGACAGGGCTCGATCGAGACCGATTACATCAACGGCGAGATCGTCCTGCTCGGGCGGACGTTCGGGGCCGCGACTCCGGTCAACGAGGCGATCCAGCAGGCGGCGAACGAGCTCGTGAGCCGGCGCCGCGCGCAGCCCTTCACGCCCGACGAGCTGCGTGCGAGGATCGACGTCCTGGCGCGCAGGCCCTGGCCCTAGCCCGAGCGCTCGGCCCGGTCCGAACGTCGTCGAAAGGAAGAACGCATGGATCTGGGACTCGCAGGCAAGGTCGCCCTCGTCACCGGGGGGAGCAAGGGAATCGGGGCGGCGATCGCGGCCTCGCTCTCGCAGGAGGGGGTTCGTGTCGTGTTGTGCGCGCGGACGAAGGCCGAGGTCGAGCGGACCGCGAGCGCCATTGCGCAATCGACGGGGACGGCGACCCTCGCCGTCACGGCTGACGTGACGCGACCGGAGGAGATCGCGGCCGCCGTTGCCCTCGCCGGCGAGCGTTTTGGCGGAATCGACATCCTCGTCAGCAATGCAGGCGTTCCGGGCGGGATCGGTTTCGGCCCCCTCGATCGCGTCGAAGACGCGAACGTCATGAAGGACGTCGAGACGAAATTCCTGGGGACCCTGCGCGCTGCGCGGGCGGTCGTACCCCACATGAAGCGCCAGGGCTTCGGCCGCATCATCGGGATCGTCGGTCTCTCCGCCCGTTATTCGAGTGCCTATGCGAGCGAGCGCAATCCCGACGGCGCGTTCAACTATTCCGGCGGCCCGCGCAACCTCGCGGTGATCCACCTGATGCGAACCCTGGCCCATGAGCTCGGCCGCGACGGAATCACCGCCAACGCGGTGCTGCCCGGGGCGACCCGGACCGAGGATCTCGACGCCATGCTGACGCGGCGATCGGCCCGGCTCGGCAAGACCCTCGACACCCTTCGGCAGGAGACCTCGAGCACGAACGCGATCGGGCGCTGGGTCGACGCGAGCGAGGTCGCCGACGTCGTGACGTTCCTCGCGTCGCCGCGGGCCTCGAGCATCTCGGGCGAGGTCGTCGCGGCCAGCGGCGGCGCGGGGATGGGCGTCTTCATCTGAGACGCGCCGCGGGAAGCGAAACGGGCTTCGACGGACCCTCGCTCCCGTCCGAAGACCGCCCGCGTCCGCCGGGCGCCGCTGCACATTCGGGGGTACGTTGGCCGGGCCTGCGTCGACCTGCGCCGGGCGCATACGAACGAAACCCCTGCGAGGAGATCTGAGATGACGCGCCACCGAGGATGGATCGCCCCGCTCGCCGTGTTGATGGGAATTCCGGTCGTCGTCGGAGCGTCGAAGGGCGTGGACCGCCTGCCGCCGATGCCCGAATCCGAATGGAGCGGCGAGGTTCGCGAGCTGCTGCTCGGAACCCAGGACCGCGTCGCGACGCTCGAGGGCAGCGGTCGACGCGAGCCGACCCAGATCCTGGCCATCCTGCGTACGCTCGCCTATCACCCCCGCTTGATGAAGCCATTCCTCGGCTTCGCCACGGCGATCGCGCAACAGGGTGTGCTATCGCGCCGGGAGTCCGAGCTGCTCGCGCTGCGCGCGTCCTGGAACTGCCGGAGCGATTTCGAATGGGGCCATCACGTCAAGTACGCCCAGGTCGCGGGGCTCTCGGACGCGGAGATCGCCCGCATCGCCGAGGGGCCCGAGGCAGCGGGTTGGAGCGCCGCGGACCGCGACCTCCTGCTCGCCGCGGACCAGCTCCATCTCCGCCAGCAGATCGACGACGACGTCTGGCAGCGGTTGGCGAGTCGCTACGAGCCGGCCCAGCTCGTCGAGCTCCCTTTCGTCGTGGGCCAGTACACGATGCTCTCGATGGTGGCCAACTCGACTGGCGTCGAGCTCGAAGCGGGACACTCGCCGCTTCCTATGGCGGAGCAGACTACGGCGGAGCGGACTACGGCAGGACGGACCACGGCAGGGCAGGCCGCCGCGGGCCGGGTCGCAGCGGACCGTGAAGACAAAGGGCGTTAGGCTGTCGAGAGTGCACGCTTGAGCTCGTTTCTCCTCTCGCGCAAGGCGGTGCTCGTCGTCCTCGGCTGTCTCGTCTGCCAGATGGGCGCGGGGCTCTTCTACGCCAGTCGCGCGATCGCGCCGGACGTGATCGCCGAGCTCGGCTGGACCCGCACGATGTGGTCGTCGGCGATGGCGCCGATGATCTTCGTGACCTCGGTCTGCCAGGCGGTGATCGGGGCGGCCTGCGTCCGCTATGGGGTCCGGCCGGTGTTGGTCGGGGCGGTTTTGTGTCTCGGGGCGTGCTTTCTCGTGATCTCGGGGATGCATTCGTTGTCGGCCTTCTACGGCGCAACGATGCTGCTCGCGCTGGGCAACGCGGGGATCGGCGACGTCTCCGTCGGGGCGGTGATCACGCGCTGGTTCGACCGCTCGCGCGGCGTCGCCCTCGGCTTCGCGCTCGCAGGCTCGAACATCGGCGCCGTCGTCTTCGTCTATGCGATCGACGAAGGGACCGGTCTCTTCGGCTGGCGCGGGGCGACCGCGGCGGTCGGGGTCGTGGCGATGGCGATGATCCTGCCCTTCGCGCTCTTCGTGGTCCGGGACCCGCGTGCCGGGGAGGGGGAGAGCGCCGTCGAAGCGCAGAGCGCGGCCCTGGAAGCCATCGCGTGCGAGGATACGAACGGAAGGTCGGGGACGCGGGAATCCGAAGCTGCTGCGAAGGACGACTCGTCGACGCTGGCAGAATCCCTCCGGAGGCCCGCCTTCTGGATCCTTTTCTTCACCGTATTCTGTTATGCCGTCGCCCAGCTCGGCATGATCGACCACCTCGTCCTCTACCTCGTCGATCTCGGCTACGACCGGAGCCAGGCCGCCGACGCTCTCGGGCTCACCGTCGGCGCCGGGATCCTGGCGAAGCTCGGCGCGGGGGCCGTCGCCCTCCGGATCCCGACCCGCAAGCTGCTCGTCGCGAATACGGCGCTGCTCGCCTTCGCCATCGCGCTGCTGCCCTTCGCGGCCGATCCACGGCTGCTCGCGATCGCGGGCTTCAGCTTCGGGATCTCGACGTCGGCGCGGGACGTGCTGATTCCGCTCTCGGCGGCCGAATTCTTCGGGGCGCGCTATTTCGCGGAGATCTACGGCGTGATGATGCTCGCCTATTTTCCAGGCGGCGGGCTCGGGCCGATCGTGCTGGCGCGGGTGCGCGACGTGACCGGGAGCTACGAAATCGGCTTCGCGATCTGCCTCGCCATCCTGATGGCGGCGCTGGCCGGGCAGATCTTCGCTTCACGTCAGGCATTCGGCCGGCGGGCGGTGGCGCCCGGATCGGGAAACGGAGGCGATTGATGCGCGTGCTCGAAGGTGTCCGGGTGGTCGAGGTGGCGCAGTACGTATTCGTGCCGGTGACGGGCAGCGTGCTCGCCGAATGGGGGGCGGAGACGATCAAGGTCGAGCCGCCGGGAACCGGAGACGCCTATCGTGGTCTGCGCAGGACAGGCGCCCTGGCGGTCGAAGGTCCCGTCAACTTCGCCATCGAGCATGCCAACCGCGGCAAGCGAAGCATCGGGCTCGATCTGGCGAAGCCCGCTGGGCGCGAGGTGCTTGCTGCCCTCGTGCGGACGGCGGACGTCTTTCTTACGAATCTTCTCCCGGAATCGCGCGAGCGGCTCGGCGTCGAGCTCGAGGACGTGCGCGCCTGGAATCCGAGAATCGTCTACGCCCGGGGAACCGGGATGGGCGAGCGCGGCGCCGAGCGCAATCGCGGCGGCTTCGACTACGCGAGCTTCTGGGCCCGCGGAGGCAGCGCCTTCGGTGCAACCCCGCCCGGAGCGACTCGACCCTCGCCGATGCCCGGTGGCTCCTACGGCGATTCGATGGCGGGCCTCACCCTGGCGGGGGCGATCTCCGCGGCGTTATTCGCCCGGGAGCGGACCGGGGAGGCGCCGGTCGTCGACCTGTCGCTCCTCGGTCTGGGCCTCTGGGCCATGGGCATGACGATCGCGGGATCGCTCGCCCAGAACAAGGTCGGGCAGCCCTTGCCCCGAATCCCCGAGACGAACGCCCTGGCGGGGACCTACGCGACCCGGGACGGCCGCTGGATCGTGATCGTGTGTCTACAGGCCTTCCGGTATTGGCCGGAGTTCTGTCGCATCGTGGGACACGGCGAGTGGACCTCGGACCCGCGCTTTGCGACCGCGGAGCTGCTCCAGCAGAACAGCGCGGCCGCCGGGGCGCTGCTCGACGCACTGTTCGGCAGTCAGCCGCTTGTTTATTGGCAGCGGGTGCTTGCGGATTTCAGTGGCGTTTGGGAAGTCATGCAGGATACGCTCGAAGTGACCCGAGACCCGCAGGTCATCGCGAACGGCTTCATCGCGAAGATGGAGGCGGGCGACGGCACGCCCTTCGAGCTGGTCGCCAATCCGGTCCAATTCGGCGAGGTGCCGGGCAGGACGACTCGCGCGCCGGAGACCGGCGAGCACACGGAAGAGATCCTGCTCGAGCTCGGCTTCGACTGGGATCGGATCACGGCGTTGAAGGCAGACGGCGTGGTTTCCTAGGCGTCGCCGCCGACCGGACGACAGAGGAGAGTCCCCTGACTTCGCTGCGCGATCAAACGGCCGTCGTCGGGATCGGCTACACGCCGTTCTCGAAGGCTTCCGGCGTCACGACGCTGTCCCTTGCCCTACGCGCGATCGCCGCCGCCCTCGACGACGCGGGCCTCACGCCGGCCGACGTCGACGGCCTGGCGACCTTCCGGGTCGGGGATTCGGTACTGCCGATGGTCGTCGCGCAGAGTCTCGGCATCCGCGACCTGCGCTTCCATCTCGACCAGTTCGGCGGCGGAAGCGTCTCCCATGCGATGGTCGGCCAGGTGGCGCTCGCGCTCCACGCCGGCGTCGCGGATACGATCGTCTGCTACCGCGCGCTGAACGCCCGCTCGGGCTTTCGGATGGGCGGTACGGGTCGACCGCTCGTCGACGCCGTCGAGACCCAGTTCCAGGCTCCCTACGGCTATTTCACGCCGCCCCAGCAATTCGCGATGGAAGCGCGTGCCCACATGGCTCGCTACGGCACGAAGTCGGAGCATTTCGGCCAGATCGCCGTCGCCCAGCGCGAGTTCGCCCGGGACAACGAGCGCGCAATGATGCGCGGACCGATGACCCTCGACGACTATCTCGCGGCGCGCTTCGTCGTCGAGCCGTTCCGCCTCTTCGATTGCTGCCTCGAGACCGACGGCGCGGTCGCCCTGGTGTTGACGCGAACCGAGCGGGCTCGCGACCTGCGCCAGGTCCCGGTCCTGATCCGCGGGGCCGCCTGGGGCGGTGGACAGAATCTCTACTCGAATCAGGTCTCCGATACGACGCGGACGGCGGCCGCGGACATGGCGCCACGTCTGTACTCGATGGCGGGAGTGGGTCCTTCGGACTTCGATCTCGCCGAGCTCTACGACTGCTTCACCTACAGCGTGCTCGTCCAGCTCGAGGACTACGGCTTCTGTGCGAAGGGCGAGGGCGGTCCCTTCGTTGCGAGTGGCGCCACCGCCCGCGGCGGCTCGATCCCCGTGAACACCCACGGCGGCTTTCTGTCCGAGGGCTATGTCCACGGCCTGAACCACGTCGCCGAAGCAGTCTCCCAGCTCCGCCGCACGGCGGGCGCGCGCCAGGTCCCGGACGCCGAGCTCGCCCTCAGCACGGCCCAGCCCGGCTACGTCGCCGGCTCGACCGCGGCGCTGGTGCTGCGGAGGGGGGCCTAGCATGATCGACGAGCTGCCGGAGCCGACGCCCGATCTGGATTCGCAGCCCTTCTGGGACGGCCTCGCCCTGGGCGAGCTCCGACTCCAGCGCTGCCGCGCGTGCGGAGCGCTGCGCTGGCCTGCCCGAGCGATCTGCAATCGCTGTGCGTCCTTCGACGCCGAGTGGGTCGACTGCGACGGGGCGGGCGTGGTATCGAGCTGGATCCGGACCCATCAGGTCTTCGCCCCCGCCTACCGCGACCGGGTCCCGTACGTCGTCGTCCGGGTCGAGCTCGTCGCGCAGGGCGACATCCGACTGATCGGCGGCTGGCACGCGAACCGCGATCCGGTCGTCGGCGAGTCCGTCGCGCCCCGCTTCGTGCGCCGGGCGAGCGGCGCGTTCGTGCTCGACTGGGAGCCGGATCTGGCGCCTAATACGGCTCGTCGCCTTCGATCGTGACCCGGTGGAGGATGCGCCGGTCGTCGTAGTCGGGGACGGCGTAATGCTGCGCGCAGCGGTTGTCGAGGAAGGCGACCGACGATTCGTCCCACTTGAAGCGGACCTGCAGCTCGGGCGTGCGGACATGCTCGAAGAGGAAGCGCAGGACCGCCTCGCTCTCCGCGTCCGGGAGCTCGCGGATCCGCGTGGTCGAGTTGCTGTTGACGAAGACGAGCTTCTTCTTCGTGACGGGATGGGTTCGGATCACCGGATGCATGACGGGCGGCAGCCGACGCTGGATGTCGGCGAGGCTCTCGCTGACGTGTCCCGCACGGATGCCGCGGGTCGCCGAGCGCGTGATGTCGTGCTCGGCATGGAGCCCGTCGAGCATCTTCTTCATCGGCGCCGAGAGCGTGTCCCAGGCCGCGTACATGCTCGCGAACATCGTGTCGCCGCCGAAGCGCGGGACCTTCACGGCGCGCAGGATCGAGCCGAGGGCCGGGCGCTTCGTATAGGTGTGGTCGGCGTGCCAGTTGTCGGCGCCGTCACCGCGAGGGGAGACCTGGTCGAGCACGTTGATCTCGGGGTTGTCGTGGTATTTCGTCTTGAGCGGAGGGGCCTGGATCCCGCCGAAATGACGTGCGAAAGCGATGTGGTCCGATTCGCTGAGCTTCTGATCGCGGAAGAAGAGCACGAGATGGGCGTGGAGCGCGGCACGCAGGGCCTCGAGAGTCGCGGGCGAGAGAGGCTTCGACAGATCGACGCCTCGGATCTCGGCGCCGATCTGCGGGGTCACGGGTCGGATCTCGATCGTCATGCCATTCTCCTGTTTTCCATCGTGGACGTCTTCATCGGAGCTTCCCTTCTCGGGGTCAGCCGGACCGGAAGTCGCCCGAAGCCCCGGTTCGTGTCCGAGGGGAGCCGGCGCAGGCCGGTCGTGTCGAGCGCGTAATCCGGCGCGTGTCGAAGCAGCTCCTCGAGACCGATGCGCAGCTCGGTGCGGGCCAGGCTCGCGCCGAGGCAGAAATGGATTCCGAAGCCGAAGGCGAGATGGTTGTTGGGCAAGCGCTCCGAGTCGAAACGGTCGGGATCAGGGAATGCTCGAGGATCTCGATTCGCCGAGGCCCAGAGCAGATGGACCCGCGAGCCCTTTGGAATCGTCCGGTCGTGGAGCGTCACGTCTCTGCGAGCGACGCGCGAGAGGCCCTGGACCGGCGACTCGAAGCGCAGGATCTCCTCGACGGCAGCGGGAATGAGAGCAGGCTCTTGCGCTAATCGCTGCTTCACGTCCGGGTGCCGCTCGAGGAGCCACATCGCGTTGCCGAGCGCACTGGTCGTGGTCTCGGTCCCGGCGACGAGCAGCGTGAAGCAGAGGCCGAGCAGCTCCCGGTCGGAGAGCGAAGCCCCTTCGTCGGAAGGCGAGAGAAGGACGCTGATCAGGTCCGACCCCGGCTCGCGTCGGCGTCGCTCGAAGACGCTCGCGAGGTAGGTCTCGAGCTCCTGCTGCGCGGCGCGGATCGTCGCCGGGTCGGCACCGCTCGAGTAGACGATCGCGTCGCCGCAGCGCTTGAAGAGCGGCCGCTCGCTCGCGTCGACGCCGAGCAGCTCCGCCATGACGGCGATGGGAAGCGGATCGGTGAAGTGCTCGAAGGCGTCGATCTCGCCTTCTTCGGGCCAGTCGGCGAACAGCTCGCGGGCGATCTGGCGGACACGGGGAGTCAAGCTCTCCATGCGCCGAGGCGTGAAGGCGCGCATGACGTGGCGTCGCATCGCCGTATGCGCGGGCGGGTCCATTACGATGATCGTCGGCTCGTCGGGCTTGAAGCCCGAGGGCACGATGCCCTCGCCCGAGCCGAAGCTCTCGGGATCCTTGACCGCGGCGAGGATGTCCGCGTGGCGCGAGAGCACGAAGAGGTCGCGCTTCGCGCAGTAGTGGGCCGGATCCCCGTCGCGCAGCGCGGCGTAGATCGGATGCGGATCGTCGCTCGTCGTCTGGATCAGGGGATCGAATTCCACCGCTACCGCCTGGCCAGCTTCAGCCCAGCTCGAGCCATGCGCTCTTCGTCTGCTGGTAGCCGCGCAGGCTCTCGAGACCCGAGTCACGTCCGTAGCCCGAGTCCTTGTAGCCGCCGAAGGGAACGGCCCAGTGGATCCGGCGGTAGCTGTTGACCCAGACGGCGCCCGCCTGGATGTCGCGCACGAAGCGGTGGGCGCGATTCAGGTCCTTCGTCCAGACGCCGCTCGCAAGGCCGTAGGTCGTCGCGTTCGCGATCGCGAGCGCTTCGTCATCGTCGTGGAACGGAATCGCGCAGGTGACGGGGCCGAAGATCTCCACCTGGCAGACGCGCATGTCGTTGCGTGCGCCGCGGAAGAGCGTCGGGGCGACGAAGTAGCCCCCGCAGAGCGGCGAGTCGGAGGCGAAGTTTTCGGGACCGAAGCGCCCGCCGAAGACGATCTCGGCGCCTTCCTTGCGCCCGAGCTCGATGTAGCGCTTCACCTTCTCGAACTGCTCGGCGAAAGCGATCGGGCCCATCGTGGTCGAGGCGTCGAGGGCGTTGCCGAGGCGCACGGCCTGCTTCACGTGCTTCTCGATCCGCTCGATCAGCTGGTCGTAGATCGTGTCCTGGATCAGGAGCCGCGAGCCCGCGACACAGGTCTGGCCCGCACCGCCCGTAAAGATCGCGGCCGTGCTCGCGCCGATCGTCGCCTTGTCGAGATCGGCGTCGGCGAAGACGATGTTCGGGCTCTTGCCGCCGAGCTCGAAGGCGAGGGGCTTCAGGCCGGGGGCAGAGCGTTCGGTGATGCGGCGAGCGGTCGCGGTCGAGCCGGTGAAGGCGATCTTGCGGATGTCTGGATGGCGAACGAGCGCATCGCCGGCAACCTCGCCCGTTCCGCACACGACGTTGACGACCCCGGGCGGGAAGCCCGCCGCATCGAAGAGCGGCGCAATCGCGAGGATCGAGGCTGCCGCCTGCTCGGCGGGCTTGAGCACGACGGAATTGCCCGCCGCGAGGGCGGCGCCGACCTTGGCGGCGAGGATCGCGAGCGGCGAGTTCCAGGGCACGATGATGCCGACGACGCCGAGGGGCTCGTGCAGCGTGAAGTTGAAGCTCGTGCGAGAGACTTCGATCGTCTCGCCGTGGATCTTGTCCGCGGCGCCCGCCCAGTAGTTCATCATCTCGGAGACCGACGGCAGGTCTCCGGCACGCGCCTCGGCGATCGGCTTCCCGTTGTCGCGACACTCGATCGTCGCGAGCTCCTCCGCGTGCTCGGCGATCTTGCGCGCGGCCGCGCGCAGCAGGCCGGCTCGACCCATCGCAGGGAGCGCACGCCAGGGACCGGCGAAGGCTGCCTTCGCCGCCTCTGCCGCCGCTGCGATGTCGTCTGCATCACTCGCCGGCACTTCGATCCACGGCGTGCCGAGGGAGGGATCGATGCTCGGGAGATAGCGGCCGGCCTGGGGGGCGACGCGGCGCCCTCCGATCCAATTGTCCACTCGACCATTCGGTAGTAGCGTGCTCATCGGGTGCTCCTCTGCTCGAGGGTGGAGAGTTCGAGTATCCCTTCGAGGAAGGGCTCATGCGCGCCGCCGTCATGCACGAATCGAATCGTCCGCTCGTGATCGAGGACGTCACGGTCGAGAGTCCGCGGGCAGGCGAGGTCGTCGTGGCGATTGCAGCCTCGGGGGTTTGTCGCTCGGATCTGCACGCCTGGCACGGTCGGACGGCCTTCATCCGTCCGCCGATGGTGCTCGGCCACGAAGGCGCGGGCACCGTCGTCGAGGTCGGACCCGGCGTCAAGAGCGTATCGAAGGGCGATCCCGTCGTGATCGCGCTCTACGGGCCGTGCGGGCAGTGCAGCGAATGTCGGGTCGGCGATGTCACGCGCTGCTGGAGCGAGACGCGCGTCCGCAACATGCACGGGCAGATGCCCGACGGGACGACGCGACTCTCGCTCCGCGGTCAGGCGCTCACGCCGATGGTCGGTGCCGGGACCCTCGCGGAGCTCGCGGTCGTACGCGAAGCGCAGCTCGTGAAGATCGATCGCGGGATTCCCCTCGACCTCGCGTGCCTCGCGGGCTGCGGCGTCACGACGGGGGTCGGCGCGGTCCTCAACGTGGCCGAGGTCCGGATCGGTTCGAGCGTCGTCGTGATCGGCTGCGGCGGCGTCGGACTCAACGTGATCCAGGGCGCGCGGATCGCCGGGGCGTCGAAGATCATCGCCTGCGATACGCAGACCGAAAAGCTCGATCTCGCATCGGATCTCGGCGCGACCGACGGCCTCCTCGTGCGCGAAGGCGAGGACCTCGTCGCCGAGCTCAAGCAGCTCGTGCCCGGCGGCGTCGATTACGCCTTCGAGGTGATCGGGCGTCCGGACGTCGTGCGCACGGCCTTCCTCTCCACGCGGATCGGCGGCACGACCGTGATGGTCGGGTCGCCGGCCCCCGGGAGCGAGATCTCGGTCGATGGCCGCATGCTCTTCTCGGATCGCCGTCTGCTCGGGACGACCGGCGGCGGCAATATTCCCGCGCGGGACATTCCGCGGCTGATGCAGCTCTACCAGCAGGGGCGGCTCGACCTCGAACGACTCGTTTCGCGCCGGATTCCGCTCGATCGCGTCAACGAGGCCTTCGCTGCGCTCGAGAGCGGACAGGGCGCGCGGACCGTCGTCGAGCCTTGATCGCGGCGGAGTTCGCTGCGGTCCGTACATCGAAAGCCTCTCAGCTCGGGAGCCAGTCGCCGGCGACCGTGACGCGGTGCATGATGCGTCGCTCGTGATAGTCGGCGGTCGCGTAGTGCTGCGTACAGCGGTTGTCCCAGATCGCGACCGAATCCTCTTCCCACTGGAAGCGGACCTGGAGCTCCGGCGAACGGACCCAGTCGAAGAGGAAGGCGAGCAGCGCGTCGCTCTCGGCGTCGCTCATCCCGCGCAGACAGGTCGTGAAGTTCGAGTTCACGTAGAGGAATTTTCGACCGGTGTCGGGGTGGCGGCAGACGACGGGATGGAATTCGTCGGGCCAGGCCGCGCGCACGGATTCGAGGTCGCCGACGCTATGTCCGCCGGCGATCGCCCGGCGGAGCGGGCCCGTGATGTCGTGGGCGGCCTCGAGGCCGTCGAGGCAGCGCTTCATCGCCGGGGACAAGAGCTCGAAGGCTTCGATCATCGAAGCCCAGCTCGTATCGCCGCCACAGGCCGGCAGCTTCACCGCGTGCAGGATCGCCAGCTTCGGCGGATTCCGCATGAAGGTCGAATCGGTATGCCAGCGGTTGGCCCCGTCGCGTTTCGGCTCGGTCTGGTCGAGCAGACCGACCTCGGGATATTCCGTCAAATGGCGGCCGAAGGCGTGGATGTCGATCGCCCCGAAGCGCTTCGCGAGGGCGACGTGCTCGTCGGGCGCGAGGGGCTGCTTGCGGAAGAAGAGTACGTGGTGCTCGAGCAGCGCGCGGTAGAGCCCGTCGAACTCGGATTGCGAGAGGGGCTTTCGGAGATCGATTCCCGAAACGAGGCCGCCGATCGCGCGCGTCTGACGTGCTATTTCGAAACCCATCGGGATGCTCCTTCGGCTGCGAGTCCTTCGGGAAGCTCCGGCACGTAAGCCTCGCCCCAGCGATTCGAGTGGCTGACCTTCTCGACCGGGAGGCGCCGCGGGGCGCCGAGCTTCTCCTCGCCGTAGCCGAGGAAGATCGCGCACTCCATGAAGATCCGCGGCGGGATGCCCAGGATCTCGCGGATCTGCTCCCGGCGCAGGAAGAAGAAGGTCGTGAAGAGGGAAGACAGGCCATGGGCCCGCGCGGCGAGCATCATGTTCTGCGACGCCTGGAAGAGGCTGACCCCGCGGCCACCCGGGATCTCCCGCGTCTCGCGCAGCGAGCCGTCGGGGTTCTCGGCGTACTCGTCCTTCATGCGGATGCCACGTTCCGGATTCCAGCAGACGACGATGATCGCCGGGACCTTGTGGAGATGCTCGACCGCCGCCCGCCCGGTCACCGACCGACCCGTCCCATCGGTCAGCTGCGCCTTCGTCTGCGCGCGCTCGAGATCGATGACTTTGAAGGCCTCGGTCATCTCCGCCTGGATCTTCATGCGGATGCCCGGGTCGGTGACGACGATGAACTCCCAGGGCTGCGTGTTGCCCGAGCTGCAGGCCATCGTCGCGGCCTCGAGGACCTGATCGAGGATCGCTTTCGGAATCGGGCGATCCTCGAAGATGCGCGTCGCCCGCAGGCCGTAGATCGCATCGAAAACGGACATCGCGGAGGTCTGCTTCGGCTCGGCCATCGAACGGGATCCTTCCTGCTAGAGCGCGTAGAGCCGCCGCGCATTATCCGTCAGGACCGCGCCGCGTTGCCGGTCGCTCAGCACCGGCGTCTCGAGCAGCTCGGTCGTCGAGCCGGGGAATACTCCGTCGCCATGGGGATAGTCCGAGGCGAATACGACGCTCTCCGGGTAGGCCTCGAGCATCGCCGCGAGCCCCGGCTCGACGTCCTCGACGCTGACGAAGCCCTGACGGCGGAATTGGTCCGAGGGCTTCTCCTTCGGGCGATCCGGGAAGCCAAACAGCTCGAGATGCTCGTCGAGGCGATGGAGATGGGCCAGGGCCCAGACGGCGCCGGTCTCGAGGAAGGCGACGCGCAGGCGCGGATGACGATCGAGGATGCCGAAGGTCACGAGCTCGGTGAGCCCCAGCATCTGCTCCATCGGGAAGTGCACGGCATGCATCGCCGAGTAGTCGTCGCCGAGGCGATGGCGAAGCTCGGCACAGGGCACGAGCCCGTTCAGACCCGGATGAAGGGCGAGGGGTCGGTCGGCCTCCGCGAGGTACGACCAGAGGGATTCGTATTCGGAGTCGTGGAGCGCGGGCGTTCCGCGGATTCGCTCGGGTCGGCGCCATACGCCGCGGAAATCGAGCTGCTCGAGGCAGCGCTTCGCCTCGGCGAGCGCGAGCGCGGCACTCGTCTGCGGCAGCACGCCGATGCCGAAGAGACGTTTCGGATTCTGGCGACAGTAGTCGGCGAGCCAGTCGTTGATGACGCGACAGAGCGCCACGGACGCCTCGGGATCGGTCACCTGTTGGATCATCAAGCCGTAGGTCGGGAAGATCACCGCCTGCGCGATCGAATCGAGATCCATGTCGGCGAGGCGCCCCGCCGGATCGTGGGCCCCAGTCCGGGCCCGGCCCGCTCCACTGCGCTCGCCGTGCTGGCGCGGGGCCGACAGGCTCTCGGGCTTCGCCCGCATCGAGAAGCTCTCGATGTCGCCGCTCTTGAAATGAAAACGGTCCCCCTCGCCACCTTCCTCGAGTACGGCGCGCGGCGCGAGTGCGCGATATCGCGGCGCGAGCCGTTCGAGAAAGACGCGATCCGGCTCGACCACATGGCCGTCGGCGTCGATGATGGCGGGGCGGTTCATGGGGGGCGCTCCGATCGCTTCCTGGTAAGATACATTTCGGCCTGTCCCGGTCGAGGCCTGCTTCGAAGCGCCCCGGCCGGCCTGCACGAAGGGATCGCGCATGACCTCGAAAGCCGCGCGCCGCCTCGCCGAGCCCGCTCTCGCTCCGCCGGCCACGCGTCTCGCTCCCCGGCCCGCCGCCGCCGTCGAGGAAGCCGAGCCCCGCCCGGCCGATCTCTTCACGAAGCTCTCGCGCACGGGCCTACTGCTCGACGCGCTCCAGCGCGAATGTCTCGATCCCCACGGCCTCGCCTTCGCCGAATACTCGGTGCTTCGTATCCTGCAGGCCGAGCCGAAGCGGCGCTCGTCGCCCTCGCGACTCGCAGAACGGATCGTGCGGACGACCGGTGCGGTGACGAAGCTCGTCGATCGGCTCGAGGGCGCGGGTCTCGTCGAGCGCCGACGCGACGACAGCGACGGCCGCGCGGTCCATGTCCAGCTGACTGCCGCCGGCAATCGCCTGGCGAATGCGGCGAGCCGTACGTATACGGCCGCCCGAGAACGTGTCCTGGCGCAGCTCGGGCGGGACGAAATTCGAACGACCCTGGCGAACCTATCTCGCCTGGTCGAGGTACTGGAGCTCGACGTCTCGAACGTCGAACGGAGGTCGCGATGAGCGAGCTGTCTCTCTTGATTCGGGGTGCCGAGGTGATCGATGGCAGCGGACGGCCGGCGGTGCGCGCGGACGTCGGTGTGCGCGACGGGCGGATCGCCTTCGTCGAGACCGGGGCCGCGGGTGCGCGGGCCGAGTCGGCGCGGGAGACGATCGACGCGGACGGATTGATCGTGTCTCCGGGCTTCATCGACCCGCATACGCATTACGACGCCCAGCTCCTCTGGGACGCGAGTGCATCGCCCTCGAATCTTCACGGGGTCACGACCGTCATCGGCGGCAACTGCGGCTTCACGATCGCGCCGATCGGCGATCAGGACGGCGACTACATCCGGCGCATGATGTCCGTCGTCGAAGGCATGCCGCTCGAAGCCCTCGAGAAGGGCCTCGACTGGGGCTGGCGGAGCTTCGGCGATTGGCTCGGCCGTTTCGACGGCAAGACCGCCGTCAACGCGGGCTTCCTCGTCGGCCATTGCGCGCTCCGCCGCACCGTGATGGGCGAGCGCGCCGTCGGCTCCCAGGCGACGCCGCAGGAGGTCGAGCAGATGAAGACGCTGCTGCGCGGCGCGCTCTCCGCCGGGGGGCTCGGCCTCTCGACGACCCGCTCCTTCACGCACAGCGACGGCGACGGCCAGCCCGTCCCGTCCCGCTTCGCCTCGGAGCAGGAGCTCCTCGATCTCTGCCGCGTGACCGGGGAGCACGAGGGCACGGCCCTCGAGTTCATCACGGACGGCTGCCTGCGCGGGTTCGACGACGCCGAGATGGATCTCATGGCCCGCATGTCGCTGACCGCGAATCGGCCGCTCAACTGGAACGTCTTCACGATCGATTCCAAGGAGAAGGCCCGTTATGCGAATCAGCTGCGCGCCTCCGAACGGGCCGCCGAGCGCGGCGCCCGGGTCGTCGCGCTGACGATGCCGACGCTGGTCGGCATGACGATGAGCTTCCTGACCTACTCGCCCATTCATCAATTGCCCGGTTGGAAGTCGATCCTCGCCCTCCCGCTGGCCGAGCGCATGGCCGAGCTCCGCAAGCCCGACGTGCGAACGAAGATGCTCGCGGGCGCACGCTCGCCCGAGGCCGGCGTCTTCGCGCGGGTCGCCGACTTCGCGAACTTCAAGATCGGACAGACCTTCTCCGCGGCGAACCAGGGGCTCACGGGCCGCTTCGTGAAGGACGTCGCGAAGCAGCGGGGCAAGGCCGATTTCGACGTGCTGCTCGACGTCGTGCTCGCCGACGAGCTCAAGACCGTCCTCTGGCCGGATCCCCCGGACGGCGACGCCGAGAGCTGGCAGATGCGGCGGGCGGCCTGGGAGAGCCCGCACTGCCTGCTCGGTGGATCGGACGCGGGGGCGCATCTCGACCGGATGTGTGGCGCGCCCTACACGACGGATTTCATCGCCGACTGCCTGCGCGGGAAGAAGCTCTGGCCCGTCGAAAAGGCGGTCCAGGCGCTCTCCGACGCTCCTGCGCGGCTCTTCGGCCTCCGGGATCGCGGGCGTGTCGCCGCGGGCATGCACGCCGATCTCGTGCTCTTCGACCCGAAGACCATCGGGTCGGCCGAGATCCATGAGCGAAGCGATCTGCCCGGCGGGACTGCGCGTCTCTATGCCGAATCGAAGGGCGTCGTGCGCGTCTTCGTCGCGGGGCAGACGATCGTGCGAGACGGCCAGGCGACGGACGCGCGCCCGGGGCGGGTAATCCGGTCGGGTCGGGAGACGGAGACCGTCGCGCTCGCGAAGCGTTAGGCGGAACCTCAGCGTGGCGTGAATATGCCGTCGCGTGGCCATGTCGACGTGATTCAGACGACAGCCGACGACATGTCGACAAAGGGAGCAGTCCATGGGTCGAGCGGTGATCATGCACATCGACGATGCGCCCTGGGTCCGCGGTGGACCGCGGGGGCAGGGCGACCATCCCGACGGCGGCGGTCAGCTCGTGGGGGACATCGAGAAGGGGCCGTGGGTCCACGTCAACTGGCTGCCCGGCGCCCTCGTGGCCCCGCCCCACAGCCACGACCACGACGAGGTCATGTACGTCCTCGAGGGCGGCTTCTCGATGGGCAAGCGGCGCTGTGGCCCCGGCACGGTCGTCTATCTCGAGGCGGGGACCCAGTACGGCTTCACGGTCTGGGAGGAGGGCGTGCGCTTCCTCAATATCCGTTCGGGGCTCGCGAAGTATGCGGAAGCGGGGAAGGAAGCCACGAATCCATATGACGTGACTTGAAGAATGGATCTGCGTAGAGCAGAGACGAGCCCGCGTGGTACATCGGTCTGAGCGCAGCGTGCAGCGCCGGCTGGCTTCGAGGCCGCGACTGGACCAGCTCTCCTCAGTACGCCCGCCGAAGGCGGTGCACCCGCTCTCGTCGCACGAACCGACTGAGGTACTCGCCCCGGTAGCTCCGCAGAACCCGCTCCGGCAGCTCCATCCGATTCGGGAACAGCCGA